>Ga0182019_10001623_pt1 | contig 11462 bp, 9 predicted proteins | sample 812E2MmetaG_FD_120483 | JGI IMG/M metagenome (GOLD analysis project Ga0182019, IMG submission 120483) | Permafrost microbial communities from Stordalen Mire, Sweden - 812E2M metaG | ecosystem: Environmental > Terrestrial > Soil > Wetlands > Permafrost | place: Sweden: Stordalen | collected...
GCCACACAGCGCCGCGAAGCAAGGGTTTATGTACGGCCATTACGCCGGTCTATGTATCAAAAAGCGATCGAAAAGAAAACCAAAGAGACTTCGGTCGCCCAAGATTGCGGCCAACGCGGGGCTGCACGCTATGCGCTGGTTGATAATAGAACTACCGGCGTAACGGGAATCGTAATTGGGTCGGATCATGCCTGCGCCGTGCGCCGCGACGGTACGGTCAGCTGGGGCTGTGCACTCGGGACGGACACGCGGGTGCGCTGTTGGGGCGCCAATACCGTGGGACAACTCGACATCGGCACCACTTCGGCATACTCTATTTCGCCGGTCGTGGTGAAATCCGCGACGCCTTGAATGGGATGCGCTCTAGCGCTGGATACGCGCGGAGCCGCCCTTGGCGAATGCCTTGACCTGCTCCAGCGTCATCATGGTGGTGTCTCCAGGCGTAGTGGTGAGCAGCGCCCCGTGGGCCCAGCCGAGTTTCAAAGCTTCCTCGGCTGACTCGCCGGCGAGCAGGCCGTAGATAAAACCGCTGGCAAAGCCGTCGCCGCCGCCCACGCGATCGAGCACGTCGAGTTCGCAGGTGGGAGAGACATGCGTCTTTCCGTTCACCCAGGCCACAGCACCCCAGGCGTGGCGATTGGTCGAGGCAACCTCGCGCAGGGTCGTGCACACGACCTTGACCTGCGGGAACTTGGCCGTGACCTTGTCGATCATGGCAAAGAACGCACCGGGGTCGAGCTTGGAGCGCTTCTCGACATCCTGGCCGGTAATGTTCAATCCCTTTTGCAGATCCTCCTCGTTACCCACCAGCACGTCGGCATTGGCCACGATGCGGCCGACGACCTCGGCCGCCTTGTGTGCGCCGCCCCAGATGTTCCACAACTTCTCGCGAAAATTGAGGTCAAAGCTGCAGATGGCGCCCGCTTGTTTCGCGGCTTTCATGCCTTCGATGATGACCTCGCCGGTGGTTTCGGAAAGCGCGGCAAAGATGCCGCCACTGTGGAACCAGCGCACGCCGTTCTTGAAGATCGCCCCCCAATCGAAATCGCCCGGCTTGAGCTGGGCGCCGGCTTCATTGCTCCGATTGTAGAACACGACCGGTGCACGCACCCCCTGACCGCGGTCACTGTACACGGTGGCCATGTTAGGACCGTTTACCCCGTTGTGCTTGAAGCGCTTGTAAAATGGCGTCACGCCCATGGCCCTGACCCGTTCGTGGATCATGTCGCCGATGGGATAGTCGACCATGGCAGTCGCGATTCCGGTATTCATGCGAAAACAGTCGGCCAGGTTGGCTGCCACGTTGAATTCGCCGCCGCTCACGTGGATCTGGCAACTGGACGCCTTCCGCCAGGGGACAAGGCCCGGATCCAGGCGATGCACGAGTGCTCCCACGGATACAAAGTCGAGACCGCCTGCGGGACGAATATTCAGAATGTCGCTCATTTTGATCTTGCTCCTTGCTAGTTCACCGAGCGCTTTCAGCGCGTCTTCATGGCTACGCCGTCCATTGCGTGTGGAACTTGCCCTCGCGGTCAACCCGCTGGTAGGTGTGCGCGCCGAAGTAGTCGCGCTGCGCCTGCAGCAGATTCGCAGGAAGGACCGCCGAACGGTAACCATCGTAGTAGGAAAGCGCGCTCATGAAGGCGGGGATGGCGACGCCATTTTCCGCCGCCAGGGAAACCACCTTGCGCCAGTCTTGCTGGTAGGAAGCCATCACGCCCGCGAAATATGGATCGAGCAACAGATTGGCAAGGGAAGGATTCCGAGCATACGCCTCCTTGATCCTGCCCAGAAACTGCGCCCGGATAATGCATCCGGCGCGCCACAGGGAAGAGATGACACCAAATTGAAGGTCCCAGTGGTATTCATGGTCAGCCGCACGCAAGAGCTGGAAGCCCTGCGCATAGGAACAGATCTTGGAGCTGAACAAGGCTTTCCGGACCATTTCTATGAAAGCCGCTTTGTCCCCGGTGAACTTCGCTGTCGGTCCCGCCAGCACGCCCGCGGCTGCCACACGTTCCTTCTTGAGGGCGCTTAGGGTCCGAGCAAACACCGCGTCGGCGATGGTGGGGGCCGCAGCGCCCAGGTCCAAGGCGACCTGGCTCGTCCACTTGCCGGTGCCCTTCTGCTCGGCGGTATCCAGAATGACTTGCACCATGGGCTTGCCGGTCTCGGGATCCTTCTTGGCAAGGATTTCGGACGTGATGCCCACCAGGTAGCTGCTCAGTTCTCCCCGGTTCCATTCGGCAAACACGCCACTCATCTCGTCCGCCGACATGCCCAGCAGCCTCTCCATGATGAAGTAGGCTTCGCAGATCATCTGCATGTCGCCGTATTCGATTCCGTTGTGAACCATCTTGACGAAGTGACCCGCGCCGCCACTGCCGATCCACTCGCAACAGGGGGCGCCATCCTCGGCCTTGGCGGCAATCGCTTGCAGGATAGGTTTCACCAAGGGCCAGGCCTCGGGATTGCCGCCGGGCATGATGGCTGGTCCGTGCAGGGCTCCCTCTTCGCCGCCGCTGACCCCGGTACCGATGTAGTAGATTCCGGTGCCGTGCAACTCCTTGATCCGCCGATCGGTGTCGACGAAGAAGGTATTGCCTCCATCGATCAAGAGATCACCCGACTTGAAATGCGGGCGCAGGTCAGCGATCACCGCATCGACCGCCTTGCCCGCTGGCACCATAATCAACACCCGGCGTGGCGAGTCCAGGTTCTCGACAAACTCGGCCACCGTGCGCGCCGCCTTCACCTGCTTGCCCTTGGTCCTGGCGGCGAAGGCGTCGACCTTCTTGGGGTCGAGATCAAAGCCGACCACGGAAAAGCCACGGCTCTCGATGTTGAGAGCAAGGTTTTCCCCCATTACGCCTAGTCCGACAATGCCGAAACTCTGTTTTGCCATGATCGTTTCCTTTACTCCATACCGGCTCAAGCGAGCAGCGTTCTACACTCCACTGTAGGCCGAGAATCCCCCGTCAATCGGCAACACGATTCCCGTCACGAACTTCGACGCCGGCGACAGCAGCCACAACACCGCGCCCACCAAGTCTTCCGGTGTGCCGAATCTCGCCATGGGCGTATGGTCGATGATCTTGTGGCCACGGGCAGTGAGCGCCCCGGTTTCCTTGTCGGTTAGCAGGAAGCGATTTTGCTCGGTGAGAAAGAACCCAGGAGCAATGGCGTTCACCCGGATGTTGGGCGAGTACTCCTGGGCGAGGTGCACCGCCAACCATTGGGTAAAATTGCTAACCGCCGCCTTGGCCGCAGAATAGGCGGGAATTCTGGTCAGCGGCCGCAAGGCGTTCATCGACGAGACGTTCAGAATCACGCCTTCCTTCTGCCGGACCATGCAGCGGCCGAACGCCTGACTGGGCAAGATCGTCCCTTGTAGGTTCAGGTTCGACACGAATTGGATGGCTTCGGCCGGTATGTCGAAGAAGGACTGCTCGGCATTGGTGGTGGCCCTGGGATTGTTTCCCCCCGCGCCATTGATCAGGCCGTCAATCTTGCCGTAGTCCGCAATGAGCTTGTCGGCCGCCTGCTGAACTGCCGCCTTGTCGAGAACGTCGATGAATGCGGCCTTGTGGGCTCCCTTTGTCCCACCCAGCGTGGCGAGCACCTTCTCCGCCAACCCCACATCCCGGTCGAGGATCACCAGGTTGGCATGACATCCGGCCAATGCCCTGGCCATCTCACCGCACAAGACGCCGCCGCCACCTGTGATGGCAATTGTTTTTCCGGTGAAGTCGTAGGCGTTGACAAGACTCTTGGTGTCCATCATTGCTCCTGGTTGCATACGTCCTATCGCCGCCACGTTGCCGGCGCCAGCAGGAAGTGGCCCTTCGGCCCGTCACGTCACGCGACGATTCCGAGAAACAGAGGTTCGATATGGCGCTTTAGAATGTTGTGCGAGACATGGGATTCGATGCTGCTGCGATTGGATTTGAGCAAAGCCAGGTATTGTTCCCGCTTCTCGGCGGCAACCCGGAAGCTGATGTGCACCATCTGGCGGAAGTGGATGTTGAAGCGCTTGCAAGCCTGGTTGTGTTCCAGCGTCTCCACGTATTCCTGGGCGCCCCACGAATCCACCTGGGCCGGGGTGGGCAGTGCCTGGCGGTCGATGGCGATGACCGTGAGATACGGCTTGGCCATTTCGTCGAAACGGCCGTAGGCATCGTGATACAGCGCCTTCGCAAAGGCCAGCCCTTCGCCACCTGCGGCAGCAAGCCCAATGACCTCTTCCAGCCAGGTCGTTCCGGCGGTCTTCAGGTGGAGACCCGCGCCGGCCTTCTTGATTGCTCGATGCATGATCGGGTACAGCGAAAACTTGTCGCTGCCCGAGTGAATGCTCAACTTGAGCGCCGGCGGCAAAGTGAAGCTCTGCTTGGCAAACTCCAGGATGGCGAGATCTTCCTCGAATTCCCGCGCGAACCGCTTGATGTCGCCCACGTAATCGATGCCTTTGAGAAACTCGCCGGTGAACTTGGGGGCGACCGTCGCCACCGGGATCGCCTCGCGCGCCAACGCAGCCAGGATGAACAACAGCTCGGCCGGCGTCTGCGGGGCACTCGCTTCGTCAAACGACACCTCGGTAACGAAATTCCCCTCACCCTTCTGCTGCACAATGTGGCGGTAGACCCGGCCCGCCTCTTCGACGGCAAACAGGTACTTCGACGCGATCTCCTGCAACGATGCTGGATCGACAACAACCGGTTCGGCAATACCCGGAATGCGGAGCGCACCTGAGAAGCGCTGCATTTCCGCCATGTACCGGGCTATCGATGCATCGGACGCCGGCTTGCCGATGGAGTCTGCGACATCTATGGTGAAGAAATCGCTCGCCCCGACGAACTTGTCGACCGTGGCCAGGCCGATGTGATCCGCATCGACGAAATACGGGCCGCTCCACTGGCAAGCCTTGACCGCTGCGTCCGCCTCGACGCGCACGTCCCTGGGCCGCGTCCCGATCAGGGAATGCTCGCGGTTCGACTTGTTCCAAACCGGGGTGATGGTTACGCCCTGATCCTTGGCGGCCTGAAAAGCCTGCAACTGCGCAGCCCCCTCCAAGCCAAAACGGTCACCAATACCCATGGAGTACTTCGAGATACTGGTTGTCATCGGCACCTAGGACGGCGGCCCTCTCCCCTTCGGTTGTGGGAGGGGAGAATGTCCGAAAATCCATCTGGCGTCAACCAGGGTTTTTGGCCGAGCGCCATCTGCACTCGCCGGTGGCGAAATGCCTACTTGCACTTCAAGGTAACCAAAGCTTTGCCCGCGCCTGCGGCCGCCCGCAGCCCATCGTGCACGCACTGGAACGGGTCCGCCGTGTAGCTATAGCCGAGAGGTTCCGGGAAGGCCGCGGTTGTGGTCCAGTCGGTTGCATTGACGGTGCCAGTACTGCCCGCGTCCCAAGTGATGCCGAACGCATTGCCGGCAGATACGTCGGCCTTGCTCGCGAGGTTGTTGTTGCGCAAATCCCAGTAGCCGATTGCCGAGCTGTCGCGCGCAGTCACCGGGTTCAGTACGGTTTCGAAGTAGTTGGCTTCGACCAGCGAGTAGCCACCCATGCGCACATTGATGCCGGAAACCAAGACCTGGTAGAGGTAGTTGTTGAGCACGTGCGAGTAGCCGTGGCGCTGCAGTGGTGTGCGCGAGCCGACGTTCTCAAAGAGGTTGTGGTGAAAGGTTACGTGGCGAACCGCCGAGTCGTCGTCGGTGTAGCCGTTCAGAGATACCTTGTGATGGTCGTGCATGTAGTTGTACGAAATAGTGACGTTGTCGGCGCCCTTCTTGATGTCGATCATGCCATCGAAAGACGTGTCACCCGCGCCCGCGCAATCCGCCATTGAGCTAAACAGCTCGTTGTGGTCGATCCAGATGTCCGTCGGCACGCCACCACTCATCCCTTCCAGCGAAATCATGTCGGAATCGCCCCCGCCCGGCGTCAAACCGATGGTCATGTTGCGAACGATGATACTGCTCGAAGATGAAGCGATGTGGATGCCAAAATTGGCGGCCGAACCATCTGCACCCACAATCGTGATGTCGCTCTTCTTCTTGATCTCGACGGTTTGCGCCAGCAAGGTGTGTTGCACGCACGGATCGGTGATACTCGCGAAATTGAACTTGCCCGTGTATCTGAGCACCAGGCCGCCGCTTCCTGAGTAGCCATCAATCGCTGCCTGCATTGCCGCCATATCGGCAATATCAACCGCTGTAGCATTGCCTCCGCCGGTCGTACCCTTGCCATAGCCAAGCGGGCTGGTTTCCGGGGCGCCGGTACTAGCCGAGGATCCGGCCGTTCCGCCGCCGCCCGAGCCAACACCACCGGTTGCGAGGCTGCCGCCCGCCGCTGTCGTACCACCGATCAGCTTGGTTCCACCCGCCGCCGTCGTGCCCCCGCCTGCCGTGCTTCCGCCTGTCCTGGTCCCGCCCGCACCCGTCGCACCACCCATGGCGGTGCTACCACCGCTCACCTGCATCCCGCCAGTTACCTGCGTTCCGCCAGCACCCGTTGTGCCGCCGAGGCTGGTGCTGCCACCGCTCACCTGGATCCCGCCAGTTGCTAGCGTCCCGATGGTGCCGCCGGTAACCTGCAAGCCGCCACTCGACGTGGCGCCTGCACTTGAGATTCCGCCGCTGGCGATCAATCCGCCGGTCGCGCCCCCGCGGAAAATGGTTCCACCAAGTGACGCGCTTCCGCCGGTCGGGGCACTGCCGCCCGCATTCACGACACCGCCGGTTCCCACGGTCCCGCCGCTGCTCAAGGCAGAAGTGCCAGCCGCTCCCCCGAATGCGGTTGAAGCATCGGCCGTGCCGCTGGCAGCGTCGGAATGGCTGAGCGACGAGCCTGAGCTGCTGCTGCACTGGCAAGCGAGAAGGCAGGAAAGGTATGGGAGCACTCCGAAAATCTTCGACATGGGAACTCCTGGGCTTCTCGTCACATGAATATTGAGTCTACGTGACATTCTAATTGGTGCCCGCCGAGAGCTTTTCTTTCGCCCACCGAGCCGCTCGCTTTTCTGACGCGTTGGCGCCGTCAGGTCTTGGGCATTCAACATGGGCGCTACCACGGCAGGGGCGGGCAGCAATGGCAACGGTTTCAAGATGGGGGGCAACAAGGTGTCCGCGGCGCACGTCATGTCCAACGACTTTGGCTTCGACAACAATCAGAACAAGGGCGGTTCTCATATCTCCGACTGGGGCTTCACCAACAACTCCAACCCAGCCGCCATGACCTGCGACAAGTGCGGAGCGTGGAATAACACAAACTCAAACGGTGGGGATTTCCAAGGCGTAACCGTTCAGAATCGCGTGACCGCCTCTGCCACATCAGCGAAAGCGGCTGCTGCCAAACGCAACGCCGACGGGAGCCTGCCTGACATAACCAGTCTCTAGCACTGCGTTCACGCCAGGCGCACAAGGGGCCCCGCGGCAGAGACCACGAGAGCCTCATTCGCCAGCCTGCGCCGGCCCGGAAGGCTGCGGCTACCGAGACCGAGGGCTTCCTTCCCGGGTTGACCTGCGCTAGCCTCATACGGCCATGAAGCCCTTCCTAGACGAGAACTTCTTGCTGGAAAGCAAGACGGCCGAGCGCCTGTACCATGAGTACGCCAAGGACCAGCCGATCATCGACTACCATTGCCACCTGTCTGCCGAACTAGTGGCCGAGAACCACAAGTTTGGGACGCTCACCGAAATCTGGCTGAACGGCGACCACTACAAGTGGCGGGCCATGCGTTCGAACGGCGTTGCCGAGCGCTATTGCACGGGCGACGCGCCCGACTGGGAGAAGTTTGAGATGTGGGCTCAGACGGTGCCATATACGCTGCGCAACCCACTCTATCACTGGACCCACATGGAACTGGCGAATCCCTTCGGGGTCAAGGGCAGGTTGCTTGATCGGTCGACCGCGCGCGAGATCTACGATCACTGCAACCGCAAGCTCGCCCAGGGCGACTTTACCACCCAGGGCTTGCTCAAGCACTTCAATGTCATGGTGGTTTGTTCCACAGATGATCCAGTGGATTCGCTGGCGGCGCACCAGCAGCACGGCAAGAACGCAGGCACGACCACCAAGCTCTTGCCCACTTGGCGGCCGGACAAGGCCATGGCAGTGGCCGACCTGCACGGTTGGAATCTCTGGGTCGACAAGCTGCAGGCTGTCTCGGGCGTGGCCATCAGCTCGTTCGATACCTTCCTGGCCGCGCTCAAGCAGCGGCACGACTTCTTCCACCAAGTCGGCTGCCGGGTCAGCGACCACGGCCTCGAGAAGATCTTGGCCGAACCCTACACTGCCAAGCAGATCGAGGGCATCTTCTCCAAGGCGCGGGCCAAGCAGGCGCTCTCACCCGTGGAGCGGGACCAGTTCTGCTCGGCCATGATGTACGAGCTCGCCCTCATGGACCATGCGCGCGGCTGGACGCAGCAGTTCCACCTGGGCGCCATGCGCAACAACAGTACGCGCATAATGCGCACCCTGGGTCCTGACACCGGCTTCGATTCTATCGGCGACTACCCGCAGGCCTTTGCGCTTGCGCGCCTGCTCGACCGCTTGGATTCCACCAACCAGCTCTGCAAGACCATCCTTTACAACCTCAATCCCGCCGACAATGAGGTCATTGCGACCATGCTGGGCAATTTCCAGGATGGTTCGTGTCCCGGCAAGATCCAGTTCGGCGCGGCCTGGTGGTTCATGGATCAAAAGGACGGAATGGAGCGCCAGATGAATGCGCTCTCCGCCCTCGGCCTGCTTTCGCGCTTCGTAGGGATGCTGACTGACTCGCGCAGCTTCCTGTCCTACTCGCGCCACGAGTACTTCCGCCGTTTGCTGTGCAATCTGCTGGGCAACGACGTGGAGAAAGGGCTGATTCCTTTCGACATGGAGTTGCTGGGCAATATGGTGCGCGACATCTGCTTCCGCAACGCCCGCGACTATTTTGGTTTCTTCGCCAAACCTTAGAATTGATAGACGGTCTGGACCATGCCGCGGATGTTGTGCGGCTTGTCGGCCAGCTTGCCGGGCGTGTGAAGATATTCGACCTGGGTGTACTGCCCAGACAGCCCAATCCGCGCCGCAGGTGTGGCATCCCAGAAGAGGTTCAAGTCGGCGTAGCGTGAGGTGTCCGCAACGTTGACCAGCAGCTCGATCTCCGTGCCACCCTGGGGGAACAGTTTGGCCAGATTTCCCGAATGAGCCTGGGTGTAGTTGGCGGAGAGAAACATTCGCCCCCCCCATGGCGGCAAGTAGTACTGAAGACCGAGCCGGAAGGCCTGCCAATCAATGGTGTGAAGCACGCCACTCGCATCGAAGGATACCAGGCCATTGTCGATGTCCGCCTGGTAAAGGGGAGGCGGATTGTCCTGGGTAGGATTGGGGAGGGTCGGGAACTTCGCCCCACCACCCGCGGTGATGAGATCAGCGATTCCGCTGCCCCGGACAAAGGAACCGATGAAGGTAAGCCGGTTGCCGCGGTTGTCCGCGCTGGCAGCGGGAATAAGCGGGATGAACGCGTCGAGCGACAATCCCCAGCCGGTTGCGCTGTTGGAGTTCTGCACGGGCGGTGGGGTGAAGGCGTCCACTTTGAACTGCCGCACAGTGCCCGACACTCCGAGGGAGAGGGGCAGCGCAGTGGTCCCCACATTGCCAGGCGTGGTGATGCCTTTCCAGCCATTGAACCTGACACGCAAGCCGGCGTTGGCATCGGGAATTTCTGCATCACGCTGGGCAGGACGCACGGCCGAAACGGCGACATCGAGGCTGACCAGGCCGTCCGGGTTGAAAGTGTGAGAAAGGCGCAGCTGCATGTTGCGCGAGAAGAGCTGATTGGGCAGCCCGAGAAATTCAACTGAACAGGGCGAAAATGAGTTCTGCCAGCCGAACAGGTCGTAGGTCTGACCCGCCAAAACCTCAAGGTAGGGATTTTCCAGTTTCACGAATGCATGTCTGATCCGAAATGTCGGACTGGTGAAATAGGTGTTTTCGGAAGTGTCGGGTGGGCTGTCCTGGTGGCCGAAGAAGTCGCTTTCGAACAATGCCGCCGGCTTAATGCCCGCGACCAGCGGTGACTCGAACGCAAAGCCCAGCCGGGTGTTTCGCATCGAGAACTGCGTGCGACCCACCCGTCCTTCGTAGGTATCGCTACGGGCCACGATTGCACTACCGATCGAGTCGCTGTAGCTCCGCGTAGTGTCGAAGATGAAGTCAGCCTCCACGAAGCCGTAAAGAGTCACCGCCCACCTTTGCGCGCCCTCGCCCACCGCCAGGGTCAGTGGAAGTCGGGCGAACCAGGAAGTCGCCGCCGCTTCCGCTGCTGCCGATTCGACGGCAGTGCGCGCCGGGGCAGGTAGCAAAACCGCTGGGGCTGGCAGGGCGGCGGCGGGAGGCGTTGCACCGACCACTTCCTGCGCAGGGGACGGCGCAGCCTCGACGGGGGCTGACGAAAGACTGTCAGCATGCGCAGCGGGCGGCTCGCCCACCGGGCCACTGTCCAAAGGCTGCTCTGCACGCGCAAGACCGGCGCCTGCTTGCAGACTGAACACAACTGCGATGAAGGCTCGGGCCTTCTTTGCGTTTGGTGTCGATCGATCCTTCATGGGTACAGATCTCCGAGGTGAAAGGGGCACGCTGAAAGCCATCGAAACCGCTTTGCCCTGAAAGAGGCGGCCTTGAGCAATTGCATGGGTATGGTGCCCTACCAATGCTTAGTGCCCGCCACCCGAAACTCCTTCGGCCAGAAAGGCGCGAAAGAAGCCATGGCAGCGGGCACCAATGGGACCGACAAGCAGCCTTGATGCCTGGATTCTTGACTCAGCGAGCCTCCAGGGCCGTCTCAACCTGCGAGCAAGGAATGACCGCAAAGAAGAAAGCGAGGGCTTCGATGACCACACGAACCGCAACGTACATTGGAACTGTGGCGCTCTTGTCGCAGATGCTTCTTCTGGAGGGCTGCGGGAGTAACAATCCCAGCACCACCGGCGCCGGGGGTACGACCGACATCACGCCAACCGGCGGGGCAATCAGCACGGGTGGTGCCACGCTCGCGCCTGCAACCGGCGGGGCAATCAGCACGGGTGGCGCCACGCTCGCGCCTACGACCGGCGGTATCATCAGCAGCGGTGGCGCCACTGTGTCCACCTTGACGGGCGGGACGACCGCCACGGGTGGCGTCGCGCCTGCAACGGGAGGGGCGATCGACGCGGGCGACATCACCGCCGACAGTGGGACCAGCGCCTTCCAGCCACTGTGCGCAAACCTCATGACGGCCGCAGGCAGCTCCCCTACCAAGACTGGCGTCTGTGTGGCAGCGGATCCGCAGCTTTGCTACAAGACCTGCGGGCCCAAGAGCGTCGGCTTCAAGTCGGAAACTTGCTCAGGGGGAAGCTACGTCGAGCAGTCGGGCTGCAGCTTCCCGCCGGGCGACTATTCCTGCTACAAGATTCCGACAACTGTCGAC
>Ga0182019_10001625_pt1 | contig 11452 bp, 10 predicted proteins | sample 812E2MmetaG_FD_120483 | JGI IMG/M metagenome (GOLD analysis project Ga0182019, IMG submission 120483) | Permafrost microbial communities from Stordalen Mire, Sweden - 812E2M metaG | ecosystem: Environmental > Terrestrial > Soil > Wetlands > Permafrost | place: Sweden: Stordalen | collected...
CGCACAGCCATTGGCACCACAGGTGACCTTGCAGGCTTGCTGGTTGGGGCACGCCACAGCGGTCTTGCAGGCGCCCTGGGGGCTGCAATCGAACACACACAGGTCCGTCTGATACTGCCCGCCGTGATCGGCGCAAATCGAGGCTGGCGTGACCTCGGGACCCGACTCGGTGGGAGGCCGAAGGTCGGCCGGGCCTCCGTCGATTCCTGGCGTGCCCCCTGTGCCAACCACGCCACCGCCGCCACGCGCTCCCCCGGTCCGAGCCAGGCCACCCGTGGCGCGCAAGCCACCCGTGCCCACGCCGCCGTCGGTGCGCGCCAGGCCGCCAGAGCCGACCATCCCGCCGATCCCTCCCACGTCGCCGGTTGCGATTGGACCGTCGATGCCGCCGATGGTCACACCGCCCTGACCGCCAACTCCGCCAGTGCCGATTGGAAAATCCGGAGCCAGGTTCGCGTCGCGAGTACCGCCGGTATTTGCGGTTCCGCCCTCGATTCCCTCCGGATGCGCGACACCCAGTCCAGACTTGTCCATTGTGCAGGCAAGCGAGCACGAAAGTGCAACTACCAACAAAAGACATCCTGGTGTCCTGCGCATGATGCTCCGGCTACCGGCCACTACGAGCAGAGCTGCTCTGGTCCGTCGAGTATCGCACCCCTGGCCGCTGGGGACGCGAGGTCCAACCGTAATTCTGATGCCTGGGCCTTGGGCCCACAAGCGGAAACTGGCTGTAACGACGGTTGCAGCTCATGCCTTGCCAAAAGTGTGTGCGATGCGCCACCCGCAAGTCAGCCCTTGAACAGCCGAGTTCGGTAGACGCCCATCTTGCTCAGCCGGAACTGCAGGGCCGTCCACAGACAGCCAAGGCCGTAGCGCATGCTGCGCAGAAAGTTGATCGAGGACGCCTCTTCGAAGTACTTCGCGGGGCAGGTAACCTCGGCGACGCTAAAGCCCAAATAGTGAATCTGCGACAGCATCTGGTTGTCGAACACGAAGTCATCGGAGTTGCGCTCGATGGGCACGGTTTCGAGCACCTTGCGTGTGAAGGCGCGATAGCCGGTGTGGTACTCGGAAAGCTTGGCTCCCATGATAATGTTCTGGGCCATGGTCAGGAAGCGGTTGCTGATGTACTTGTACATCGGCATGCCGCCCTTGAGCGCCTGCCCGCCCAGGATACGCGAGCCCAGCACGACGTCGTAAAGGCCGGATTCCAGGATGTACGCCATGGCCGACACCAGCTTTGGCGTGTACTGGTAGTCGGGGTGAAGCATGATGACGATGTCCGCGCCGGCCGCGAGCGCGGTTTTGTAGCAGGACTTCTGGTTGCCACCGTAGCCTCGATTGCTCGGGTGCACGATGGTCTTGAGGCCCAGCTCCTTGGCCACCGCCACCGTCTCGTCGTGGCTGGCGTCATCGACGAGAATGATCTCGTCCACGATGTCCATGGGCACCTCGGCGCAGGTGGTGCGCAGGGTCTTGCCCGCATTGTAGGCCGGCATGACGACGACCACTTTCTTTCCACGTATCACGGCGGCGATATTCCAGGTACTGGGGGCAAAGGGCAAGCCCCCCACACGACATTTGGCGGCCGCCCATGCTGCAACGCACCGTTACTTCTGGAAGTGCTGGTAGTCCTTCATGGTGGTCCAGTCCCCGCCCCAGGTCCAGCCGCGGCTGGTGAATTCACGGACCGCCTTGTCGCCCTTGCGCAGGATTCCGGGAACCGGCTTTTCTCGGTTCGCGAACTCGGCGCCCGCGGGCGGGATGACCGCGCCCGAGAGGAGCATGGGATTGACGAGCGGGTTGATGTCGAGGGCGCGGCCGTAGCTGTGTTGGGAGAACACCAGCGGCTTGCCCGGCACCGGTCGGCAGTTGAAGCCGGAGGTGTTGTTGTCGGCCATCGAGCGATCGTCGTCCCCCTGGTACGCGTCGATCAAGCGCATCTTCTCGATGGGGAACTTCTGCTCGAAGAGGGCCTTGAAGATCTCCAGCACCTGCGCCGCGAGCTCCCGGTGCACCACCAGCTCGCCGTCGTGCACCGCCCCGTCGCGGCCGTAGTGCGAGAGGCGCAGGTAGGCAAGATCCGCGATGGGCACGGGGCAGCCGTGCCGCCACGAGTGCGCGCGCATCCGCTCCGCCACCGCCTGCGGAAGCGGACCTTGCGTGCCCTGAAAGGCCGGCGGCGCGGAGCGAACATCGGCGGCCCAGAGCAGTACGACGCAGAGCGCGGCCAGAGGCCCCCTTTTCACCAACCCGATCATGGCCCGTTCGAATGTAAGGCATTCCCGCGATGGTGGTCCTCAGAAATCTGAACCCAGAAGCCCCGGCGGCGGCGATAACCTGAATGATGCTGGCGCTCTCTATTACGCGGTGTGCTGGCACGCAAAATGCTGGTCCTAGGTGGTCAGGAGCCTCAAACTGAACTCAAAAGGAAAACGCCATGCCGTCTGCAAAGCTCATCCTGGGTTTGACCGCTATTGCCACTACCCTCATGGTGCCCGGCCGCGGCCGCGCCCAGACCTGCACCAGCGACGCGGACTGCGCCAAGGGCCTGAGCTGCCAGGCCAATCCGATCGTGACCCCGGCGGTGGCCATCTGCTACGACGGTGACGGCGGCGGCGTCTGCAAGCCCGTGGACAATCCCCCGCCGGTAGCCACGAGCAGCTGCCAGGCCGCCACCTGCGTGACCAGCGCGGACTGCGGGCCGACCATGGTGTGCAACAGCCAGACGACCACGAGTTGCACCGGTGGCACGCCGGTGTCCGTGAAGTGCGATCCGACTACCACTGCCTGTGACGCCGGCGTCGTGCCCGATCCCGTGCCCGTGAGCTGTACCGACACGACGATTTCGAAGTGCATGTACAAGTACGAGCTACCCTGCAACGCAGACACGGACTGCGGCGACAACTTCACCTGCCAGCCCACGACCTCCGGGAGGTGCTCGGGCGGGACGGGAGTTGCCACCGGCGGCACGGGGTCGGCTTCCGCGGGTGTCGGTGGGGGAAGCGGCACAGGTGGCGTGCCGACGCCCTTGCCGCCCGACGTGGACGCTGGCACCGCCACGCCGGTTACCTGCACGACCGTCACGTCCTACCCCGGCTCTTGCCAGGCCAAGCCCGTGAGCTGCACCGTGGACGCGGATTGTCCCGCGACCTGGACGTGCGTGACCGGGGCGAGCACCGGGACCGCGGTTTCGAGTGGTCCCGCGACCGCGGGCAGCGCGCCCATGGCGATCGATGCTGGTGTCCCGGTGGTGGTCCCGCCCCCGGTCACGACGACCACGAGCGCCTGCCAGCCGCCCTCGACCCATGGCACCTACACCAGCGGCTCGACCCTGGGCACCGATATTGCGAAGACCGGGACCGCAGACGCGGGCGCGGCCCAGGGTTCGACCACGCCACCCTCGCCCATCGTGCCGGCCGGAAACGGATCCGGGACCGGGCAGACCGCAGCCGCGACCACCGACGGAGGAGGTTGCAGCGTAGGTGGCGAGGCGAGTGGCGCCGGTTGGGTGCTAAGCGTGCTGGGCCTGCTGGGCCTCGCGCTCGCGCGCCGACGTAGGGTCTGAGAGGCAAGCCGGCCGCGGCCGCGACCACACGGGGGGAGAAGCGCCGAGGGTATTTGCGGGCGGAGCCGTTCGCAATAGACTGGGCGGTGACATGGCAATTCGTTGGACATCGGTACTCTTCTCGTTCGTCCTGAGTGTGACGCTGCTGACTCCTGGCGCGGGCCGCGCGCAGGGGGCGGCGGTGCCGGCGCGGGGGCTCACGGCGGAGCAACTGGATTCGTTCGTGGAGCTCACCGGCGATCCGAAGCCGCTCGTCTGGCAACGCCTGCTGGCCGACCCGGGCCTGGTCCCGTTCGCCGCCGCCGCGGCCAACGCGCGCCTCGAACGGCGAGCATCGGGCAAGACCATGACCATCGTCGGCTTCACCATCTTGGGCGTGGGCGCCGGCGCCGGCTATGGCTTGCTCTTCTGGGGCCTGACCCAAGGCATGAACTGCGACTACGCGAGCTCCTGCAAGCCGAACGAATCCCTGATGCTCGGCGGCGTGGTCCTGATGGTTGCCTCGATCGCCACGGGCTGCGCCATCGGCATTCCCGGCATCATCCGCATGGTCCGGCCGTCCGAGGCGGAAACCGAAGCCAGCAGCCGCTACCAGACCCCTGGCCTGCCGCCCATGCCGGCATATCCCACATCCTACTCGCAAGCCTCGTGGCTGCGGCTGGCCGGCAGGCCCATCAGCGCGCCGATTCTGTCGTACACGTTCTGATGGCCATCGGCAATTGCAATTCCTACGGCAGCACCAAGAGCCGCACCGTCTACAACACCGACTACGACAACAACCTGGTGCTACCGCACTACCAGAAGTACTGCACGGCCTCGGGGTGGACGCCGCGGGCGTATTGAGGATCAGAGCTCGATCTGCATGCCGATTTCCACCACGCGATTGGGCGGTATGGCGAAAAAGTCGGTGGCCGAGCGGGCGTTGCGCGAGAGGAAGCGGAAGAGGTGCTTTCGCCAGTCGGCCATGCCCTTCACCCCACGCTTGGGGATGAGGGATTCTCGCCCGAGGTAGAAGCTGGTGTCGGCGGTGTTGGTTTCCAGACCCTTGGCGCGGCAGCGCCGCAGGATATCGGTCACGTCGGGGCTTTCCATGAAGCCATAGTGGGCGGTGACGGCCCAGAAACCCTGCCCGAAGTTCTTCAGCCGGACCTTGTGTTCCTCGCGCACCCAGGGGACGGCGTCGGTGGTGATGGAGAGAATCACGACCTGCTCGTGCAGCACCTTGTTGTGCTTGAAGTGATGCAGAAGCACGGTGGGCGTCCCGCGCCGGGTGGAGGCGAGGAAGACGGCGGTGCCGGATACGCGGTAGGGTTTGCGCGCCTCCACGTCGGCCAGGAACATGGAGAGGGGCAACGTGCTGCCCGCGATCTTCTCGCCCAGTAGGGTGCGGCCACGATTCCAGGTCACCATCACGCTGAACATGCCGCCGGCCAGGGCCAACGGGAACCAGCCGCCGCTGGCGATCTTCGCCGAGCACGCGACGAAGAAAGAGAGATCGATGGCAAGAATGAAGAAGAGAAAGCAGCCGGCGCGCGCGCGGCCCCAGCCCCAGCGATCGCGCGCGACCCAATAAGAGAGGAGCGAGGTAATGGCCATCGTGCCCGTAACGGCGATGCCGTAGGCGGATGCCAGGTTGCTGGAAGATCGGAAGCTCAGCACCAGAGCCACGCACGCCACCATGAGCAGGCGGTTGACCTCGGGAATGTAGATCTGTCCCTCGGTGGTGCCCGAGGTGTGCACGACGGTGACGCGCGGCAGGTAGCCGAGCTGCACGGCCTGGCGGGTGAGCGAAAAGGCCCCGGAGATGAGGGCCTGCGACGCGACGACGCTGGCCACGGTGGCCAGCACCACCATGGGAAAGAGCCAGCCCGAAGGCACCAGGGCGTAGAAGGGGTTGCTGACCGCGGCGGGTCGTTCGAGCAAGAGCGCGCCTTGGCCGAAGTAGTTGAGGAGGAGGGCGGGGAACACACAGGCATACCAGGCGAGGCGGATGGCGCGGGTGCCGAAATGCCCCATGTCCGCGTAGAGGGCCTCGCCGCCGGTGATGCACAGGACGACCGAGCCCAGCACCAGGAACCCGTGCTTGCCGTGCGCGGCGAAGAAGCGGACGCCATGGATGGGGTTGACGGCGCCCAGGATCGCGGGGTGGCGCAGGACCCAGGGCAGGCCGCAGGCCGCGATGGCGACGAACCAGACCAGGGTCACCGGTCCGAACACGGCGCCAATGCGGCCGGTGCCCCGCTTCTGCACCCAGAACAGGAGGATGAGAATGCCGCAGGTCAGGGGCGCCACGATGGGCGTGAAGGCATGGGTCGCGACCTCCAGACCCTCGATGGCCGAAAGCACCGTGATCGCGGGCGTGATCACGCCGTCGCCGTAGAGCAGCGCCGCGCCGAAGAGCCCGAGCATGATGAGGGTGACCTTCGCGCGTTTGACCTCCTGCCAGTTGTGCCGCTTCTGTGGCCGGCCCTTGCTGTCGAGAGCGCCGGTCTTGACCGTGCCCACCCGCGCGGCCAGCGCCATCAGCGCCAGCACGCCGCCCTCGCCATTGTTGTCGGCGCGCATGACGTAGAGGATGTACTTGACCGACACGACGAGCGTGATCGACCAGAAGACCAGCGACAGCAGCCCGAAGATATTCTCCGCGGCGGGCACCACGCCGTGCGGCAGGGTGACGCATTCCTTGAGTGCGTAGAGCGGCGAGGTGCCGATGTCGCCATAGACGACGCCCAGCGCGCCCAGCGCCAGCTTCGCGACGTGTGAGCCATGCTCCGTGCTCGCCTTACCGCTCTCTTGCGCCTGGCCGGCCGCGCCGATGGTGCTACCTGCCTTGGCTTCGCTCATGCGTTCTTCGCCCGCCAGCCGGGCGGATTCGGGGCATTATGCCAGAGAACGGATCTGCTGCTAATCTTCCCTCCCGAAGGAAAAATCACCGTGCCGCTTTACGAGTATGTGTGTCGCAAGTGTGGGAGCCAGTTCGAAGAGCTGGTCTTTGGCAAAGTCCAGCCCGCCTGTCCGACCTGCCAGTCGAAGGATCTCGAGCGCGTGCTCTCGGTCGTCGCCATCGGCAAGGGCAAGCCGGACGTGCCGCCGAGCCCGTGCGGCTCGTGCAGCAACCGCGGCGGCTGCGGCTTCAACTGAACCGGAAGACCGCGATGGCCCACACCTCCATGCGCGAGTGTGCCCTCGACCTCGCGCGGGCGGGTTACCTTCTGCGCATCGAGGCCGAGGTCGATCCCGAGCTCGAGATGGCGGAGATCCACCGCCGCGTCTTCCGCGCCTCTGGCCCCGCGCTCTACTTCGCACGCGTGCGCGGCTGCCGCTTCCCCATGGCGAGCAACCTCTTCGGCACCCTCGAGCGCGCGCGCTTTATCTTCCGCGACACGCTGGAAAGTGTCCGCCGGCTCATAGAGTTGCGCGTAGATCCCGGCGCAATGTGGCAGGCGCCCTTGCGCTTTGCTGGGGTGCCAAGGACGCTCTGGCGTACGCGGCCGCGCAAGGTCGCGGGCGGGCCGCTCTTCGCCCATCAGATCTCCGTCAGCGAGCTGCCGCACCTTCGCTGCTGGCCCGACGACGGCGGCGCGTTCATCACGCTGCCCGAGGTCTACACCGAGGACGCGAACCGGCCGGGTAGCAAGTCATCCAACCTCGGCATGTATCGCGTGCAGCTTTCCGGCGGCACGTACCAGAAGGATCGCGAGGTCGGACTGCACTACCAGATCCAGCGCGGCATCGCCGTGCACCACCAGGCGGCGCTCGCGCGCGGCGAGCCGCTCTTCGTCAACATCTACGTCGGCGGCCCGCCCGCCCTGACCATCGCGGCCATGATGCCCTTGCCCGAGGGGATGCCCGAGCTGGCCTTCGCGGGCGCGCTCGGCGGCCGGCGCGTGCACCTCGCGCACCAGAAGGGCTGGCCGTTGCCCATCTGCCCGGACGCCGACTTCTGCATCCTCGGCGAGATCCATCCCGGCGAGCTTCGGCCCGAGGGCCCGTTCGGCGATCACCTCGGCTACTACAGCCTGCGCCACGACTTTCCCTGCGTGCGCGTGCGCCGCATCTACCACCGCACCGACGCGGTCTGGCCCTTCACCGTGGTCGGCCGCCCGCCGCAAGAGGACAGCGTCTTCGGCCGGCTCGTGCACGAGCTGGCCGGACCGCTGATTCCCGCGCTTCTGCCCGGCGTGCGCGCGGTGAACGCGGTCGACGCCGCCGGGGTCCATCCCCTCTTGCTCGCGGTGGGCAGCGAGCGCTACCAGCCCTTCGCCGAACGTAGCGAGCCGCAGGAACTTCTCACGCAGGCCCACGCCCTGCTCGGCCAGGGCCAGCTTTCCCTGGCCAAGTACCTGTTCATCGTCGCCGAGAACGACGACCCCGCCTTGCGCCCGAGCGACGTGCCCGCGTTCTTCCGCCACCTGCTCGAACGCGTGGACTGGCGACGCGATCTCCACTTCCAGACCCGCACCACCATCGACACGCTCGACTATTCGGGGCCGGGATTGAATCGGGGATCGAAAGTCGTGGTGGCGGCCGTGGGCGGAAAAAGGCGCGACTTGCCGGCAGCGATCCCCGCTGACCTGCGCCTGCCCGATGGTTTTTCCGACCCGCGCGTGGTCCTGCCTGGCGTGCTCGCCGTGCGCGCGCCTGCGCATGTGGCGACCGCCGAGGGCGCGGCCGCGGACGTGACCGCGTTCTGCGCTGGTCTTCCCGCGGCGGATGCCATCTGCGCCTTCCCGCTCATCGTTCTCGTCGACGACAGCGACTTCTGCGCGCGCAATTTGGACAACTTCCTGTGGGTGACCTTCACACGTTCGAACCCGGCGGTGGACATCGCCGGCATCGCCGCGGCCACCCTGTACAAGCACTGGGGTTGCGCCGGCTCGCTGGTCATCGATGCGCGAAGCAAGCACCATCACGCCCCGCCGCTCGTCGAAGATCCCGCCATCACCGCCCGCGTGGACAAGCTCTTCGCCCAGGGCGGCCCGCTGGCGGGGATCGAGAAGTAGATAGCAGCTCGACCCTCCCCCTGTGCCTGCGCGCACAGGGCTGGCGCCAGCCTGGCGAGAACGGGTGATATCATCGCTCCATCATGCGTGGATCGTTGCTGGCGGCCTGGGTCGCCGTGAGTGTCGCCAACGTGTCATGTGGTGGCGGCTCTCGCCAGTCGTCGCCCGCCAGTGATGGACCGATGGCAGTCCCCACTTCCGACGGTTCGGCCGAGACGCTACCCGAGGTCGATGGACCCACGGCATCGCCGGTTGCCGATGGCCCCGTCGAGGCGCCGCCCGATCTCGGCGCGCCCGACCAGGCAGTCTGTCCGGCGGGTGCCAGCGACAGCGACTGCCAACACTGTGGGACTGCTTTCCCTTCGTCCTGTCAACAGGTCTGTCCCTCGGTGGACTGTAGCGTGTACCCGGTTCCAACCGAGTGCGCCGCCGTATGCGCCGGCGCCAACTGCTGCACCTGCGCGCGCATCACCGGCGACATCTATGATTGGCAGGCCCCGCAGTTACGGCCACAGTGCGGTTCAGCCTGCTCGGACATGATCTCGCGCTGGCAAGGCTATCTCGCCGACCCAGCCATGGTCGCCTGCACGACAGCCACCGACTGTACTGTCGTGGGCGGACAGCCTGCCATGGATCCCTGCAACGGCTACAGCACCATCGGCTATTGCGGCGTGGCCGCCAATGCTGCGGCCTATCGCGCTTCGCCCGCGGCGAATCTGGAAACCGAATTCGCCTCGAGCTGCAAGGACCACACCGGCTACGATTGCGGGCCAGGGCATGCCACCTGCACCAACGGAATGTGCACCGTGCAAGGCTGGGGCTGCTGCCTGTGCCAGCCCGATGCTGGCAATCCCGTGAAACCCGACGCGCCTCTGACATCGAACGACGGTGGGAGCGAGGCCGGCGGGAATGAGGCCGGCGGCGGCGGGTAGTTGATCTGGCCGATCGGCAGATCACACGGCCACGGCCACGGCCACGGCCACGATTCCACGCGGCTTGCTTTGGGTACAAACCGCCACCTATGCTCGCGGCATGCGCCTGCTAATCCGCATCTTCGCGCTCGCCATGCTCGGCGCGGTGGCCTTGGTCGCGGTCCTGGGTGTGCTGGCGTCGTGGTCGCCCTCGGGGTGGTTCGCGCTGGGAACCGTCGGCGTCGCGGCCGTGGCTCTGGCGATCAAGGATCGCCGGCCCCGGCGCGGGCTGGGCTTGGTCGCCTTGCTACTGCTGGCGTTGCTTCTTATCGTGCGCATCGTCGGGGCGGGAGATGGGATGATCGCCATGCGCACGCTACCGAGCGGGGAGTCGGCGCGCTGGCTCGCACGGCTCGTCGACGAACAGGATCTGGCCCTCGCCGGCGCGCGCATGCTGGCCATGCGGTGGCCGCTGCCGGCCAGCGAGCGGCAGCGCCTGGTCCCGGCCATGCGCGAGGCGTACGTGGAAATGCGACGGGACGATGTCTTTTCGCCGTCACCGGCCGTCGATACCTTCCTTGGCCGGCAGGTACCGTCCGCTTTCGATACCTTGGTCATCGAGCCCCGGGCCGAGCCGAAGCCAGGGGTGCCCATGAAATTCGGCGTCATCTTTCTGCACGGCTATGCCGGCAGCTACACGCTGGAATGCTGGCTGGTCGCCAGGGCCGCGCGCGAAATCGGCGCGCTGACCGTGTGTCCGGCGACGGACTTTTCCGGCCACTGGCGGGGCGAATCCGGCGAGCGCATCCTGCGCGCGACGCTCGACTACCTACACGCACGCGGCATCAAGCGCGTGTTCCTGGCCGGGCTCTCCAACGGAGCGTTGGGCGCGAGCGCGCTGGCGCCGCGTTTCGCCTCGTCGCTCGAGGGGCTGATCCTGATCTCGGGCGCGCCCGCGACAGGCGACAACGGCGGGCTGCCGACTCTGGTCGTGCACGGCTCGGAAGACACCATGACACCCGTGGCGGCGGCGCGCGCCTTCGCGGAACGCACGCACGCCACCTACGCCGGCTTCGAGGGTGGCCACTTCGTGCTCCTGGTGCGCCGGACGGAAACGCGCGAGGCCATCGTGAACTGGCTGATGCACCAGGCCGGCTATCACGCGCACCCCTAGAGTACCGAACGATTGCCGGATCTTTTCACCACAGAGAGCGCAGAGGACACGGAGACGGAAGGGGAAGGGTTCGGATCCGGATCTGGAAGACCCCTTCTTCCCTCCTCCGTCTCTGTGCTCTCTGTGTCCTCTGTGGTGAAAGATCCGGAAGTCACTCAACTTTCGAACCATTCCATCTTCTACTCGCGCAGGCACGCGGGCGGTATCAGGCTCGACGGTCGGGCGGTGACGATCAGCCACAGTTGGTGGGCGGCGCGGGTGGCGGCGATGTGGAAGAGGTGGCGGGACTCGTCGTCGGTGCCGTAGGTGCTCGCGTTCACGTCGAGCAGAACCACGTAGTCGAATTCCAGGCCCTTGACCTGGCGCACGTCGGTGATGTCGATGCCGGGACGGAAGGTGAATTCTTGCGCGCGGACGCGGCGCAGGCTCGCCACTTCGGCGCGGCGCAGACCCTCACAGTAGCGGTCGGCCTGCTCGGGGTAGCGGGCGAGCAGGGCCACCGTGGCGCGCGGTTCGCGCACCAGGAGATCGCGCAGGGCCTCGGCGAGGAACGCCACCGCCGCGCCCACCGCGGAGAAACGAAAGGCCTCGACCGGCGCGCCCGAGCGCTTCGCTTCCGCCGGCACGTCGATGGGCAGGGGGCCCATCGCGTGACGGGCGAGCGCCAGGATCTCGCGCGTGGACCGGTAGGCGATGCGCAGCGGTTCGACGGCGACATGCGCGAGCCCCAGGTGTCCCAGCACCGCCCGCCAGTCGCCGAAGCCATTGTCCAGGAACAGGCGCTGGGCCGTGTCGC
>Ga0182019_10001626_pt1 | contig 11448 bp, 8 predicted proteins | sample 812E2MmetaG_FD_120483 | JGI IMG/M metagenome (GOLD analysis project Ga0182019, IMG submission 120483) | Permafrost microbial communities from Stordalen Mire, Sweden - 812E2M metaG | ecosystem: Environmental > Terrestrial > Soil > Wetlands > Permafrost | place: Sweden: Stordalen | collected...
CCGCCCCGGTACGGGCTACCCCCGCTCCGGTCGAACGAAGAGTGAGTGTGCCTGAAAAACCGCCCGAGAGGAAGGCACCGGACCGGTCCACCGATAAGGGGAAGTGAATCGGGTCACTCTTTGCGTCGCAGGACGATGCTGTCATCTCCCGTCATTTCTTATTTTGCCGCCGGATCGTTCTGCATCATCCCGAATATGTTCCCTTCCGTATCCTTGGAGTACGCGAGCCATCCGATGCCGGGGACGGCTCTCCTGGGGACCACGTTTGCCCCTCCGAGCGCCGCCGCTCCCTCTTCAATGCAATTTCTATTTCGGATATCCCACGGTCTGTGCGAGTATGATCCTCTGATCGGGGCGGAGTTTCAGCGCCCCGGAGAGCTTCTCCCGGTCCACCGAGCCCCGGACGACGGCAGCAAGTCCCTGTGAAGCGCAGTAAAGATAGACGTTCTCGGCGATAAATCCGACGTCGGCCGCGCTGTAGAGCTTCCTGTCCTCGTCGCTTCCCCTCGTTATCTTCGCGTTGTCCACGACGTAGACAAGATTGACCGGCGCATCTTTGACGAATCCCTGTGTTCCCGCGCTCCCGCGCAGGTCACCTCCGGCGACGGGGTTCAGACCGGAGCTCTTCGCGTCATAAAGAAACGCCCCCTCCGCAGTCAGGACGTACACGTCCGTTTCCTGCCAGTTCATCGCGGAGGGCGCCGTCCGCTTTCCCGATTCCGGCCGGTTGATCCCGTCGGCTGCCCAGAGCAGATTGGAGAGTTCCTGGATCGGAAGGGGACGTGTGTCAAACTCCCGGGAGGACTGCCGCATCGAGAGGACCTGCATGAGGGGCTTCCCGATTTCCTTTTGCGGCGGGGGGAGGGGGATGCTTTTCAGGTCCTGGGCGTGTGACGGCACGATCCACGCGTACAGGAAAAGTGCAACGACAGATAATGCGCGTTTCATCGTTATTCTCCTTTTCTCCGTGTTGGGATGCAGAAAACGATAGGCCATTCATCAAATTGGATGAATGGCCTGTCAATGAGCCCGTACTTCGGGTTCAGTATAGGAAAATGCGGCCCGGGAGGCAACCGGCAGTTGCCGCTTCCCGGGTACCGGCGGACGCTATCGGACCAGAAGGAGTTTTCGCGTCTGTACGAAATCCCCCGAACCGCCCGCCGGCGCGCCCGCACTGGTGGTGACGGAAGCAGTGTGCGCTGCCAGTCTGTAGAAATACATGCCTGATGCAAGGCCGGAGGCGTCAAAACGGACTTCGTGGAATCCCGGCTCCTCCGTTCCGCTCGCGAGCGTTGCCACCTGCTGTCCCAGTGTGTTGAACACCTCGAGCACGACCGATGCCCTCCCTGGGAGCGCATAACGGATCACCGTCGATGGGTTGAACGGGTTCGGGTAATTCTGCGAAAGCGCGTACGACACCGGCGATCCCTCCCCCACCCGGGGGGCGGACGAAATGACCGGCTGCCAGTTGTAACGGAACGCCCTGTAGCTGTACACCCCGTCGTCAAACGTCATCTCGAACACCTTGTTCCCGGAGGGGGACACTTCCGTCACCGTTGGGTTCCCTGCCCCCCACCCGATCAACGTGTTGCCGTTTTGCAGCCGCTGCACAAATCCCATGGCATATCCGAACACGTCCGGCGTGTTCCTGTACTGCCAGACGAGCGTGGCGGTCTTCTGAACCGTGTCGACCGCGTACTCCACCGCGCGTGAGTATGGAGGGACGTGAAAATCGCCGTTATCGAAAAGCGTGATATTGCCGTTGTCGATCCGGCGTACCGCGTGCTGGTAAGAAAACCCGACGGAGTCGTTGACGAACCGGAACTGGTTGTTCTTCCCTCCAAGCCTCCACATCATGTCGCCGGTTTCCCTGCTGATCTTTGTGATCTCGTTGAAATGGCGTGTGGAGAGGAGCAGATTTCCGTCGGTGTCGGCGTCGATCGCATTGCAGTGGGCGTAATCGATCCACGTCGCCGTGAAGTCGATGCCCGTGGCGTCCGTAACATTGAAGTGGTCCATTGTCCGCCACTGGAACACGACGTTCTTCTTCTGGTCCAGTTCCTGGATGACGTACCCCACGACTTTCGCGGCGGTGTACCCTCCGGGGACGACCCGCGACATGTCGACAATCTCGTTGTCCACTCCAAAAAGGAGCGCGTGCCCGTTCGGAAGTATGCGGAGTTCATGAGGATCTGTCCCGTATCCGTTCCCGCAGTGGAACGTGTCGATGACGGTGCATGTCTGATCCATCTCGAGGAACTCCTGCGGGCCGTCGTCGTAGTATGTCAGCATCCCGTTCGGCTGAGGCTTGAAATCGTACCCGTTGTTCTCGAGATCCCGCGCGAACACCTGCGACCCGTCGTCCCTGAGTATGAGAAGAGCTGGGACAGACGCGTAGCTCCAGTTCAGGTTCGAGAGGAAGATGTATCCGGGTGATGTGGCTTCGGAGACTGTCACGTCGATGACTGGAAGGACTATTCCGTCGGTGACGGCGGCAGGGCGTGTCCTTTGTGCCTGCTTCCGGGCCGAGACTGACTCGGGAAAATCGCTCGCCCGGAGTTTTGCGCGGAGGGCCGTGGGATCGACGTACGAGGGCGCGATCCAGAATGTGAACGACCCCGCCTGAGCGGGACCAGTGCACCGGGCGATGGAGGTATCGAGAAGCACCGTCACCCCTTCCGAAAGCGAGAAGGGAGTTGCGGGCTGGCAAACAACCGTCCGTCCGTCGTCAGAGACGCGCACGGCAAAACTGTGTATCCCGCTGAGCGTCCCGGAAATGACGCGGATCAGCCCCTGTGCCGCATCGTCCGCTATCGGGCCGTCTGTCCTTACTATGATGTTCGTGACGGGGAGTATGTACTTTGAATCGGGGAGCGGAGAGAGATACCTGACCAGAAGCGGCTTCTGGCCGGCGCCGAGAGCACTGGAGCACCCTGTGCAGAAGAAATAAAGAGCTATGAGCCCTGTCGATAAATTCAACCGACTTTCATTCATCGTGTCCCCCCCCTGACATCCTATATCACGTTCCCCAGGAATGAATTCCCTCCCCCCCCTGTTCTTGGTTGGGAATGGCAGATTTTTGACCGTGTTTTGTTCAAAAAGGTTTAGTCGGGGGAGAAAAATTTCCCTCCACCACCGGAAGGGGAGGAATTTTTCCCGGAGAGTCGTACATTAGAGAGGCGTGGAAAGTACCCTGAAACAACCAGAAAGGGGCGAATCGCATGAAGACCAACAATTCTGGAATCAGGTCGCTGTTTCCGGTCTGTCTTTCTCTGTTCGCCGCAGGTTGTGTTACCCACGAATCGTATACACTCAACGAAGTCTCCCTGGATGGGCCTATTGCGCGGACCCCGATCAATGTGACGATTGACCCGGTCCCCGGGACCGTCCAGGTTATCCCCGGTTTTGCGGTAGATAACGGGCCGGTTCTGAAGGGGACACTCGACCCCGCCCAGGGGACAGGCACTCAGCGGGGGCAGAGCTCCTCCGTCTCCTCCCGTACTGGAAATCTCACATGGAATGTCCCCTCGAGCGAATACAGCCTTGACCTCCTGTTTACCGCGACGCGCCATTTTGGAATGACCGTGGGGGGGGTGTACTCTTCCGTGGGGGGGTACCAGTTCACGAACTTTCGGGGTGGTGTGAGCTTCTTTAACGTGGACAACAACTTTGGCATCCGGCTGGATGCCGGTGTGCAGTTCAATGCCGTCCGCTACAGGTCTCGTACGACGGTAACGGACGTGGTCGATGTCGCGTTTCAGAGCTCCCGGACCTACGTGTCAAACTTCGATGACTCGGGAACCGAACAGACCCTGGGTGCGGCGTTCGGCCTCACATTGAACAGCGCCTACAGCGAGTCCTTTATTAACGGATTCCTGCACGTGGGGGTGGCCTGGCAGCCCCTCATCGACTACAACCCTACGACCCCCGACACTGTCTCGGGGCCGGGTGATGCCCGTGCTGCGATCGGCTCACTCTCGGGCACCACGGCGGTCCTTTCATTCGGAGGCGGGATCGCAGTCGAGCTGGGGAAAGGGAACAGGGCGCTCATCGGCGTCCGCGGCGCGCAGCTCCTTGACATCAACGCCCCTGCGCCCGGTCCGGTCTGGCAGCCTTTTGTTGAATTCGTATTCACGCTCTGACAAAAACCGTTCGGGCTGTTGAACATTACCCCCTGACATGGTATCTTGACGTGCAATCAGAGTATCCTTCACCCTCCTGATCACGTCATTCAGTGCCGCCTGTATCGACAAACAATATCGCCCCGCCTGTTGCATCTCCGCTGAAGAAGCAGGGGGGCGCGATACAGGTCTCCCCGCTTCTTGTCGCGTCGGCGCGCAAGGATGCGCCAAAGGTTCTTGAGTCGCTCAACACTTCCCCCTCCGGGCTGTCGCAGGCCGAAGCCGAATCGCGCTTTGAAGAACACGGCCCGAACGTCGTTGCGCAGGAAGTGCACCACAGCTGGGTCTTCCGCCTTCTCGTCACGCTCCGCAATCCGCTGGTTATCCTTCTCTCCGCCCTGGCTACGATCTCGTTCATCACGGGGGATGTTCGCGCGGGGACGGTGATGTGCCTTATGGTCGTCCTCGGGGTCATGCTCCGTTTCGTGCAGGAGAGCCGCGCGGACACTGCCGCCGCGAAGCTCAAAGCGATGATCAAGGTGACGGCGACAGTGATACGGGACGGTCAGCAGGCCGAGATGCCGCTGTCGCACCTTGTTCCCGGTGACATGGTTGCCCTTGCCGCGGGGGACATGATACCTGCCGACATACGCGTGGTGACCTCGAAGGACCTTTTCATCGTCCAGGCGAGTTTGACCGGCGAATCAATGCCCGTCGAGAAATTCGACGCGACGGAAACGAGGGAGAATCTCTCACCGATCGAGCTCTCAAACGTCTGCTTCCTCGGCACGAGCGTGGAAAGCGGATCGGCGACGGCGGTCGTCGTCGCGACGGGGATGGCGACCTATTTCGGGAGCATGGCGACCTCCATCGCCGCCGCGCAGGTTGAAACGAGCTTCGACAAGGGGATCAAGAAGTTCACCTGGCTCATGATCCAGTTCATGATGGTGATGGTCCCGCTCGTCTTCCTTATCAACGGGTTCACGAAGGGGAACTGGGGGGAAGCATTCTTCTTCGCACTCGCCGTCGCCGTCGGCCTGACCCCCGAGATGCTGCCGATGATCGTCTCCGTATGCCTCTCCAAGGGGGCGCTCCTGATGTCGCGCAAGAAGGTGATCGTCAAGCGCCTCAATTCGATACAGAACCTGGGGGCGATGGATATCCTCTGCACGGACAAGACCGGGACGCTGACGATGGACCGGGTCATCCTGGAGCACCACTGCGACGTGATCCAGAAGGAGAGCGACGCGGTCCTTGTCGACGCGTACCTGATAAGCCATTTTCAGACCGGTCTCAGAAACGTCCTCGACCGCGCGATACTCGATCACCGGGAGGTGCTCGACTCTGCCACAATCGCCGCGTACAGGAAAGTCGACGAGATCCCGTTCGACTTCAAGAGGCGCCTGATGTCGGTGATCGTGGAGACTCCCGAAAAGAGTCACCGTCTCCTCACGAAGGGGGCCCCCGAAGAGGTCTTCCCCCGCTGCACGAAGTTTGAGCTCGAAGACGAGGTCCTCCCGATGGATCCCATTCTTATAGAGGACCTGAAGGAGGAGTACGAGCGGCTGAGCACGAACGGATTCCGGGTCCTTGCGGTGGCGTACAAAGAGCCGGAGGTGAAGACCGCGTATTCCAAAGAGGACGAGTGCGAGCTCGTCCTCATCGGCTACGTCGCGTTCCTCGATCCGCCGAAGGACAGCGCGGCGCCCGCGATCGCGGCGCTCCAGAAGCACGGTGTTGCCGTGAAGATCCTCACCGGGGACAATGACCTCGTCAGCAAGAAAGTCTGCCACGACGTCGGACTGCCGACGGAGAAAGTCGTTCTCGGCACGGGGATCGACAAGATGTCGGACACGGAGCTCGCCGATGCGGTCGAGAAGACGACCCTCTTTGCGCGTCTCTCCCCCGCGCACAAACAGCGGATCATCCGCGTGCTCAGGGAACGGGGCCACGTCGTCGGATTCATGGGGGACGGCATCAACGATGCGCCCGCACTCAAGGCGGCGGACGTCGGCATCTCGGTTGACTCGGCGGTCGACATCGCCAAGGAATCCGCGGACATCATCCTTCTGGAAAAGAGCTTGATGATCCTGGAGGAAGGGGTTCTCGAAGGGCGGAAGGTCTTTGCGAACATCATCAAGTACGTCCGGATGGGGGCCAGCTCGAACTTCGGGAACATGTTCAGCGTGCTGGGGGCGAGTGCGTTCCTCCCGTTCGTCCCGATGGCCCCGATCCAGGTGCTGACGAACAACCTGCTCTACGACTTCTCACAGGTGCCGATCCCGACGGACAACGTCGACCCGGAGCAGATAACGAGGCCGCGCCCCTGGTCTATGGACGAGCTGAAGAGGTTCATCCTCTATATCGGGCCCATCAGCTCTATATTCGACTACACGACGTACTTCATTATGCTGTTCGTGTTCAACTGCTGGGACCCGGCACGCGCCTCGCTGTTTCAGACGGGGTGGTTCGTGGAATCGCTCATGACGCAGACGCTCATCATACACATCATCCGCACGAACAAGATCCCGTTCCTGCAGAGCCGCGCCAGCCTCCCGCTCGTCGTCACCTCAACGCTGATCATGATATTCGGAATGTATCTGCCCTACTCCCCTCTTGCCGCGTCGCTGGGTTTCACGGGACTCCCCGAGCTCTACTGGCCGCTCCTTCTCTGCACACTTCTCTGTTACGTTGTCCTCACGCAGATCGTGAAGGTAGTTCTCCTCCGCCGCGCCTGGATCTGAATCGTAGTATTCCGAATTCAGAATTCAGAGTTCAGAATTCAGAATTCAGAATTAGAATTCAGAATTCGCTTTGCCCTATCCGTTCCTTCTTTACTCTTTGCTCCCCCGTCTTCTTGCTCGCCGTAATTATCCTGCACAGTTCATCGCATTCCTTGAGCAAGACGGAAAGTCGGTCTTTGTCTCCGATACCAGCCTTATCCAGCATTCGAAGCCAGACGAAAGACTCATTCATCTCTTTTCGGACGATTCCCAGCTTGTGGACAAAATCCCGCAAACTCTCTCCGCCGCGCGCTTCCGCATAATTCGGCGCTCCCGCGGTCGCTGATCTGACAAATTGATCTGCGATGTGACGGGCAGCTGGAGTTCTCGGGAGGACACCCGCGAGATCAATAGCCGCGACACCAAACCCGATCAGCCGTTCAAGTATATCATCCCCTTTTGCCATCGAAGCCTCCTTTTTCCAGTATACCCGTCGAGACCAGCGTTTTCGAAGGGTTGATTGAATAATCTCTTCCGGGGAATTGAATCGCTCAAACACAATGTCAGCGCGTGCGGGAGAGACTCGTCCTACACAACGCGGTTCAGTAGCCGTTGAGGATGCGTAAATATCAGGTGTCCACACCATTGCAGTCCACGTGACCCGCACCCTTGACAGTCTCAGTGTTTGGCGGTAGTTTACGCTCGTTTTCATTGACGGTCGGCGCTGTCTACGGATAGTGGCCGACTTCTGTGTTTAGAACGAAGCACTCGGTTTGATGATAGGCGAAGGGTGCAACGCGTGAGAACTGACCGGTGGTTAAGGCTTATCCTCGTGATTGGGATCGCTGCATTCCTATGCGCCCCTTTAACTCGAGGGCAACCCAGAGTGAAGGCTAAAGTTAGGTCGAATGCTGCAGACTTACTGGTAGATGTCTTTCCGCTTTTACAAGGTAATGTGTGGAAGTATCGCTATTTCACCGACGTTGGAATATGGCCCGGGGGCAATCCAGGCAAGTCGAGCACCGACTCGGGAGAAGTAACCTACCTTATTGTAGGGTACACGAGTTCCGCGGATTCAACTTGGTGGCAGATGCAGGTCGTGCGACGACTGGTACGCCACGAGATCGACTGGTACGAGTCTCGTGACACTACGTTCCCTATCCGCGATACTTCGTTTGTCGATCTAATCGAGAGGAAGGAGGGGCAGCATCAGGTCTACATGCTTGGAGACCCGGATGTGATTCGAGGTGATGTTTTCCCATTTACGCGGGATTTCGTTGATACGACGCTGGTGTACAGGTACCGAGGAGTCGGAGCAGGAGACACCACCGTATTCCTTTCGTGCGTTCACGCTTCTGCTTCACCTACATTTCGGAGTACATTTACATTCAAGAAGGGTGTGGGCCTCATTCGCAATCGGTTTGACAGCGGCACCGCCGACGCGTGGGCTATCACCGATCATTACCTCCTGAGTTCGACAATTACCTCTGTTCACGAACCACAGGGCACCCCGCCCTCGACGATTCACCTCTATCAGAACTACCCCAATCCCTTCAACCCCACCACGACCATACTTTACGATGTTCCCCAGCGTTCGCACGTCAAGTTGTCCGTGTTTAGTGCCCTCGGCCAGCAATTAGCCACCCTGGTTGATGCGGTGGAGGAGCCGGGGGAGCACAGTATAAGGTTTGACGCGAGTGGTCTCGCGAGTGGAGTCTACTTCTATCGGGTGACGGCGGGAGAGCATGTTGCGACCAAGGCACTAATTCTCTTAAGATAGATCTTGCTTGATAAGGCGACATTCATGGAGATGGTTCTCGCCCGATTTTGACCAAAATCAGCGTTCGCTGCGACCGCTGTCCGCCCCGCAACATAAAGCCCTGGGAGCAAATAGCCTCCAGGGATTTCTTTTTGGAGGATACTCAATTTGGGATTTGCGACTCACCCATTGTGTCTAGAATCAGGTTCCCATCACGCTCGGGTCCGGAGTCATCGTAAACGATGAGCTTCTGATCGGGAGAAATATCGAAGGACCTGAACTCCAGACCTACTGGATGGAAGTTATACACTACTTTTGGATTACCATTGCCGGCAACCTTGGCCTTAATCAACTGAGACCCAGTGTTGCAATAAAGAAAATTTCCACTATTCGACCAGCGGGCCTTGAGTATGGTTAGGTCCTTAAGAAAAACGCTCTCGGAACTATCTCCCAGTGAAAGTATTCGCAAGCGGTAATGGTCCTCTGACACGTCATCTCGACGCACATAAGCGAGAAATCTGCCATCCGGAGAGAGGTCGCAGGCGTACTCGTATCCACCCTGAGCTGCTGAGGCCAGGGGTCTGGAGTTGAGTCCATCCGTTTGCATGATCCAGATCTGGTTGCCATGCGTCCAAACAATATGTTCGCCATCGCGACACCAGCGAGGCCGCTGATCACTCATCCGTGATCCCGTGTCGGCATTTGTCAGCCGGGTGAAGTGGGTCCCATCCTTGTTAATCTTATAAATCGAGAAATTGGGAACGTCGTCTGTCCCTCCGGATTGAAAGACGATTTGATTCCCGTCAGGAGACCAACTTGGATTGTGGATGTTCCCCTTAGGAGGGAGCCGGCTTTCCACTTTGGTTCGTATGTTCATTATCCAAATTTGAGAATCCCTCATGAACGCGATTGTCAATCCGTCTGGGCTGAATTGAGGTTCTACGCCTGGGCCAAGATTCGAGCCCTGGTCTGTCTGGAATGTTAGTAGGAGAATCAGCAGATTTAGCGCTCTTGTCATGTTGATCCCTTGGTTCGAATGGACAGTTCCCCTAGCAGAGGGTTGGGTTGAAAACGGGGGAAGTGTTGTGTGCAGAAATAATCAGATCACTGAGCAAAATCAAAGTAATCACAAATGGTCGCGCCGTCAAGAGTGATCGCTTAATCGAAGCACAAGCTCTGGATGAATTCGATTTTGGCCGAATTACGAAGGTGGGCGCGATGGATGTCAAGGGCGTTGTATCGCAATCCTTGCGATCTGTCCCGCGAAGCGAGTTGGGTTGAAAGGACTAGAGTTCGCGAAGACGCCCCGGACAAGCATTCGTGTCCTTTTAGATGGACAGTCTAAGCAAGAATGCAAAAAAATCGCGGTTCTTTCGGCTTCCGGTTCACCTGTCGAAATCCAGGCTTCCCAATCGACTAGTTTTGGTCCCCCTTCCCGGCGCGACAAGAGGGTCGGAAAAGCGGCATTTTTTCGGTGTAAGTCACACCCGGAGAGTGTCCCGGGTTTTTTCTCAAAACACCCGGTTTGATAGTTTCGCTGTTGACATAACCGGATACCAACGGAGGGCGCACGCAATGAAAGAAAATCTCGCACCGCCGGGAATCATAGCTGTGGCATTTGCTGTTATAATTGTCATTGTGGCAACGCCCTGTGTGGCACAGGCACAGTCTGATAGTGGTCACTATCAGGCTCAGACTGCTCTCGGCCAGTACCTCATAGCGGACAGGGATTCTGAAATAGCGCTGGCACGGAGTGCTGCTCCAAAATCCGTTTCGGACAGCGCTGAAGTGATGGTCCTTGGGCCGGACGGGTATACGACTGCCGTGAAGGGAAGTAATGGATTTCTTTGCATCGTCGAACGGTCATGGGGTGCCTCCACCGATGAGCCGGAATTCTGGAATCCGAATATCAGGGCACCGATTTGCTTCAATGCGATGTCTCGCAGCAGCGTAGTGTCCACGTACCTGCTGAAAACCAGGCTGGCCCTGGCGCGCAAATCGAAGGCGGAGATCTCGCGGGTGGTGGCAGCGGCGTTTGAGAGGAAGGAAGTGCCCGTTCCGGATCCTGGAGCAATGTGCTACATGATGTCGAAGCGACAGTACCTGAATGACCGGGGCAAGCACTGGCATCCGCACATAATGGTCTTTGTGGCGGGGGACGCCTCAGGAAGCTGGGGAGCCAATCTGCCCGACTCGCCGGTCATCGCGGCAAATGACCCCGAGGAGCGAATGACGATCATGATGGTCCTGGCCGGACAATGGTCCGACGGTACGCCAGCTCACATGATGTCACACTGAACCGGATACGAATTTCGGTAGTGCCTCAATTTGAATCTCGGGATTGGGAAAGGGAGATTTAGAGCATGGCAAAACTTGTCTACGGATTGCAACAGTCCCTCGACGGCTACGTCGACCACACAGCGCTCGGGCCGCCTGACCCCGCGGTCTTCCGTCACTTCATCGAGCTTGTGCGTGGCCTGTCGGGATTCATCCACGGTCGTCGCACGTACGAGATCATGCGCTATTGGGACGAAGATCTTCCGGATTGGGACGCGGAGGACCGCGAATTCGCGGTGGCGTGGCGGAGGCAGCCGAAGTGGGTCGTGTCGCGTTCCCTCAAGTCAGTTGGCCCCAACGCCACGCTTGTCGCGGATGACTTCGAGAAGGTGATACGCAGGCTGAGGGCTGATCTGGCCGGCGAGATTCTAGTTGGCGGACCAATCCTGGCGCAAAGCCTGACCGAGGCCGGTCTTATCGATGAGTATCGACTCTACCTCCGCCCCGTCGTGCTTGGCGGTGGCACGCCGTTCTTCGCCGGCCCACGGCCGCCGCTCCACCTGGTGGC
>Ga0182019_10001627_pt1 | contig 11445 bp, 11 predicted proteins | sample 812E2MmetaG_FD_120483 | JGI IMG/M metagenome (GOLD analysis project Ga0182019, IMG submission 120483) | Permafrost microbial communities from Stordalen Mire, Sweden - 812E2M metaG | ecosystem: Environmental > Terrestrial > Soil > Wetlands > Permafrost | place: Sweden: Stordalen | collected...
GTCTATAGATTGTCTCATCGCTTTTGCTCCTGCAATAGTTCCATCAGGATGCCCATGAACTCCTCCGCCTGCTTGAATTATAATATTATTTCCCATTGCCTTGAGCATTTTAGGAACAATTCCAGGGTAAACTCCACCAGAAGCAACCCCCAAAACTGGTTTTATATCGTACCATTTTTGTTCAAGATTTTTTTTAGTCTGAGGGGTAAATTGTGTTTCTATTTCTTCTTCAATGTGCAAAGTTTCACTTTTATTTCCAGTCATCTTTCCATATATAGTCCCAATATGAAGTGTATCCACACCAATCATTCTTGCAAATTCAGCAATGACTTCCATCGACATTCCGTGGTTTGGATTTCTATCATACATTGCATGTCCTGCTCTGTGTGCATGAATTGGAAGTTTTGTATAATTTCTTGCAGTCTGAAGAGCACTCCATCCAAGAGTTAATATGTCAAGCATTATGTAATTCCCTCCGTTATCTTCGACAAACTTTATTCTTTTTTTCATCTCATCAGATTCTGCTGTGCAGTTTATTAGATAAACTTTTTTCTCACCTGTTTTTTTCTCAGCCTCTTTGCAGGCCTTTATAGTTAATAAGAATCTTTTTTTGAAATGATTGAAGTTTTGGCTTGTTAGATTTTCATCATCCTTTACAACATCGCATCCTCCTATCCATGCTTCATAGGCAACTTTTGCATGTTCTTTTTCATCTAATCCTACTTTTGGTTTTACTATTGTTCCAAGAAGAGGCCTCTTTGGAATTTTCATTATTTTTCTCAATCCTTCTATTCCATATCTTGGTCCTTTGAAACTTCTGAGCATTTTTTCAGGAATTCTCAAATCTTCCCAGAGCAGACCTTTTACTGATTTCATTCCGTATATATTTCCTCCAACGCTCGAGAGAATTTCAGGAACATTTCCAAGTTCAAACAAATCAAGGGGATAAGCTATTCTAACTCTCTTATCTTTCTCATTTATATAATATATTTTTGGAGACAATTTCTTTGCTATGCTTTCTTTCATAGTCCTTATATCTGTCCATGTGCCTATAGAGCTCTCACCTGCAATATCCTCAGAAACTTTTCTTATGCTCAAACCTTTTGCAGGAGTTATTTTATATTGGCATATAACGTCTGTATTCTTTGGTTTGTATCTTAAATCTATAAAATTGTTTTGCATCTTCACTCTCTTTTATCTTATTAATCAATAAAAACTAGTTAGTTTTTAAATTTTCATTTTCCATCATCAGCAAAGAATTCATATCCCCCAATTAGGGTTATTGTTGAAAGAAAGTACCATATTATAACATCATCCAAAGGCAATACTTTTCCGAATATTGTAAATGTCATGAAATACTTTCCTGGCCACCACCAGCTCCCAATTTTAAGTGAGACTACTTCGTAAATAAAAAATACAACTGCAAAGAATAATACAGGTAAGATAGTTTTCTTCAGGAGTTTTGGATTCATTCCGAATATTATAATTGAAGGGCATATGAGAATTATAAGAGCGGTTGTAAAGTAATTCATTTTAATATTGGCAATATTATAGAGATAAAATCCAAATATTATTAATGAGAATAAACAGAAAAGAATGATGAGATATTTGAATTTCCTAGATATTTTTATATTTGTATCATTGTCTACAAAATATTCGTAGAACGACAATACCCAGAATATATTTAGGAAGGCAAAAAGCATATTCTCAAGAGGTATTAATCCAAAAAGACGCGGAAGAATTGATTGCACATCCCATACATTTGCAAGCCTGCTTGAAAGTTCAATGGCAAAAGCAAAAAGAAAAGTTGAAACCAGAGAGAATATGAGAACTTTCTTTCTTGATTTTCTTAACCATAGAAAATTAATTATTGAAGGGGGAACTAAAACCAGAATTATGGAGAAAAGATAAGTAAGTTTAGTAAAGTAAACAATTAAGCAGGCAATTATAGCATAAATAAAAAGCTCTACCAATCGAAGTTTCTTCACTCTTTTAATTTCCATGCTAATTATAAGATATTAGTAAAACTTGTTTTTAAATTTTCATTTTCCACAATAAGTTATTTCCAAGTTTCTTTTATGAAATGCCTGGCATTCTTTGCAATTTGAATGTCTTGGACAGTTTAGCTTAGGGCATCTGCATTTCTTGTTAAAAGTTTCATCAATTTTTTCCTCTTCTTCAAAAAAAGGATAATCTTCTTCCATAGCTCGTTTTATAATTTGTATATTTTTAAGCTTTTATTATTAACAGAATAGCTTTTTCTTTAAAATATCTAAATCAACCGTAGTTGAGGTGGTTTCATTAGGGTATCCATCACAGTTAACTGTTATAACAAATCTCTGAGTGCAGAGCTCTGCTTCTTTATTCACTTCTATTTTTATTAATGAATATCCAACTGAATTTATAACTCCACCAAAGGTAACATTTGAAATACCATTTTTTATTAAAATTCCATTTTTATTCATACAATCACTCTCTACGAATTTTATTGAATACTTACATCCTTCATTATTTGCCCCCCAGGCATGAGAATCATTAGCTGCAAATGCTATTGGAATACCAAAGTCCTTTGTTCCTTGCATTATATTCAAGATATGTGAAAAACCAACTACGAGCCTTGTATCGGATACTGCAAAGATGTTGTCAATATCCCCTTTTGTTTGTTTATCTATAGTTTGAACATTTGATACATAACCACAACGAGAATATATTGGGCTTGTGAGCCATATCCCAATTAAAACTATAATTATTATTGATACAATCAATGTTATTTTTATTATTTTTTTATTTTTTTCTTCCATTCTAAGCTCCTTCTTTCTTTATTTCCCAACCCTCTGCAGTATCATTCACAACGTATCCAAGTTTCTTTATTTTATCTCTCATTTCATCAGATTTCTTCCAGTTTTTCTCTTTCCTTGCCTTCTCTCTTTCTTCAGCTAGCTTCTTAACTTCCTCGGGAATATCAATTTTTTCTTTTTCAAGAAGTTTTAATCCGAATATTTTGTCAATTTCTTCAATTGTTTTGTATTTTCCCTCTGCTTTTTCATTTCTTACTAATTTCCACAAAACCTGCAGAGCCTTTGGAGTATTCAGATCATCATTCATCTCTTTTTTGAATTCTTCTATATATTCTTTATTTGTTTTTTTATCATCTTCAATTGTTTCACATATATTCTTTAGACGTCTGTATGAAATTTGTGAACTTTTTAATATTTCTAGGGAGAAATCAATTGGTTTTCTGTAACTTCCAGATAAAATAAAATATCTATATACTAAAGGTTCAAATCCTTTTTCTTCTAATTCTGAAATTGTAAACAATCCTCCCTTGGATTTTGAAACTTTTTCTCCTTTGAATGTGAGAAAGTTTTCATGTCCCCAATAATTGACAAATTTTTTTCCTGTTGCACATTCACTCTGAGCTATTTCATTTGTATGATGAATTGGTATGTGATCCACTCCTCCAGTATGGATATCAAATGTTTCCCCCAGATATTTCATAGACATTGCAGAACATTCTATATGCCACCCAGGAAAGCCCTTGCCCCAAGGAGAATCCCATTCCTGCTGTCTTTTTCCATACTCTTCCGAGAATTTCCAGAGAGCAAAATCTGTCTTATTTTTTTTATCACGCATATCAATTCTCTGCCCCGCCTTTAATCCTTCAATATTCAGTTTAGCAAGTTTCCCGTAATTTTTGAATTTAGAAGTATCAAAATATATTCCATCAGGAGTTTTGTATGTAAAACCTTTTTCTTCCAGTCTTTTTATAAGCGCAATTTGTTCTTTAATATGTTCTGTTGCTTTGCACCAAATTGCAGGCTCCTGTATGTTTAATTTTTTTAAATCCCCTAAGAATAAATCAAAATAAACTTTTGCAATATCCTGTGCGCTCTTCCCTTCTTTTGCAGCTGCTTTTTCCATCTTATCTTCCCCTTCATCTGCATCGCTTGTTAAATGTCCAACATCCGTGACATTAATTACTTGTTTTACTTTGTAATTATTATACTCTAAAGTTCTCCTCAAAATATCTGCAAAAATATATGCTTTCAAATTTCCTATATGCTGATACCAATAGACAGTTGGTCCACAAGTATACATCCCAACTTCTCCTTTCTTTATAGGCTTGAATACTTCCTTCTTCCTTGTTAAAGTATTATACAGCTTTAATACCATTAATTATTCAGTAAAACAGAGTTTAAAAAATTAGTTTATTTAGATACAATCTTAACATCAACTTGAATAAAGTCATATGGATCTGATGGGGTAGTATCTTTTTTATTAACATTTAACTGATATCTTATATTGCATGGAGGTGTACTATCTGGAATAGAGAAGTCTACTAAAATTGGATTAGACATAACATCTCCAGGATTGATTACTATATCCTGTCCACTTCCTCCTAAAGAGATAAGTGCATTTGCAGTAGCCTTTGTTATTTGACAGTCGTTTTGTATAGCATCTACATTGTATGAAAAAATCTCTTTTACTTTGTCCAAATTTCTAACTGAAAAACCAAAACCTGCATCCGCTCCGCCCTTCTTAAGTGTTATACTTCTTCCAGGATAAAGAACAATCTTCTTTAAATCATCTTTAGCAAACATTTCATTGATTTGGTTCTTTACTCCCTCATCAATGCTTGCTACATTTTCTGTGCTTCCCTTAAAAATAGTTGTTGTTAAAATTAATCCAAGAACTAATGCAGACATTAGAAGAACTATTGTTACAATTGTTCCAACTGTCATTTCCATTGCTGCAATTTTATTTTTTCTTCTCGTCTCTTTTAAGCCCATCATCTCTCTCATTTTTTTACGCTAAAGTCAATCCTCCAGACTTTATAAAAGCATACATACTGAATGCAATTAATATAATACTTATAATTATTGTTATTATACTTAAAACTTTCGTAGACTTAGTAAATAATCCTGCATGTTTGCTTTTTACTAATGCCATAATTCCTAAAATTAATGCAATAAGAGGTATAATTACTCCAAGCAAAAGTGCAGCTATTAATGGTTGAAATACTCTAAGAATTACATAAGCAAAAGGGATGAAGAGAGCGAGAACTAAACCTACAATGCTCAATACATATGCATGAACACTTCGTGAATCCTGTTGTATCATCTTCCTCTTTTTCTCCATACTAATTATATTTTTTTATTTTATAAATGTTTTGAAACTGTTTTTGAAACGGGAAATGGGACCTCCGGGAGTCGAACCCGGCACACCATGATCTTCAGTCATGTGCTCTCCCGCTGAGCTAAGATCCCAATTTAAATTAATGTTTAGCACTTTTAAATGTTTAGAAATATATGTGTTTATAAAAAATTGTAAGTCAGGAATAGGCCAGATTCTGTCGAACTCCGTTCTTTTTCAAGACAGACAGTTCGTGTTAACATTCCACTATGCGGCATTTGCCTTGCACCAGTTGAGATGTTCGTTCCATCGTAACTTAATACGCTCGTCTCTATATCAGAGCTTTGCCTCGCGACAATCAGGATTTCCCTGACAACTTTTTAATTGGTGTCCGGACCTTCCTCAGAACTTAGAAATCATATATTTTGGTTTCTTGACAATTCAATGTCAAAGTCCCGAAGTTAACTACCTGACTTACATAAAATAGATGAAAAGAAGGGTTTTTAAGTTTTACTTTTTATAGGATTTTTATCCAAATTAATAATCTTTTTATATAGTATTTTCTAATATATATGTTATAAAAGGAGGTTGTAAAATGGCAAAATTAACAGCATGGCTTATAACTCTGGTTGGTTTATTGCTTTTGTTAAATCTGATTTTTGGTTTTGGAGCTTGGGCAAATTGGGTTGTTGCAATAGCAGTACTAATTGTAGGTATAGGAAAATTATGTAGAAACTATAAGAAAACTTCAATTAAGAAGAAAAAATAAACCACTACATTTTTATTTTTAATTTAATTTTATAAAATAGATTTTATCAATTATCTCAGTAGAATTATGCAGTTTACGCAATAGTTATCTGTAACCGTTTGGTTATCATAATTAATCCTAGTATTATCTTTACAATATATGTTTTACTAGAATAATTGTCTCCTTCTTTAAAAAATAAAATCACCTCACCATTAAAAATAAAAAAATAAAATTTTGATTTATGGTTTTAGCTCAATTAGAATCTTCTTCTGCTGTTGCTTCCACCAAAATCTCTCCTTGGACCTCTTGAATCTCCCCCTCTTCTATCTCCACCAAAATCTCTTCTTGGTCTGTCAGGGTCCATAGGTTTTGCTTCGTTAACCTTTAGGTTTCTTCCTTCAACATCCTTATCATTCAAGCCAGCGATTGCTTTTTTAGCATCTTCGTCGTTTTTGAATGTTACGAATCCGAATCCCTTAGATCTTCCAGAGAATTTGTCCTTTATAACAGAAACTTCTTCAATTTCTCCATAAGTAGCAAATACTTTCTTTAGACCTTCGTCATCAAAACTAAAAGGTAAATTTCCAACGTATACTTTCATTGTTTGTTTGTCCTCCTTACACTCATATAACTTAGAATTAGCTGAACCGCGAAATCAAACTGAATCACTGAATCTACTCCATTCTACGTCTGAGATAAAGAGAAAATGGCTGTTTTTAAACCCTTTGGATAGGGGGTTTTAGAAGTAAATTTAAATGAAAATCATATTTTGAATATACTTATATAGCACACAATAAATTGCAATAATCCTTAAATATGATTCAGAATAAGAGAAAGTATGTTAGATATGGAAGATATAATTGAAAGGACAACCATAACTTTTCCTATTCCTTTAGACATAGCAAGAACCGAACATTTGCTTCTTAAAATTTCAGAGGGTATCCAGGGGGAAGTTAAGTACAGAGTAGAGAGAGCAAAATCTTTTGAATACAATGAAAAAGAAAAAAAGTCTAATATAGATACTCTAAAAGATAAATCACTTAAGAATATTCTTATTAAGGACACTAAGAGCTTTGCTTCTGAATTTGTTGAACTTATACCTTCTGATAAAGATGACTCCAAATACTCTGCAATGAGATTTGATCCAATTATAGGTTATAGTGTTTCAGAACACAGACCGGAAGTTGTAAAACTTTGGGATGACGTTAGAAGTGTAGTTGAAGAGTATTTCAAAAATATTAACTTCTAAGGATTAATAAGGTTCTTTCTTAACTTTCTTAAATAACTTCTTTAGCTTGCTTAACCCGCATATCGTCTCACCCAAACTCTTTGATTTAACAGACATGCAATGTTCAGTTTTATGAATTTCATTAAGTATTATCTCAAGTCCTTCTTTTGAATCTAAATTTATTATCTCCAAGTTAGGATTGTTCTTTATTTCTTCGGGGATTTCATTTTCTCCGTAGGTTTTTGCTCGGTATAAATTGATTGTATAATAACTTACCCCACCACAATAAAAAGAATTGTTTTCTTTATCTTTCACAATGTAGAGATTATTGCTATCCTCTGTTTCTTCTTGCATTTTATTTCTCTAAAAATTCATTTAAACTTTCTATAAATGAGCAATCATCTTCTTTTTTTAGTTTCTCAATATACTTATTGTATCTTTCATCAATTATATTATACAGATTTTTAACATCCTTTCCAGAGAAAGTAATTGTATGAACATTATGCTTAAAATTATACTTTGGAGTTATTGACAATTTGTAATTACTGTCATTTTCTTCTGTAGATCCTTCTGTATGCTGTAGATCTAAAGATACATCAAATTTGTCCTCTATACTTGTCCTATAAGAGCTATTTACAAGCCCATCTTGAAATTTCCAATACCCCTGTCTAATTGTTTCAACTTTTTTAATCAATTTAGGCAAATTTGCTATTTTTTTCATTTCAGTTACAGAATTAAATTCTTTTTAAGGATTATATTAAAGGAATATATAGATTAGAAATAAATTTGTAACAGAAAATTCACTTTGAAATAAGTAACAGAAAATCCCTTTCATTTTCAAACATACAAATGAAGCTATTAGTTGCTCTATGCTGAAATTCTCGCCGAAGCTTGAATCTTACACAAGAGCTCTATCAACGCAATCTTCTTTTGCGGCTTTAATTGTCTCGTTTTGCGGCCGGTTTCGAGCTTAGATGCATTCAGCTCTTATCCGTCAGTGCGTAGCTATGCAGCATGCCATATGACAACTGCTCACCAGAGGCACCCAACTTCCGTTCCTCTCGTACTAAAAAATTGTTCCACTCAGACAATAACACACCTAGTAGATATTATACAAACTGTCTCGCGACGTTCTTAACCCAGCTAACGATCCCTTTTAATGCGTGAACTCCGACACCCTTGCACGCTACTGCACGCGCAGGTTAGGGAGAGCCGACAGCGAAATACCAAACCGCCCCGTCAATTCGGACTATTGGGGGCGACCAGCTTATTATCCTTGGGGTAACTTTTCTATCAGACACGGCTTCTATTAAAAAAGCACGTGGGTTCACTAGGCCCGAGTTTCCTCTCTGCATTTCTTGCTTTTCAAAATACAGTTAGACAAGCTTTTGCCCTCGCACTCATCTCTAGATTTCCAAGCTAGATGAGCTTGTCTTTGGGTCCTATCGATATCTTTTCGACAGGGCACCGCCCCAGTCAAACTGCCCGCCAGTTGCTGTCCTCTAAAGAGTAAGCAGATTTAATCAAAGTGAGTAGTATTACAAGATCGCTCCATTGCCACCGAAATGACAACTTCGATGCTCCTACTTATGCTATGCATTCCAATTAAACCCACAACAACAAGTTGCAGTAAAGTTCCACAAGGTCTTCACTTCCCACTAGGCGTCCCTGGTCTGTGCACCAGGCAATATTTTCAGAGGGCTCAAATTTGGGACAGTGACAACCTCGTTAAACCATTCATGCACGTCGCCATTCAGACGACAAGGCATTACGCTACCTTAAGAGGGTCATAGTTACCCCCGCCGTTTGATGGACCTTAGCTCCCTTGAAAAGGAGTTTTAGACACCACCACTGGGCAGGTCTCACCAGTTATACAAGTCTTTTCAGATTAGCAACTGGCTACGTTTTTGTTAAACAGTCGGGCCGTCCTTGTTACTGTGATCTACAAATGCATACAAATTTCTGAGCACACAAATATAGACACCCCTTCAGCCGAAGCTACAGGGCTAATATGCCGAATTCCCTAAATTTGTTTTACCCTTCACGTCTTAGCCTTACTAAGCTTGAGCACCAGTGTCGGTTGTGGGTACAGTTAATTGAATCAAGAGTATAATCTTTTCACTGGCTCTTGGACTCAGCAATTTTGTTCTACAAATTGGGTTTATATCTAAGGATTACCCTCCACAAACTTCTTTGTAAAAACACCCTCTCGAGTGTTCGCTTATCCGAAAGTGAATTATACTATATAAGGTTCAATCAGTTCAGGAATATTAACCTGACATCCATCGTCGTACTCAGTTAAGATACGACTTAGGTACTGACTAACTCTTGGTTAACATATATTGCCAAGAAAACCTTGCTCTTTCGACGTTTTCCATTCTCAGGAAAATCACATCCTACTATTACCAGGATTCTCATTAGTTTTCGCTCCAGCCTTTCTCTCGAAAAACCTTCTGCGCAAAAACCACGCCTGCTTACCAGAACATTCAATATGAATGCCTCCAAAGTGTCGGTATTATGCTTAGCCCTGTCCATTTTCAGGGCCCAAAACCTCAATAGGTGAGCTGTTACGCTTTCTTTAAATGATAGCTGCTTCTGAGCTTACATCCCTAGTGTCTCAGGTTTTAGACACCTTTCGATACACTTAGCATAAATTTATGGACCTTAACTTTGGTCTCCTTTGTTTAGGTCTCGGAACAATATCTTACATACTGCCCCTGTTTCCTGTCTTAAGCAATCAACAGTTTCTGAGTTGGAAAGAGTTCCGTAATCATTAGACCCTGCGAACTCCATCCGTACTTTACACCGCTGACTAACTAAACAAGACTATACGTAGGCATATTTCAGCAGGAACCAGCCATCGCCGAGTTAGATAGGCTTTTCACCCCTATCCACAGGTTATCCAAGTACATGTCCATAACACCGGTTCGGTCCTCCATCCTCCTTTCGAAAGACTTCAACCTACCCATGAATAGATCACCCGGCTTCAGGTCTTATCCATGTGACTAACGCATTTTCATACTTGCTTTCGCTTTGGTTACCTGATAAAATCAGTTAGCCTCGCCACACAGAAAAACTCCCTGGCCCGTTTTTCAAAACGTACGTTGCAAATCATTACCTTACGGCTTAGATCAGCAACAAACTGTAACTGGCAAATTTCAAATCTTTTCACACTCTGTTAAGAGTTCTTTTCAGCGTTCCCTCGCGGTACTAGTGCGCTATCGGACTTTAGTTTTATTTAGGGTTAGCAGTTAATCCTGCCATATTCAGACTTCTAATCCAAGAAGCCCTACTCGTTGAGAAACGACATGTTGTCTTAATCTACAGGACTGTCACCTTCTAAGGTGTGTCTTTCCAGACGACTTTGACTCGACAATTTAGCCATTTATTCTCACCACATCTCTTGCCATCTTTCGACGGTAGATTCAGTTTGCCCTATTCCCTTTTCGCTCGCTGCTAATGGGGGAATCACGTATTTGTTTTCTCTTCCTGCCGGTACTAAGATGTTTCAATTCCCAGCGTATCTTGTTCTCTCGAACTATTCGGAAATCCTAGGTTCAAAGCCTGCATGCGGCTCCCCTAGGCTTATCGCAGCTTGCCACGTCCTTCGTCAAAACTAAAACCAAGCTATCCGTTTACCAGTTTAAATAGTAGTATGCCTGAAAATTTATTTTCAAATATAATTTTCATTATTTTTAAAGTGGGATTTTCTGTTACTTATTTCATTGAATATAATTTTGAGTTATATTCTCAAAATGATTCCGAAAAATCTCCGGAACCACTCCACATAAAGTGAACATGATTTGTGATTGTGATGTTAATTAATCTTTCCAAAAAACTTTGAAAACAAGTGGACTCTCCGGGAGTCGAACCCGGATCTCATGCGTGCAAGGCAAGTGTTCTACCGTTGGACTAAGAGCCCTGTGATTATTTGCCTGTTTGTCCTCGACAAATATTTTATTATTATTTAGCTCGCATAGTTTTTAAGTTTTCTGTAAGATGGGTATGTAGAAGTGTTGTAAACTGTTTGCAACACTTGTCTCGTCGTGAATTTTAATTTAATAGTGATTTAGGAGGTAATCCAACTGCAGGTTCCCCTACAGTTACCTTGTGACGACTTAACCTACCTTGTCACATCAAGGTTCTCCCCCGAAGGGTTTCACCATAACATAACTCGGTTGGTTTGACGGGCAGTGTGTGCAAGAGACAGTGACTTATTCACCGTTCGCTGATAACAAACGATTACTACGGATTCCAGTGTCACGAGGCTGAGTTTCAAACCTCGATCTAGACTGAGATGGACTTTAAGGGATTAGCTTCACCTTTCGGTGTTGCA
>Ga0182019_10001628_pt1 | contig 11442 bp, 14 predicted proteins | sample 812E2MmetaG_FD_120483 | JGI IMG/M metagenome (GOLD analysis project Ga0182019, IMG submission 120483) | Permafrost microbial communities from Stordalen Mire, Sweden - 812E2M metaG | ecosystem: Environmental > Terrestrial > Soil > Wetlands > Permafrost | place: Sweden: Stordalen | collected...
CATTCCTGGTTTGGGCATGCCTCCTGGCGTACATATAAAGGCTGAGCCGCCAGAGCTTAAGCAGCTCCGCAAATGGGCCGCGCTCCCGAATGTCGCCGAAGACATAGACGAAGACGAGCTAGCCCGTATAGGTGGACGTGTAGGCGAAGGTTACGAGATCGACAAGCGCTCCCGTGGAGACTGGGAAGAACGCGCTCTCCGCGCCATAGAGATAGCGAAACAACACCGCGAAGACAAGTCCTATCCTTTCCCTGGCGCGGCCAATGTGAATTACCCGCTGCTCACGACGGCCAGCTTACAGTTTGCCGCAAGGGCATACCCAGCGATCTGCTCTGGGCGTGACATAGTTAAAGCAAAGCATACAGGGCTCGATCCGCAAGGACAGCAAGGCCAGCGCGCCGCCAGGATCGCCAGCCACATGTCCCACCAGTTGCTCACAGAAATGGATGACTGGGAGTCGGAGACGGACAAGCTACTGCATCAGATGCCCGTCATCGGTGGCGCGGCTCGGAAGATATATTGGCGGTTTGAAGCTGACTGCCCAAGATCAACCTGGATTTCACTTATTGATCTTGTCGTAAACCAGAAAGTCAAGTCTCTCGAATCAGCGCCCAGGATTTCCCATTCCTTCCAACTCTACCCTCAAGAAGTAGAGGAGCGGAAACGCGCTGGAATGTTCCTGGACATTGATCTTGCCCCAGATTACGTTGATGGAAACGATGATTCTGCTCCAATAGACTTTGTAGAGCAGCATTGCTATTATGACCTAGACGGAGACGATTTTGCAGAGCCGTGGATCATTACCATCCATGAGCAATCAGACAAAGTAGTCCGCATTACGGCAGGCTTCGATATTACCGACGTCCGCCACGACGGAAAGCGTATCACTAGGATACCGCGTGAAGACTACTTCGTCATTTACCCCTTTATTCCTGATCCTGAAGGTGGATTCTACCCTATTGGTTTTGGCTTCCTATTAGAGAGCATCACCAGTATTGTAGACACCACCATGAACCAAATGATCGACGCAGGCCACTTACAAAATTCAGGCGGCGGCTTCATCGGATCAGGTCTTACTTTCAAGAAAACTGAATTGCGTTTTGAACCGGGCGTTTATCATACAGTTGACGCTCTGGGGCAAGACATTCGATCTGCCATCGTAAACATGGAGCATCCAGGTCCGTCGATGGCCTTGTTCCAGCTGTTGACAATGATGATCGACGCCGCCAAGCAGATCACAAGCATACAAGACGTGCTTACTGGCGATATGGGGCAGGATAATGTCCAGCCTACAACTATTCTGGCTTTGATTGAGCAGGGCCACAAAGTTTTTACAGCGATTTATAAGCGTATTTTTAAAGCGCTTACCAAAGAATTTAAGATAATCTATAGACTAAACAGAAAGTACTTGTCGGATCAGGCGTACAGCACAGTTGTGGGTATCCCCGCCAGCGTAGATCAAGATTATGCTCTAGACACAATGTTAGTGTGTCCTGTCGCTGATCCGACCCTTGTTACCGAAATGCAGCGCATCGCCAGAGCGCAGATGCTGACTCAACTGCAAATGCAGCCTCCATACAACACGTTGCTCGACCCACAGAAGACGCTTATCAGGCTTCTCTCTGCGGCGGGCATCGACAACTACATGGAAGTCATGGCGCAACCTAAGCCGCCATCGCCGGATGATCAGATGAAAATGGCGCTTATGCAGAAGCAGATCGAGAAGCTGCAGTCTGAGATTGACTTCAACAGCTCCAGAGCCGCCGCCAAGCTCTCTGAAGCGCATACCCAGGGCATCAAGGCGTATGCCCAAGCCGACGCCCAGCAGTTCAAAGCTGCGCATGAGGCTATACACAAAGAAGATATCGCGCCACATCACATGACGAACCAATAGGTTTTATTAACTTGGCGATCACCAAAGACGAATTCGAAATCTGGCTTATCAACCCCGTAACAGACGCGGTATTTTCCAGAGCAGAAGCTCTCATAGAAGAGAGTAAACGGCAGTGGCTTTCATTGCTGTCAGCGACAGGCGCTGTAGACCAGCCGAAGTTGCTTGTAACCTACCTTGACCTTAGAGCAAGAAAACAAGCTCTTGAGTCATTACTAGAGATAACCCCCAAGGACTTAGACATTGACAACTAAGACTAATACTAAAATCAAACTTACGGACCCGATCTTGACCATTGTGGAGCCAACACTGCATCCGTCCGGAATCACCCCGTTTGAATTCAAGGTTCTAATCCGTCCCGACGCTGCCAAAGAGAAAACTGGCGGCGGCATCTTCTTGCCACAGGACGTCCAGGCCGACCAGCAGCGCGCCATCCAGAAGGGCACGATCGAAGCTATTTCGCCAGCTGCCTTCTCATACCACGTTTGGCCGTTTGATGTTCACATCCCCCGCGTTGGCGATCGCGTCCTCTACGCCCGCTACAGCGGCACCCTTATCGAGGGTAAGGATGGTGAAGATTACCGCCTGATCAATGACAAAGACATCGGCGCTGTAATCGACTTTTAATAAGCAAAGACAAAAAGTTAATGGATAACATGAACGGCGGAATGCCGGGATTCATCGAGCGTAACCAAGGCTCGGAACAGCAGAACACAGCCCAGAACACAGCCCAGGACACAGGCGATGACGCCCTTATCAAGCGCGCCCGCGAGCTAGGTTGGCGTTCCAAAGAGGAGTATCGCGGTCCAGAGGATCGCTGGGTTGCTCCTGACGAATTTGTGCGGCGCGGTGAGGAAGTTCTCCCCATCGTGAAGTCGCAGCTGGAACGTGAGCGGGAACGTGTCGCGGCTCTAGAGCGCCAGATGAATGAGCGTGAGCGGGCCGTAGACGAGCGCCTGCGTAAAGCCCACGAGACATGGGAACAGCGTCTTGCGGCGCAGCAGGCTGAGGCAGATGCGAAAGCGGAAAACACCGCCCGGATCGCCAGACTTGCCATTCAGCGCCAGCGTGACAACTTCATGCGCGATCTCGATGCGGCCAAGCGCGCTGTGGTCCCCGAGGATGTTCGGCAACACTACGATACGCTTGTAGAGCAAGAGCGCGACTTCTACAAGTCCGTAACCGCTGAGGAAGAGCAGTTTGCCTACAAGCCCAAGCCTGTAGCCCCGCCAGCCCCGGAACAGCGGCAGTCGGCTCCGGAGCAGCGTCAGTTGAGCCCGGAAGAGCTTGCTACGATTACGGAATGGCGCGGCAAGAACAAATGGTTTGAAGAGAAAGCAGACGCTAGACGCCTTGCCGACATCATCCATGTAAACCTGCTTGAGGAGCGTCCCACGCTTAGCCTGCGTGAGAACCTTGAGCTTGTTGCCCAGGAAATGAACAGGCGCTTTCCTGAGAAAACTGGCTACACGCAGCAACAGCAGCAGTATCAGGCCAGCCAGCAGCGTGAGTTCTACGGCGACAATGGAGGCCAGCAGCGCCAGCAGGCGGACACAAGCTACAACGGCAACGGCCAGCAGCAGAACGGTGGCGACGCCCAGGGCTACAACCGCCAGCAGTACGGTGGAGACCAGGGTCAGCAGCAGCGCCAGCACAGCTCTGTAGAGGGCGGCCAGTCCTACAGCAATTCCAGCTCGGGCTCTGCCAAGAAGGGTTGGGGGCAGATACACCCTAACGACCGGAAGACATTTGAATCTGTCGTCTTCCCAAGTGGGGTTTACGGCAAGGACTTCGCCAAGGCTAAAGAAGCATGGGCTGCAGATTATCATGACGCTTACCAAGAGTAACAAGAAAAACATGGCTATCGAACCAAAGATTACCGCTGCGCCCACAAGAGCGCCAGTAAATGAAGAACGCGTTAAAACCACCAAGAATTCCCGGAGGCGCAGAGCCGCGAGCTTTGACGGCCTCGATTATAGACTACGCGTTCCTGACGAACTTAAGGACGACAGGTACATCTATCGATGGATAAACGATGAACCCGGTCGCTTGTTTCAATTAACAGAACAAGATGATTACGATTTTGTTTACGATGAGAGAATCCGGACTGAGGCGGAAGACGCTGAGAAGAATCAGAACGAAGGAACTCGCATCTCACGTATTGTTGGCAGATCAAAAACAGGCGAGCCGTTGCGTGCTTTCCTGTGCAGAAAACTCAAAGAATATTACGAAGAAGATAACAGGAAACGTATGCGCCAGTGGCATGACGTCACTGATCAGGTCGAACAAGGCGTTGTTCCCGGTGGACATGGGCTATTCGACCAAGACCCCGACCATGCTTACATTCCGCGCGATGCGCGACGGAGGTAACGCAATTTCTCTTAGGACTTTTACATGACAAACGTTGCGGGGCCTTTCGGCCTCAAGCCTTTGCGGTACAGGAGTGGAGCGCCTTATAACGACGCGGCCACTCTCTACTACACCACGCAGAATCTCTTCATTGGCGATCCTGTTGTTATTACGACCAGCGCCATGTCCGCTGACTACTACGGGAATCCTGCTGGTAGCCTGCGTACTGTGACTCGCGCCACCCCAGGGACCACCAACCCCATCACTGGCGTTGTTGTTGGTTTCTTCGCTGAGCAGGCGACAAGCCCTGTTTACAACCCCGCTTCCACCGCGCGCGGCGTGTATGTGGCTGACGATCCGAACCTGATCTATGCGATCCAGGATGATGGCTCGGCTACACCGACTTACCTGTTCGCTGGACACAACGCCTATCTGGTTACGGGCACCGGCAGCACTGCCACTGGCCTCTCCGGATTCACACTGTCCGCGTCCACCGCCGCCGCCTCACAGGCGACTTGGCAGCTCACAATCATCCGGTTCCGGCCAATTGTCGGCAATACCATGGCAGCTTATGCTCAGTGGGAAGTTGCGATCAACGCTAGCACTGAAGTTAATCAGTACGCTGGCGTGTAAGCAGCGCTACTACTAAGGAGTTAATACATGCCTATTATTACAACTGGTTCACATCCAAAAGCATAGACTTGCCACTGTGCTGCTCTATAGTGATATAGAGGCAATAACTCATCTAAATGCTGGAACACCGTTAGAGCCTTATACACCACAACGCAACAGGAAACTGTAATCGTGACGGTTTGAAAAGAATAAGGATTCGGCAATCAGCAACTAAAGCTAAGATAATATATGTCCGAATACAAAGTCTACAAGATAACTAACACTGTTAATGGAAAAAGTTACATCGGAATGACCACTCGCCGCATATGCGATAGGTGGGAAGAGCATGTAGCAAATTCTAAGGGTAAGCGCAAACGTAGTAGCAAGTTTTACACAGCTATTGCGGAATTTGGCCCTAAAGTCTTTATTAAAGACATTCTGTGCACTGTCGCCACAAAAGAAGAGGCGAAAGCTGCAGAGGCCAAATATATAAGCGAATTTGACACATACAACGATGGATATAATAGCAATTTTGGCGGAGCAGGCTTTGCAGTCTTCCCGCGAGACATTGTCGATAAAATCCAAGAGTCACATCGCATCAGAAAGTTGACTGGCATAAAGAGAAGCGATATTCCTCCTGAACCGTATGACTATGCGAAGATGGAATTATATCAGCAATCTGGCGCCGCCAACCCGCTAGCGAAGACGTATCGTGTTAGGTGCCCCAACGGCGAAGAAGTTACTTTTACAGGACTTAAGGATTTTTGTCGGGAACATGACCTGCTTCCACAGTCATTGCTTTCATGCAAAAATCATCGGGGATATAGCCTTTTGGCTAAGCTCAACGACTAGAGCATCCGCTCGTACCTCCAAGTGGAGGGAAATGGTGAGGGACTTTTACTTTAAAAGCCCAAGATATAGTCTGATCCTATTAGAAATAATAGGCAGTTGTTACTTAGAAATACCTTAAGTAATTAACGAGATAGTCTTAACGATACTATCTGAACATTCATGTGTGGCCAGGAATTAGAACATTCTTCGGCCAAGTCTACGACGAATACGATAAAAAGTATCCTGACATCTTCACTGTCCAGAAGTCTGCTCAGGCTTATGAAGAAGATGTTGCCTCCAGTGGCTTTGCCTTCGCGCAGAAGAAGCCTGAAGGTGGGAGCTTCACTTACGACAGTCACAACCAAGAATACGTCGTGCGCTATACGCATGATACTTGGGGCCTCGGCTATGTCGTGACCATGGAAGAGCTGCAGGACAACCTGTATCAGGCTCGATCCTTTAAGCGCGCCCGCATGCTTGCCTTCTCTATGAACCAGACGAAGGAGGTGAACGGTGCAAATATACTCAATAACGCGTTCACCGGAGCTGTTGGCGGAGACGGCGTTACGCTTGGTTCGCTCTCGCATCCTACCGCGTCTGGCGATCAGGCGAACATGCTGGCGACGGCTTCGGACCTTAGCGAGGCGTCTCTCGAAGACACTTGTATCGCTATTTCGCAGATCAAAACTAGCCGTGGACTCATCTTCCACGCTCTCCCTGAGCTGCTGATCGTCCACCCGAACGATATGTTCAACGCTGAACGTATCCTAAACAGCCCGCTGCAGAACTTCTCGGCCAGCAACGCTATCAACGCGCTGAAGTCCAAGGGAACTCTGAAGGGCGGCTATGTGGTCAATCCGTTCCTGACCTCCAGCACTGCGTGGTTCGTTAAGACCAACGTGCCGGATGGCCTGACCTTGTTTGAACGTCACGAGCTGGTGTTCGAGCAGGACAACGATTTTACCACAAGCAACGCTCTTGCCAAGTCTTGGGAGCGATACAGTTTTGGGTGGAGTAACTGGAGATCGTTGTGGGCGGCGGCAGGCAGTTAAAATATTGAGTAAAATAAATAACTTACCCTAAACTAGCAGGCTGCTTCGGTGGCCTGCCCTCTAAAGCTGCGGCTGTCTCTGGCGCACTCTAGAGCAATGAAACTGTACATTGGGTATGGCAATCGCCGCCCAAAACAATAATGAGAACCCTTTATGACTACATTTACCGACCAGCTCTACCAGAATGGTGGCGCGCCTGTCAACGGCATGTTCACGAACGGCAAGGCATTCTTCGTTGACCCTTATCGTGGCGGCGACTCCAACCGTGGCGAACAGACCTACCACCCGAAGAAATCCGTTAAATCCGCTCTTTCCGCTGCTCGCGCCGGATACAACGACGTAATCTACCTCGCGTCCCACACCAACACACTCGCCACCACCGCCGACTACCTTACAAGCACTTTGCTTTGGAATAAGGACAGCACGCACCTTATCGGTATCGACTCTGGCAATCACGCCTTTCAGCGCTCCACAATCCGTCCAAATCAGACTGCCACAGCCGCGAGTGTCGCGCCCCTGGTGAACATTAGCGCTAACAACTGTCGCTTCGAAAATATCTCCTTCATTAATGACCTTAATGCTGCAGCCGCTGTTGGCGCAGTGTATCTCTCCGGAGACCGCAACTACTTCAAGAACTGTCATCTCGGCGGCAATGCTGGCGGCACGACTGCTGACGTAGGCACACAGTACAGCCTGTATATGTATGGTGCACAGGAAAACACCTTCGAGTCATGCACCATCGGCATAGATACAGTCTCTCGCTCAACCCAGCGCTACGAGATTTACTTCAACAAGGATGCTTCCAGCAACGGAACGGCGCGCAACGTCTTTAAGAACTGCATCATCTACACCTATGCAACTTCGACTGCGATGACCTGGATCACCTATGCCGCATCTGCTGTTGATCGCTTCAACCTCTTCCAGAACTGTATCTTCATTAACACAGGCACATCTGCGCTTGCTAGCGGCTTTAGCATCTCGGCGACAGGCTCACCGGCTGGCGTTCTGATTCTGAAGGGTTGCTCGCTCGTTGGCGCTACCGCTTCTGAAGCATCGCCGTCTGGCGCTCTGTACTATGACGCCGCTACTTCCTGCAGAGAAGTTGTGACCGCAGTAGCCTAATCAATAATAGATAGAGAATATTCAATGATCGTCGCCACAACTAGTGTGTTGGAGGATGGCCCCCGTAATGCGGTTATACAGTTCACAGGCAAACTGGAGACTGGTGACTCTGAAACTGACGTGCTGAAGGTTGATGTTAGCTTACTGAATCCTGACTCTAACGGCGTTGCGCCCACAAACGTTAGTATACAAGGCATAATGTTCAGCACAAGTAACGTTGAGGTTCAAGTCCAATGGGAGGGCAGTGGTAACCCCATTGCCTTCGTCTGTCCTTCGTACTTCGCAGAGAAGCAAAATTTCTCAAAGTTTGGGGGACTTGTGAACAAAACTCCAGCGGCAACAGGGAATATTCTCTTCTCAACTGTGAATATGATTACGCCGTCCACCAATTCTCAATACAACATCATTCTTTGGCTGAAAAAGCGCTACTAGGTTTTTATAATGGCATTAGTTTCTCTTCCTGGCGACATCACAAGGCAGATGCTTGCTGGCAACATGTTTATCGGCTCCACAGCCGCTGCTGGCGTGGCAGTCCCCGCGTACAATGCAACGGCCCAGGTTTTTGGCCTGTGGAATCCGGCTGGCTCTTGCTACACACTTGTCCCAGTTTACCTCACCGCTGGCGTCGCCACTGTAGGCACACCTGCTGTCGCTGATCTCAGTCTTTCTATCCTTACCAATGCGGGCGGTCAAGTCGCGACGGCTGCGCCCATCACGGTATTCACGGATGCAACGCCCCGCAATGCCCGGCTTGGCTCTGGCAAGGTTTCTCAGGCAAGGTTTACCGCTTCTGCCGCGACAATGACTGCCCCGGTGCACCTCATGTCACTTGGCGCTTCGCAGGAATCAGCAACGCCGGGAACAGGTATTTTTAACATTCGCTTTCCATTTGACGGCTCATTAGCAATTGATCCGGGCACTTACGTAGGCATTGGTGGGTCTACTGCTATTGGACAAACTGCCGCCGTCACGCTCGTGTGGTACGAAATTCCGTATCAGGCAGTGTAAGACCTATGCGCGATATTCATCCGCTAGAGCGGCAAAATAATGTGGAGCAGTTAGAGGCTTCTCCGGTTGTCTATACAAGGAGTTCACCAGATGGCGCGCCGGTTGTCCCTGGTGAGTTCGATAGGTATGCAAATTATGATAACGCAATGGTTGATGAGCTTGGCGCTGAATGGGTTGATGAGTCCGGAAAAATAATGGTCGCCCAATGAGCACATTTATTATACCTGACAAATTAACGGTCAGCTCTCTTGACAAGGACGCTGACTACATTCCCGTTTGGCAGGGCGCGGCACAGAAAAAGGCGACAGCGCAACAAATCGTTTCGTCCGCCAAGCTATTTTCTTGCCCAAAAGACTACGGCGCTCTTGCCAATGGCGTGGCGGACGATTCTGCCGCTATCGTTCTGGCGCAGGCAGACGGGGACATCATTTTTACCCCCGGTGTCTATCGCGTTTCAAGCAACATAACGCTTACTGTCCCGCTTAACTTCATGCCGGGCGCTAGCTTATCGGTAGATAATGGCGTCACTGTTATTATCAAGGCTCCTGTTGAGTCTGCGCGCCAGAAAATATTCTCAGGCTTAGGGACCATCTCTCTCGCCTACGACGCAGCAGTTATAGGCAGCGAGACAGCCCATTACGCTCACATCTCATGGTTTGGCGTGCAAACTGGAGCTGCGGGAGACCAATCCGCAGCAATACAGCGTTGCCTTGACTCCATGGGCACAAACCGTGAATGTTACATTGATCTTGACGTTGGTAATTATCGCGTTGACCACGATATAACAACGCCGCGCGCCTGTCATCTGATTGGGCGTGGGACTAGGCTGACTGCATTCAATGTCACTAATTTCGTCGGGACCACTGTGTTCACGACAGCGGATACCGGGTGCCGGTTTCAAGGATTTCAATTCGAAAATCAAGGTGCGGGCCATCCTACCAGCTATATCCACGCCGCCCACACTTACACGGAAATCGAAGACGTCGGCATCGCCAATCCTATATGCGGCATCTTGGTGACCCAGCTGGGCTGCAGGCTGCGCCATATCCGGGCGCTCGGCGGCGACAATGCAACGGCTGGCTCTGCTCTGATAAAGATAGAGGGCACAGCTTGCTCTGTCGACGATGTTTACTTGGTTGGCACGGTCGGCCCAGAATCGATCGTAGTTGTTGGCTCGCCGACCTACGCCGTTGCTGATTTTTCTGTCACTAACGTTGAATTCTCCTCGCCGTCCATAGGACGTACTAGTTTGGAATCAAGGCGTATCGATACAACGCGGCACAATACAGAACGTCAGGGCGCATGGCGCAGGGTTGGCAGCAGTAAAGGTTCTTACGAGCTCCAGCAACACGGTCAAGCACGTAAACATTACGGATATCACCGTCGCCACCACCATGACCAACGGGGTCATGCTAGAGTCGGCAGGATCAACAGCAACTCTTAGCAACATTGTTATTGACAACGTCAATGTGCAAGACATCGCGGGCGCGGGCATATCCTTGGTCAGAACTGCGGGCACTCTGGACACAGTGTACATCGGTCAGTGCAATTTGGCGCTGGCGGCAACGCCGCTCTACAAGTCCGGCTCAATGTCCAACGTTACGGTGCTTCCTCAGACCATTTCCCCGCGCCCCAACTATGGGATGGTATGGGATACGACGATTGTTGACGACGGCGTGTATTCAGTAAATCTGGGTGTCAATGTCTACAGTGGAATGCTCATGGTAACCGCCGCGACGCCCAACTACGGCATGTATGTTATGCGCGCAGCTACCACTCCGGCGATAACGGCAATAAGTGAGTCAACTAATATGGCGCATACGACAGGCATCCTCACAGGCACAACAGGCACGGACGGCAAGATCACGGTGAGCACAGATGCTCTGGGTATGATCTATGTTGAGAATAGAAGCGGCGGTTCTCTGCGTACTGAAATAGCCGTGCTTACTGGAATTAATTAATGACAACATTCATCATACCAGATAAATCGGCAGTTACAACTGTTGATGCTGACGCAGATGTTTTGCCGATTTGGCAAGGCGTCGGGCAGCATAAAGCTACAGCTAGGCAGATTGTTGACGCTGTCCCGATGGTCGGCGACACAGGCTCAGGCGGTACGGCTGGCATTGTCCCGGCTCCAGCGGCGGGGGATGCCGCGGCGAATAAATTTCTCAACGCAAACGGAACGTGGAAGCTCATGGAAACCCCCGGAACCCCAGCGCACTATCTCAGCGCAGCATCAACAAATCAGACTGTCGTTAAGGCGTCGGCTGGAACGTTAATGAACGTTACGGCGATAAACACGACATCGACACTGTATTACCTGAAACTGCACGATACAGCATCAACACCAACGGCAGGAACTACAGCAGTAGTGCAGTGTTACGCTATCCCCGCGAGTACATCCGGTAACGGCTTCACGATAAGTGTCCCAATCGCATTTGCGTCCGGCATTGCATTTACACTAGTTGGCGGCATTGCGGATAACGACACGTCCAATGCTGCTACAGGGATAACCGTAGACTTTGTGTACAGGTGATAACATGTCCATGATGTTGACAGGTGTGGGCGGATCGG
>Ga0182019_10001631_pt1 | contig 11431 bp, 11 predicted proteins | sample 812E2MmetaG_FD_120483 | JGI IMG/M metagenome (GOLD analysis project Ga0182019, IMG submission 120483) | Permafrost microbial communities from Stordalen Mire, Sweden - 812E2M metaG | ecosystem: Environmental > Terrestrial > Soil > Wetlands > Permafrost | place: Sweden: Stordalen | collected...
ACAATTCCTTGTCCAGCGATCCGCACGAGCGCCTGCAACAGGAATTAACGGCACGTGCCATCGCCGAACGGCAGTCCCAGCTGAGGATTGACACCGAGAAACTGGTGGCGCTCGCTGCTGAACTCAAGCTGCATGTTGACAAAAGCGGCGCCAATATCCTCTCCATGGACGTGATCAAGAAGGCGCAGGAAATCCAAAAGCTAGCCAAGAGCGTGCAAGACAAGATGAAGAACGCGTACTGAGGTTCCGGTGTGTGTGGCGCGGACACTCTTGTCCGCGAAAAAGTGGAAACAAATTCAAAGGCCGCGGACAAGAGTGTCCGCGCCATACGGCATAGTGACTTTGGTTTGCCCCTTGGGTGTGCTGAGTACCAAAGTAATCTTCCCAAAGGTACTTGCATCGTTGAGATTCATACCGTTGGTGCTAGTCCCATAGGGCATGTACCCCCCAGGAGGATTCATGAATTTCGCAGGTTTTCCCAAGTTCTCGCTCTTGTTACCGCTGGCTTGCATCCTTGCCATCGCTCTCGCTGGATGCGGTTCAAGTAACAATATGGCGTTGACGCAGGGTAATTGGTCCGTAGCCGCAACCTCGACGGCCGCGGCTCGACGGCACAATATCGTGAGTCGCGATACCCCAATCCCAAACAATAGCAACGTCAGCTTTTATGTCGGCGGCAATCTGACCCAGACTGGAAGCAACCTAGCGGGAACGATGTACATCACGGGTTCTTGCGTCGATCCGTCAGCCGCGGTGCCCTTCACCGGAACCGTCAAAGGGACCAAAGTCACGCTCACTTCGGCCAGCATCGAAGGAAACGTGATCACCGTCTCGGCCAGTGGGACGACTACGTCGGCCACCTCGAGTCTAACCGGCACCTACACGGTGACGGGAGAAGGCTGCGACGGCGGCGATAGCGGCACGGTGACTGCAACCGCAGTCCCTTCGATCAGCGGTACGTGGTCTGGGTCTCTTGTGAATAACACTAGCGGGACAAATGGTATCGCGGGGGCGACCATTTCAATTGCCCTGACTCAAGCTTCGACGGTTTCCGATGATGGAACCTTCGCGCTTTCCGGGAGTGTGACCTATACCAATTCCACCTGCTCGTTGAGCGGAACGCTTACCGGTGGTTTCGTCAGCGGTCAATTCGTCAAGATCGACGCCAGCACGATCGATCAAGGCGATGGAACTGGATCGTTCGAATACGGTCTGGCGCTGTTAGACAGTCCCTCGGCTCCCGCGAACATGACCAGCGGGTACTCGGTATTTTCGGACGGGCCGTGCGGCGGAGACGTGCAAACGCTTACCTTGACAAAACAGTAGATAGACTCCAAATCAAAACGCCATCCGGTGTGCTGGATGGCGTTTTCTTTGGTGTGTTTTTTTTCGCGTTGACTCTCGTTGGCTACCTACTCGGAACTAATTCGCATCCCGTAGAACGACCGGTAGACGAAAAAGACCGAGACCGCGAAGAAGGCGAGGGCGAGGATGTGGGTCAGCCCGGTGCCCCGGTCGCGGGTCAGCGAGACGGCCAGTTCGACGGCCAGCAGTCCAAACAACGTGGTGAACTTGATGACCGGGTTCATGGCCACGGAAGATGTGTCCTTGAAAGGATCGCCAACCGTATCGCCGATCACCGTTGCGTCGTGCAGCGGCGTGCCTTTCTGCTTCAGTTTCGTTTCCACGATCTTCTTGGCGTTGTCCCACGCGGCGCCGGCGTTGGCCATGAAGATTGCCTGGTAGAGACCGAAGATGGCAATCGAGATCAGGTAGCCGATAAAGAAGAAGGGCTCCACGAAGGCAAAGGTCAGGGTTCCGAAGAAGACGGCAAGGAAGATGTTGAACATACCCTTCTGCGCGTACTTGGTGCAGATCTCAACCACCTTCTTGCTGTCGGCAACCGAAGCCTTTTCCGCGCTTTCGAGCTTGATGTTGGCTTTGATGAACTCCACCGCCCGATAAGCGCCGGTGGTCACGGCCTGCATGGACGCGCCCGTGAACCAATAAATCATCGCTCCACCGGTGATCAAGCCCAGAAAGAATGGAGCGTGCAGCAAGGAGAGCTTCTCCACATTTGTGGTCAGCCCATTGGTCAGCGCCATGATGATGGAGAAAATCATCGTCGTCGCGCCTACAACTGCGGTTCCAATCAGCACCGGCTTGGCCGTCGCCTTGAAGGTGTTGCCGGCGCCGTCGTTTTCTTCCAGCAAATCTTTGGCGCGCTCGAAGTTAACGTCGATGTTGAAATCTTTCTTGATCTCTGCCTTGATGTTGGGCAGTTGCTCGATCGTCGAAAGTTCATAGACGGACTGCGCGTTGTCGGTAACTGGGCCATAGGAATCGACCGCAATCGTCACCGGCCCCATGCCGAGGAAGCCAAAGGCTACCAGGCCGAAGGCAAAGACGGGCGCGGCAATCATGGTGGCGGCGGCGGCGAGACCCATCCCGCTGAAGAGATAGGCAACCGACATCAGAGCCACCATCGCCAGACCCAGCCAGTACGCCGAGAAGTTTCCGGCCACGAGACCCGACAGGATGCCGAGCGATGCCCCGCCTTCTTTCGCCGAAGTCACCACTTCGTTCACGTGACGCGATTCGACCGAGGTAAAAGCCTTGACCAGTTCGGGGATCAGCGCTCCTGCCAGCGTTCCGCAGGAGATGATCGAAGCCAGCTTCCACCACTGCGACGGATCGCCGCCGAGGATGGGGATGATGAAATACGAAACAATGTACGTGGCAATAATCGAAACAATCGACGTGAGCCAGACCAGCGAAGTCAGCGGATGCTCGAAGTTCATTTCGCTGGCGTTGCCATAGCGAGCTTTCGCGATGGCGCCGTTGATGAAATACGCCAGCGCGCTGGACACCAGCATCATGATGCGCATCACAAAAATCCACACCAGCAGCTGCACCTGGACGGTTGGTTCCTTCACGCCCAGCAAAATAAACGTAATGAGCGCGACGCCGGTGACGCCGTAGGTTTCGAAGCCGTCGGCCGACGGGCCAACCGAGTCGCCGGCATTGTCGCCGGTGCAATCGGCAATCACGCCGGGGTTACGGGCGTCGTCTTCTTTGATTTTGAAAACGATCTTCATCAGATCAGCGCCAATGTCGGCAATCTTGGTGAAGATGCCACCCGCGATACGCAACGCCGCCGCGCCCAACGACTCGCCGATGGCGAATCCGATGAAGCAGGGGCCGGCATAGTCGCCGGGGATGAAGAGCAGGATGAAGAGCATGATCAGCAGTTCGACCGAAATCAGCATCATGCCGATCGACATGCCGGCTTCGAGCGGAATCTGATAAACGGGATAAGGTTTGCCGGGGAGGGAAGCGAAGGCGGTCCGAGAATTGGCAAACGTGTTAACGCGAATGCCAAACCACGCCACGCCGTAGCTGCCCGCGATTCCAACCAGGCTGAAGATCAGGATGATTGCGACGCGCGGAATTTCGAAGTGCCGCAGCACGCCAAAGTAGAGCACGATGATGGCGGCAATAAAGGCCCACAACAGCATCAGGAATTTGCCCTGGGTGATGAGATAGGTCTTGCAGGTTTCGTAAATCAGTTCCGAGATTTCGCGCATGGAGCGGTGCACGGGCAGGTTCTTCAGGCGCATGAAGATGACCATGCCGAAGCCGAGGCCGAAGACGCAGAACAGCAACCCGATCGTCAGCAGGCGATGCCCGTCCATGCCGAGGAACGACACGGAAGAAAGATCAGGGAGTTTCAAGGCCGCCTCGCCGCCTTCTTCGGTGGTTTGTGCGGCGGGTTGCGCCAGCGCGGAGCCGGCGGTTAGGAGCAGCAGAGTTGCAAACGTTGCCGAAGTTTTCGCCAAGCGGCGTCCGACGGACACAAGAGCGTTCCAAGTGCGCATCAAAATCCTCCTAAAATCCTAGTCAGGGGTCACGACGTGTGATATTGCTCCGCCAGGTTAGCCGCCCGCCGGCGGATCCATCCGCCATGGGTACGGCCGCAGCCGGAATTCCGAACACGTTCCGAACACGCTTCCACCGCAAGGCATAACGTAAATAGGAGAGCCGATTTGGCCGCGTCGGAAAACTCGTGGCGAGCGTATAGCCGGCAATCAGGCTACACACCTCGCCACAAAGCACTTGTTTATAGCACTTTGCCGGAAGTCGGGTCAATGATGGCTATCACACGGTGTTGGGTCGGTTTCTCAAACTGCCTCCTGGTTAATCACATGACGGGCACAACGACGACGAGGATGGGCATCCCCAGCGCTTCGGAACCACCTGAATTGGGTTGCTTCCGTATAATTGAGCCTCTGTCATGCCTGCCTCCCTCGACTCCATTGTCGCCGCCACGCGCCGACGGCTATCCGAGCGCACATTTACGAACCGGCGAAATTCCGACTTGGGAGCCCTCGAGCGCGCGGCCGCCGGACACACTCCGCGCGGATTTCGGAAGCAACTGCGCCGGGTCGCGCAGGACGGAATCGCGGTTATCGCCGAGCTGAAAAAGGCCTCGCCCTCAAAAGGCTTGATTCGAGCGGATTTCAGACCCTCCGAACTCGCGCGGGAGCTCGAGCAGGCAGGGGCCGCGGCACTGTCTGTGCTGACCGACGAGCAATTTTTCCAGGGCTCGCTGGACTATTTGCGCCAGGCTTCGTCCAGCAGTTCTCTTCCATGCTTGCGCAAGGATTTCATTGTCGATGAATTCCAGATCGTGGAAGCCAGAGCAAATTGTGCTGACGCAATCCTGCTGATTGTCGCCGTCCTCGATCAGAAGGAACTGGTATCGCTGGCTGGGGTCGCGCGGGCGCAGGGCCTTGACGTTTTGTGTGAAGCGCATGACGAAGAGGAATTGCAACGAGGGCTCGACGCAGGGGGTGATTTGATCGGCATCAACAGCCGCAATCTGCGCACTTTCGAAGTGAATCTGGAAACAGCGTTCCGGCTCGCGGAAAAAATTCCCGGCACGTGCGTGCGTGTAGCCGAGAGCGGAATCCAATCCGGCGCAGACCTCGCTCGTTTGCGAGCGGCCGGCTACGAAGCGTTCCTGATCGGCGAATCGCTGATGAAAGCGGAGCGCCCGGGCGATGAGCTGGCAAAGTTGATGGAAGAGGCAAGAATAGTGGTTGGTAGCTAGCGGATTTTACTGAAGACCGATAACCGATCGCTGACAGCTGTTCTTATGACTTGGATCAAGATCTGCGGGATCACGAACCTCGACGACGCGCTCGCTGCCACTGATGCAGGCGCGAACGCGCTGGGCTTCGTTTTCTATCCGAAGAGCCCGCGCTATGTCAGTTCAGACACCGCACGATCGATCGTCGCCAAGGTGCCGCAACAAATCGAAAAAGTCGGCGTTTTCGTCAACGAGACCGCGGACAACGTGCGTGACGCCGTCAAACAGGCGGGTCTTACCGCCGTGCAATTGCACGGCGACGAGAGCACGGAATTCAGTCGCGCGCTCTTTCAGGGATTGGCGAACGGATCGCACCGCCCTGTGATTTTCCGCACTTGGCCGGCGAAGATTTTCGACGCGCCGGCGGAACAGACTATCGGATGGGATCCAGTCGCCGCGGGACTGATAGAGCCAGACGAGGTTTACAAGGGCAAACGCGTACATAAAATACACGTCGCGAAAAACGGCGACCTCTTTCTCGAAACCCACGGCTTCCGTCCCGGTGTGATCTCGGGCGTGCTGCTGGATTCTTCGACCGCGGAAAAGCGGGGCGGCACAGGGCAGATTTTTGACTGGGAACGCGTCCAGCCCTGGGCCGGAATCATCAACAGCATCAGCAAGCTGATCGTGGCCGGGGGCCTACATCCTGGCAATGTGCAGGAGGCGATCCATCTTCTCCATCCCTGGGGCGTGGACGTTTCCTCCGGTGTCGAACGCGAGCCCGGCAAGAAAGATTCCCGAAGAGTCCGCGCCTTTGTCCAAGCCGTGCGGGCCATGGAAGAAGCGAGTTAGAGATGGCAAGTGCAACCGTGAGCAAAAAGACGGGTCACCCGACAGCCGGGAAGATTCCACCAAAATCCGCCACTGCCGGGCGTTTCGGCGTTTACGGCGGACGCTATGTCCCGGAAACGCTGATGGCCGCGCTCGACGAACTGGAGCGCGAATACGAAAAAGCCAAGCGTGATTCGAAGTTTCAGCGTCGTCTTGACTTGCTGCTGAAGACTTATGCGGGACGTCCGACGCCGCTGTTCTTTGCGCGTCGGCTGACCGCGAAGCTGGGTGGCGCGAAGATTTATCTCAAGCGCGAAGACTTGTTGCACACCGGCGCGCACAAAATCAACAACTGCCTCGGCCAAGGCTTGCTCGTCGAACGCATGGGCAAGCGCCGCATCATCGCGGAAACCGGAGCCGGGCAGCACGGCGTCGCCACGGCTACCGTCTGCGCCCTGCTTGGCTTCGAGTGCGTGGTGTACATGGGCACCGAGGACATGCGCCGCCAGGAACTCAATGTCTTCCGCATGAGACTGCTTGGCGCTGCAGTACGCGGCGTCAGTTCCGGATCGTGCACCCTGAAAGATGCGATCAACGAAGCCATGCGCGACTGGGTCACCAACGTGCGCACCACGCATTACCTGCTCGGCAGCGTGCTGGGAGCGCATCCTTATCCGACCATGGTGCGCGACTTCCATCGCGTCATCGGACGCGAAGCCCGCGTCCAGATTCGCAAAGCCGAAGGCAAACTTCCCAACGCCATCATCGCCTGCGTCGGCGGAGGATCGAACTCCATCGGCATCTTCTACGACTTTCTCAAAGACAAGAAAGTCGAACTCATCGGAGTCGAAGCCGGCGGACGTGGCGAGGCGCTCGGTGATCACGCAGCGCGTTTTCGCGGCGGTTCGCCGGGAGTTCTACAGGGAACTTATTCCTACGTTCTGCAGGATAAGTCCGGCCAGATCGCAACCACGCACTCGGTTTCCGCCGGTCTGGACTATCCGTCGATTGGCCCCGAGCACGCCATGCTGAAAGATACGGGGCGCGCGCATTACGTTCCCGCCTCCGACGCCGAGGCGCTCGAGGCGACCGTGCTGCTCGCTCGAACCGAAGGCATCATCCCCGCGCTGGAATCCGCGCACGCCGTCGCCGAAGTCATCAAGCGCGCCCCTAAGATGAAGAAGTCGGAGATTGTGATCGTCAACATTTCGGGGCGCGGGGACAAGGACATTGGGATTTTGCGGGAGAACCTTAAGCTGGATTGATTCTCAGCCGACAGTCAACCATGCCCTTTCACTTCGAAAAGAAGCCATCGCTCATTGCTTACGTAACCTGCGGCGACCCTGATCTTGCCACCACGCGCGAGGTCATTCTGGCGGCCATCGACGCGGGTGCGAGCGTGATTGAGTTGGGTGTCCCCTTCAGCGATCCGCTCGCCGATGGGCCGGTCATCCAGCGTGCCAGCGAGCGGGCACTTAAACATGGCACGTCGCTCCAGCACGTGCTCACACTCGCCTCCGAAATCCGCGAGCATTCACAATCCGTCGGTCTTGTGATCTTCTCTTATCTCAATCCGATCTTGCGCATGGGCCTTGCGAAGTTCTGCCAGGTGGCGCGGCTTGCCGGGATTGACGGAACCCTGATCACCGATTTGCCTGTCGAAGAATCCGACGAGTATCTGCGCGAGGCTCGCAAGAATGATCTCGCAACTATTTTTCTAGCTGCTCCCACCAGCACCGACCAGCGTCTGAAGTTGATTGCGCAGGTTTCGACTGGATTTATTTATGCCATCTCACGCACCGGCGTCACGGGCGCGCGCCAGCAGATGACTGGAGATGCTAAGACTCTGGTCATGCGCATCCGCCGTCTCACCCAGCTTCCGATTGCCGTTGGCTTCGGAATATCAACCGCGGCGCAATTCGCGGCCGTCGGCAAATTCGCTGAAGGAGCGGTCGTTGGCAGTGCGATTGTTCACGCTATCGAACAAAATCCGGGACGGGAAGCCGCGACTGTGGGAGAATTTGTGAGGCAGCTTTTAGCTCTTGGCTCCTAGCTTTTTGCCGAGATTTCGAGGCCCAAGCCCCTAAAGGGGTGGCTGGCTTTGAAGGTCTCTCGGCATCGCTAAAGCGACGCCCTGATACGGACCTTGAAATTTTCCGCAACCTGTTAGGATTTCGAGGTGTATGCAAGCATCCGAGAGCTAACAGCCAAGAGCTTCTATGGACATTTCCCATTGGCGTAAGAAAATCGACGAACTGGACCGCAAACTGGCGGCACTGCTCAACGAACGCGCTGCTGCCGCTGTCGAAATTGGGCGGTTGAAACGCAACACCAGCCTGCCCGTTTATGAACCCGACCGCGAGCGCGCGGTGATCGTCAATGTGCAAAAGAGCAACACCGGTCCTTTAACGGAACGCGATCTGGCGCAGATTTACGAGCGAATCATGGACGTGATGCGCAGTATTCAAAAGCACGAGATCGTTCCCGACGAGGGGGACACGTCCCGCCCCGCGAAGACCGATTTAAAGGCCGAGACCGATTTAAAACTGAAGATTCGAGGACCTGCCCCGGAACGCCGCAAACGCTGATCTAAAGTTTCTTGTTCTTGCGTGCTCCGTCCGGGCAAAACGAGCTCACTCATGATCGTCGCAATGCAAGATTCGGCCAGTGAAGATCAGATTCAGCAGGTGATCGATCGACTGGTTCAGTTCGGCTTTGAAGTCCACCGCTCCACCGGAGCGCGTCAGACCGTGCTCGGCGGCGTAGGAGTTCCTCGCGATTTCGACACTGGCGTGGTCGAAATGCTGCCGGGGGTGCAGGGAGTTCACCGCATCACTTCCCCTTACAAACTGGCCGGACGCAGCTTTCGTCCCGAAGGCACGGTAGTCAAATTTGCGAACGGGATTGAAATCGGCGGCAAGAAAATCGTCGTCATGGCGGGGCCCTGCTCGGTTGAATCCCGCGAGCAACTGTTCACCGTCACCGAATTGATCGCCAAAGCGGGAGCGCGCATTCTCCGGGGCGGCGCTTACAAGCCTCGATCGTCTCCCTATTCGTTTCAAGGGCTCGGTGTTGACGGGCTTAAGTTGCTGCGCGAAGCGGGCGATCATTTCAAACTGCTCGTGATCAGCGAGGTCATGGAGATTTCCCAGATCGAGGTGATGTTGCCTTATGTCGACATCTTCCAGGTGGGCGCGCGCAACATGCAGAACTTCAATCTGCTGCGCGAGCTGGGCAAGGTTCGAAAGCCCGTGCTGCTTAAACGCGGGATCGCGGCAACGATCGAAGAACTCCTGTGCTCGGCTGAATACCTGCTCGCTGGCGGCAACTACGAAATCATTCTCTGTGAGCGCGGTATTCGCACCTTCGAAACTTACACTCGTAACACGATGGACATTTCCGCGATTCCGATTATTCATAAACTCTCGCACTTGCCGATGACCGCCGATCCATCGCACGGCACCGGGCGCCGCGACAAGGTGGCTCCCATGGCGCTTGCATCTGCTGCCGCCGGGGCCGATGCCATGCTCATCGAAGTTCATCACCAGCCGGACAAGGCGCTCTCCGATGGTGCACAGTCGCTTTACCCGGAACAGTTTGCCAAGTTGATGGATCAGCTCCGCATGATCGCGCCTGCGGTTGGACGCGAGATCGCGTAGACTTCCCAGATTGTCATCCCGAGCGAAGCGAGGGGTCTTGCAGTTCGCTGCAAGAAATGCAGATCCCTCTTCGCCCGGGATGACAAAGTCGATTTCCAGAACCCATGGCCTTCAAGCAAGTCACCATCATCGGAACCGGCTTGATCGGAGGCTCACTGGGCCTCGCCCTGAAGAAGCGCCATCTCGCTGGACGAATTGTCGGTAGCGATCGCGCACCAGTTTTGGAGCGGGCCCAGGACTGCGGTGCCATTGACGGTGGAACCACGAATCCCGCAGATGCCGTGCGCGGCAGCGATCTGGTGGTGCTGGCGACGCCTGTGGTTCCAATCCTCGATCTGATCGACCGGCTCGGTCCGGTGCTGCTGTCCAAGACGCTCGTAACCGACGTGGGCAGTACGAAGGCGGAAATTGTGAAGCGCGCCGCGAAATCGTTTGGGCGAAACGCGGCTCACAGATTCCTGGCCGGGCACCCCATGGCGGGCAAAGAATACGCCGGTGTGGAGTTTGCTGATGCCGATCTTTTCGAAGGCGCGGCCTGGCTCTTCACGCCGCTTCCGAGGCAGAACGTTCACGCCGGGCTGTGCGGAGAATTCATCCACTGCGCGGAAAAAATGGGGGCCAAGGTTGCGGTCGTCGATCCTGCCGACCACGATCGCTTTTGCGCCTGGATCAGCCATCTGCCGCAGATGATCTCGACCGCGCTGGCAGCGACGCTGGTGGACGAGTTCGGGCTCGACGCGCCGGTGCTCGACATTGGCGGACGAGCTCTGCGCGAGATGACTCGCATCTCCGGCAGCCCCTATTCGATGTGGCGTGACATTGCCATCACCAACAAAAAAAATATTGCCGACACGCTGCAGAAGCTGGAGCAACGCCTGGCGCACATCCGCGAGAACCTGGACTCGCGAGAACTGGCGGCGGAATTTGAGCGCGCGCACCAGCTTAGAAAAAACCCACCGCGGAAACGCGGTGGCACGGAGAAAATCGGGTGATTGGGCCATCGGGTGACCGGACAATCTGAGTTCACCCGATGACCTGATGATCAGACGACCCGATTTCTTATAGAATTCTCCTGCTATGCACAAGGTTGTCGCGAGTGCAGAAGAAGCAATCCGGGACGTGTTTGACGGCGCGACCATCATGGTCGGCGGGTTCGGCTTGTGCGGGATGCCTGAGAACCTGATTCGCGCTCTCGCCCACAAGGGCGTCAAGAACCTCACCACCATCAGCAACAACGTCGGCGTCGATGGCCTGGGCATGGGGCTGCTTCTGGCCAACGGCCAGATCCGGCGTCACATCGGAACCTACGTCGGCGAAAACAAACTGCTCGAACAGATGGTGCTGAATGGTACGGTGCAGCTTGATCTCGTTCCTCAGGGAACGTTCTCCGAGCGCATTCGCGCCGGTGGCGCTGGCATTCCCGCGTTTTTTACTCCCACGGGCGTCGGAACGGTGGTCGCCGAGGGCAAAGAAGCGCGGGAGTTCGACGGCCGCACTTACATCATGGAGCGGGCGCTGAAAGCCGACTTTGCTTTCGTCAAGGCTTGGAAGGGCGACCGCTGGGGCAATCTGGTCTATCGTAAAACAGCGCGCAATTTTAATCCGATGATGGCAACTGCGGCGATGATCACCATTGCTGAAGTTGAACATCTGGTCGAACCGGGCGAACTCGATCCGGACATGGTGCATACGCCGAGTGTGTTCGTGAAGCGAATTTTTCAGGGCCAACTGTTTGAGAAGAGAATCGAGAAACGGACTGTGACGAAGGCAGTAGCGAGTAGCTAACAAGAAAGCCGTTGGTCGCTGGTCGCTCTCGGCCGGCCGGATCGACTTCACGCCCGCCAACGAC
>Ga0182019_10001632_pt1 | contig 11427 bp, 18 predicted proteins | sample 812E2MmetaG_FD_120483 | JGI IMG/M metagenome (GOLD analysis project Ga0182019, IMG submission 120483) | Permafrost microbial communities from Stordalen Mire, Sweden - 812E2M metaG | ecosystem: Environmental > Terrestrial > Soil > Wetlands > Permafrost | place: Sweden: Stordalen | collected...
AGACGCGGAGCAAATAAATCAAAATTTTCTACGATACTCATTATTCTCTCACTCCCCAAAATTCGTAAGTGTCCACCGCTTTATTACCGGCATCCGCCAGAACTTTTTCAAACATGCCTGTAAAATCACCTACCGGAACGTCACGTCCGCCCAAACCGTAGATATAATTGTAAATCAATGGACGCTGAGCTTCGGCATAAAATGCAGATTTAATTTCAGAAAACACAGGGCCGCCGGGACCGCCAAACGATACTGCGCGGTCGGTCACGATCAATTTTTTCGCGTTTTTCACCGCGGCTTTGATTTCTGCAAACGGAAATGGGCGCCACAATCTTAATTTTATCAGGCCAGCTTTGACGCCTTTAGCGCGAAGCTCGTCAATGGCCATTTGCGCTGTTTCACCCATCGACCCCATTGTCAGCATCAGAATGTCCGCATCGTCGGCTTTGTATGTTTCCACCGGTTTATAGGAACGGCCGAACATTTTCGCCCACTCGTCCCAGACTTGCAGAATGACTTTCTTGGAATTTTTTAGAGCTTCGTCCTTGGCTTTCATGATTTCCGCGAAATAATCGGACATGGCGAAAGCGCCCATCGTCACCGGTTTCGCGGGATGAAGCGTTGCGTGCGGCACAAAAGGCGGCAGAAAATTATTTACTTCTTCCTGCGTGGGCATCTCAAAAGGCTCCACCATGTGCGTTAACTGAAAACCGTCAATATTGATATTTACCGGCAGCATGACATCTTTATTCTCTGCGATTTTGAAAGCAATGATGGACATATCAACAGATTCCTGCGCATTTTCCACAAAAATTGAAATCCAGCCGGAATCGCGCTGAGGCATAATATCGGAATGATCATTTAAAATATTCAAAGGACCAGAAACCGCTCGATTGGCGATGGCCATGGTTATCGGCAGACGCATCGCCGAAGCAATCGGTAGAAGTTCGTGCATCAGCATCAAACCTTGCGAGCTAGTCGCCGTGTAAGAACGGGCGCCGGCTCCGGACGCGCCGATAACCGCGCTCATCGCCGAATGTTCGGATTCCACGGTCACGAATTCCGCATCGATCTTGCCGTCGGCCACCAGATCGGAGAGATGTTCCGCGATGTGCGACTGGGGTGTAATGGGATAAACGGCCGCCATGTCGATATTGCAAAGACCTACGGCTTCCGCTACGGCAACTGCCACTTCCATACCTATGCGTTTGCCCATGTTATCCCTCCTCTATCATTGCTATCGCGCGGGGCCAGCATTCATGCGCGCAAATGCCGCAGCCCTTGCAATAATCCATATTCGCCGCGAAAAAACCGTCTTCGCCCTGCTGCACGCAGCCTTCGGGACAAAACACATAACAGATACCGCACTTGATGCATTTCGAATCATTCCAGACAGGCCGTTGCGACCGCCAACTTCCCGTATGATATTCACTGGCGCTGCCCGGCTCGGAAACAACACAGCCTATGGGAAGCTCTCTCCAAGATTTTAATGCCATAAATACCCCTTAATTACTTATTTTAATTTCGTCGTAAGCCCGTTTCATCGCGTTGAGATTCTTCTGGGCGATCCTGCCGAACCGGTGCTCCACCGATTCTTTCATGGCGTCGAGCTCCATGACTCCGGTTACTTTTAACAGCGCCCCGATCATCGTGGTGTTGGCAATGGGCACACCCATTTCCTTGCGCGCGATGCCTGTGCCGTCCACAGTAGCCACCGTGCCGCTGAAATTCAATTCCTTGCGGATTTCATCCGGCGACTTGGCGGTATTGACAACCAATTTGCCGCCCGGTTTCAGACCATCGGTAACATTGACCAGACCGATCAAACTGGCATCCAGAACCAGCACAACATCGGGCTCATATATGCCCGAACGGACGTTAATTTTTTTATCGTCAATACGGGTGAAAGCGGTAACAGGCGCGCCTCTTCTTTCCGGACCGAAACTGGGAAATCCCTGAGCGAATTTTCCGGCAGCAATTGCCGCCACAGCCAGCAATTCCACTGACGTCACCGCTCCCTGACCACCGCGTCCATGCCATCTAACTTCTATCATTTATTTTAATCTCCTTATTAACGTTACAAAAAATGACTATCATCCATAATATAGAAGCAATTTTCAGTCAATATATTTTCACAATTGCTAAAAATATTTGTTATATCGAGTGCATAAGTCATTTGGTCTGCTCAAAATAATTTAAAAATGACCGCCGTTCATAAATTTATGCCTTTCTAAATCAAAGATGATATTGAGGCGGCTAGGCCGAGGCGACGAGGCGTATTATAGATACGTTGAGGAAGCCGACAACGACGCCAACAAAAATAGCGCTTTGATTTAGAATTGGCATGACGTGATGCGCCACTTTGTCTGTTCGGATATATACAGATCATCACCCTGAGAATCGTTGATGACAACCAGGGGCAAATCAACAATTGTTAATTTTCTAATTGCCTCCGGCCCTAAATCTTCGTAGGCGATCAGTTCCACTTTTTTAACACATTGAGACATCAGCGCGGCAATGCCACCGATTGCTCCGAAATAAACAGCTTTGTACTTTTTGATGGTTTCCACAACCTCTCGGGAACGGTTGCCCTTGCCGATCATTCCCCGAAGACCGTTTTCGATTAATTTCGGAGTAAAGAAATCCATCCGGTAACTTGTTGTGGGACCGATGGAGCCGATAACTTTGCCGGGCGGTGTCGGCGCGGGACCAGCGTAAAAAATTACTGTCCCCTGCAAATCGAAGGGCAGCTTTTTCCCTTTCATCAGAGATTCGTACAAACGCCTGTGCGCCACATCGCGCGCGGTATAAACTTCACCGCTAAGCATTACCATATCACCGGCATGCAGCGACGTGATAACTTCGTCAGTTAAAGGTGTTTTAATTTTTCGTGTTTCCATTTTTATTAAATATTATGTCCAAAAAATTTGGATCGCTTTATTTGCTTTTTAAGTAAATCTTGATATCCCGATAGTAATTTTCATGAGTGCCAATCATGACCAGCTCCAAATCTGCGCCCGTTTTTCTATAGGCCAATAAATATAAATTCGTCTTGAGCTTGAATTTATAAACAAACACGCCTTTCAAATCCCCTTTTTTCTCTTCTCCTATATTTGGATTGTCAGCAATATTTCTCACTTCACGATCTAAAGCGACTTTTTCCGCTTTAATCAGTTTCTTCAATTTTTTCTCGAATAATCTTGATTGATAGATTTTCATATCAATCTATCCAAACCTGTATTCGGTTTTTTCACCTTCATCTAATTCATCAAGTCCGATCAAGATTTCTTTAATGAGGGAATAAGGTAAATCCGGATTTTCTTCGGCACATTTGCCCAAGCGCGCCCAGTGCTCGATTTGACCAGCCAGAGATCGATGATCAATGCGACTAAATCTTTTTGCCTCATCGACGAGTTCTTCTGAAATTCTAACTGCCGTAGCCATACATTTTCCTCCGAATTGCATTTGATAGCATAATACTGCAAAATGCTACATTATGCAACCATTTGTTTCATATGCGCTGAGTAGCTCCTAGATAAAGCAACGGGCATGAAGTGAAGTGATAACTTCGTTTGTAAGAGGTGTTTTCATTTTTATTATGCAACATATTATTGTGTTGCAGTTATTAGCATTCAGCGGCCGGAATTAGGTGTAATGTCCCCGGAAATCCAGAAATCAGCGCAGACGTTATTTTGCATCATGTTTTACTACAACATTTCCCGTTGCTAAAATAACCGTGCTATCTTTCATATCAAATTCCCAAAATGATTTTTCAGCAGTAGGTAAATGAATAGTTTCAACAACAAACCCGTATAAAATTTTTTCATTAATGCTTATTTCGAGAATCTTTCTTTCTCCTATTCCGGATATTTCCGCCATATTATATATTTCTCCTCTATAATTTTGTGCTTTTTAAAAAGATTCGAAAGAATCACATATACGGCATATTGCTTCTGCCTTTTTAGGTTCATCGCCACGAAAATCTGAATGATGCGGTTGTCGTCCTACAAGTTTTCTAATAGCAATTAAATCTTCATTATCTTTATGCGGACAAGCATTAGTATCAAATAGCTTACAATTGTTGTAATGTTTTTTCATAACGTCCTCCTTTAAAAAAGTTATCCACACTTGTACCGCTTAAGTGGGGCGGGGTAGGGTCAAGCCGTCCCCCATTTCACAATAAGAATTTAAATTACTGTCATGTTCATGGAAATCCACGGATACCCTACTAGTTTTTATATTATTACTTTAGCAAGCTTTACAAAGTCGTTTCCTTATGCCTCGCGACGTGACACTGAATATTCACAGCCACAGGCAACGAAGCTATATGACACGGCATCATTTCAATATGTACAGCCAGAGCGGTCACTCTGCCGCCCAGTCCTGCGGGACCGACACCCAGATTGTTGATGCTCTGATATAATTCCTTTTCAATCTGCTCCAGACGTTCGTCATCTCTGCTGGCTTCACCAATTGGCCGCAACAGAGCCTTCTTCGCCATAACGCAGGCCTGTTCCAGCGAGCCTCCGATGCCCACGCCGATGATTATCGGCGGACAGGGATTTGCGCCGGCGGCTTCCACCGTATCCATGACGAATTTTTTAATGCCGTCAATGCCCACCGAAGGCGTCAGCATTTTCGCGGCACTGACGTTTTCACTGCCGCCGCCCTTGGGCATGGCAATGATTTTCAAATGACTGCCGGCAACAATATCAATATGAATGATCGCGGGCAGATTGTCGGTGGTATTGTCTCTGGTGAACGGATCACAGACGGATTTGCGTAAATAGCCTTCAGAGTATGCCTGCCGCACGCCTTCTTCAATCGCCGCATGCAATTCTCCACCTACAATATGAACATCCTGCCCCATTTCCACAAAAACAACCGCGAGTCCGGTATCCTGACAAATGGGCATTTTTTTGCGGCGGGCGATTTCCGCATTCTCAATTATTTTTTCCAGCACCTGTTTGCCGGTTTCGGATTGTTCCCGGGAGAGCGCCTGGCGCAGAGCTTCGACAACGTCTTCACCCAAAACGGTATTGGCTTCGATAAAAAGATTCTTTACCGCTTTGGTAACGCGCTTTGTATTAATTCGCCGCAAAGTACTTCTTGTTTTCTTTTCTGTATCCATAGAACATTAGGTGTTGCTTCGCACCACCTCATTGCTTTTAATTCACTGATTTATAAATTATTTTACCTTGCTTTAAGACACTCTCTAGAAATCCACTTTTATCGTTGGCACGACTCAATAGTACGGGTTCAATTCTATTGCTGACATCACGTACCAGATTAAATAAGTCGGCGCTTATTTTTAGATAATCACCGGTAACTTTATCTACAACTATGGCTATATCAATATCGCTTAATTCATTTGCAGTTCCTCTGGCATGGGAACCGTAAAGAACAACCATTTTTACAGGATATCGCGCCTTTACTTTTTGGGCATATAGCTTTGCTATCTTAATAATTTCTTTATCCATAAATAGAAATCCTTTGTTTTTAAATACAGCTCTTGAGATTTCTTCAAGCTTAACGATTTTAGAAGAAGGCTTTTATCTTCAGGATAACGCGCTTGAATATTAAGTGGCATTAATTCGTTAAAAAGAGAAACATATTCCTCACAACTATTTGGATCTAAACCAGATTTTTCTATAAGCATAAGAAGGTTATGAGTATATGGCGGTTCGGTTTTTTGTTTGTGACAGAAATAAGCTTTCAGGCATTTTTCTACTGTTTGATGACAAAGGAACCCAACATATAAAAATCGTTTAGATTCCAACATTGCTCTAGCGCTGACTAAATCATAGTGGGCAATATCTAACCAATATTTGGTTTTACTATTAACATTCATTATATCACCTGCCCTGGGGCCGTATTTATGACCTAATATTATCAGCCTAAGTACAGCTTGGAAATGGGTTCATGAAAAGCGAATTGAAGATTTTTTCGGGCGTGGTGCCCGAAAAAAGATTCTGAGCTGGAATGAGCCCATTTCCAAGCTTTTCATTACATACCACGTCTAAATTCAAGAGATTTTGAGATTGTCATCTTATCTACATATTTCAAATCTCCGCCCATCGGCATACCCATGGCGATGCGCGTCAACTTGATATCTTTTTCTTTGAACATCCGGGTAATCAATAACGCTGTGGTCTCGCCCTGAACATTGGTATTGGTGGCCACGATTATTTCTTTGACGTTGCCTTCGTTAATCCGCAGGACAAGTTCGCCTAACCTTAAGTTATCCGGCCCGATTCCATCCAGCGGCGCTAAAGCCCCGTGCAGAACATGATAGGTTCCATGATATCCGCCGCTCTCTTCAATTGCCGCCAGCGCGTCAGGATCTTCCACGACACAAATGACCTCTTTGTCCCTGGCCTCGTCGCGGCAGATATAACAGGTATCTTCCTCCGTCAGATTCAGGCAAATCCGGCAAAGCTTGATTTTTCTTTTGACTTCCACAATGCTCTCCGCGAGTTTTCTGACATCATCTTCCGTGGAGCGCAGAATATAATTGGCCAGCCTCGCGGCTGTTTTTTCGCCGATGCCGGGAAGCTTGCCCAGCTCGGAAATCAACTGTTTAATGGGCTGTGCGTATGCTTTCATGAAATAAAAACCTTATAAACCGGGGATATTCAATCCTCCGGTAATTTTTGACATTTCCGAGGAAGCCATTTCCTGCGATTTACGGATTCCTTCGTTTACCGCGGCGGCGATTAAATCCTGCAACATTTCGATATCTTCGGGATTAACCACTTCCTTTTCTATTTTCAACGAAACAATTTCATATTTGCCGTTGACCACAACGCGCACCATACCGCCGCCGGCCTGAGCCTCGACGGTTTTCGTCTCCAGTTCCTTTTGCAGTTGGCCCATTTTCTCCTGCATCTTTTTTGCCTGCTTCATGATGGTGTTAAAATTTTGCACTATATATCCTCCTGCTGACTAAATGAAATTTCTGATATCGTTTTTTATGAACTTGTTTTTTCCGGCTGCACTCTGATTTCGACCACTCTGGCGTCGGAAAGCTCATCCATTACTTTCTGTAAAAGTGGCTGCCTCATCGCTTCACGTTTGACATCATTGATCATACTGGCCTGACTGCGCCCGTTATTGCCGTTCGCGCTGCCGTTTTCCGTGTTGGATGTTTCAATTTTAACCGATACGTTTTTCTGGAAAAATTTCCCCGCGATCTGTGCCAGTTTTTCCTTTTGCGTTGTTTTTATCTCGTCCAGAAAAATGTAGTTTTTCGGAAAGCCCAGTGTCAGGCAATCGTTTTCATAACTTAAAATATCGGCGGAATCCATTTTAGCCGCCAGTATCGGGCTTTCTTTCTTGATAAAATTTTTCAGGTTGTCGCGCAAAGCATTCAAATCCGTCATGCTGTTATTCGCGTTGAAGGAATCATTGTCTTTATTCTCATCAGCCGTAACACTGCTTCCCGTATTATAATTTGCCGGTGGTTCTTTTACCGGTTTATTTGCCGAAACCGGCTGCACGGTATTTCCGGAACTCACCGGCATACCAAGTTGCAGTCTCTGTTCGATACTTTCGATGGTTGAAATGATTTCACCCAGGGGTATTATCGGCGCCAGGTAAGCCATCTTGACGATGATGGTTTCCAGTTTCATGCGCGGCTCCTGACTGCGGCGGAAATTCCCTTCTTCCGCGATCAGAATTTCCACATAGCGCTGCAGGGTCTCGCGCGATATTTCCTGCACCTGCTTTTTCAGATTTTCAATCTGCTCCGGCGCGATATCGAATGAAGAACTGCCTTCGGCGGCAATTTTAACCAGCATCAGATTTCTGAAATGCTTCATCAGTATTTGATAAAAATGTTTCATGTCTATTCCGGCCAGATAGGCTTCTTCCAGAATCATCAGGCACGAGCCGGCATCCTGTCGCAGGACCGCTTCGGAGAGACGGAAAAGATATTTCCGGTCGGACAGCCCCAGACTTTCTTCCACATCGGCATCCGTTATATCCAATCCGGCGTAGGAAATGACCTGATCGAAAATACTTTGCGCGTCGCGCATACTGCCGTCGCCCGCTTCGGCAATCCACGAAAGAGCGATCGGGCTGATTTTTATGCCTTCCTTGGAAGCGACAAGACTTAAGTTAGCGATTATTTCCTTAAGGGATATCCGGCGGAAATCATAGCACTGACAGCGCGAAAGAATGGTGGCGGGAATTTTATGGCTTTCGGTCGTCGCAAAAATAAAAATCACGTGCGCCGGAGGCTCTTCCAGTGTTTTCAAAAGCGCGTTGAAAGCCGGGTCCGTCAGCATGTGCACTTCGTCAATAATATAAATCTTGTAACGGGATGAAGCCGGAGCGAACCGCACATTTTCCCGCAGTTCCCGGATTTCATCAATGCCGCGGTTGGAAGCGCCGTCGATTTCATGGACATCCAGCGAAGAATTGTTGGTTATTGCTTTGCAATTAGAGCATTCATTACAGGGAGTGGCCGTTGGTCCCTTTTCACAATTGAGCGCTTTGGACAGAATTCTGGCCACGGAAGTTTTGCCGACACCGCGCGGACCGCTGAACAGAAACGCGTGCGCCACGCGACCCTGAGCGATGGCGTTGCGCAGAGTTTTGACAACGTGCTCCTGACCGGCAACTTCTTCAAAATTTTGCGGTCTGAATTTTCGGGCGAGGACGAGGTATTCCAAATGGACTCCTGATGCCGCTTTTGCTTTCTTCGGCTAACTTCGTTTGCTTGTTTATCCTTTGACCGGATGCGCAACCGAAGGGCGCGCAACAAAAATAACTGTTTTACCTTACCGGGAATCGACGCCGGAAAGGCGGCAATTCCAATCAAAAGGGCAGATAAATTACTGGTGACCGGGTTTACCGCAACACATGGTGAACATTGCTGCCGCTGCTTCCTTCCGGACCTGACGGGGTTCACAAGTCTCCGTTGCGCGGGACCCGGCCACAACTTTTAAAATAAGCTTCTTGGTGGCTTTTAATAGATAAATGAACAGGAATCAACTCAAATTTTTCGCGACGAGTTTTTACAAACGATGTTGCTGTTTTTACAGAAGTTTAAGTGGAGCCCCCTCCGGTCGAAGATGACCCTATAGTGCCCCTATAGTGACCTTTAGGTTATTCAGGGTATTTAGGTTACAGAAGACGGGGAATTGCAAGTCGCGGGATTAAAAGACTTTTAACTTTTGATACCATCAAGTTGCTTCCTGACCGGTGATTTCCCGTCTCCGATCATTCATTTATTTATTTAAATAAGTAATAGTTAGTTGCAATACCGTCGCAAACGAAACCCAAAGCAAATACGGAATTTGAATATAGGCCACCCAACGCACATGCGGATAAATTGCAATGATCGCCCAAATCAGCGTGATAAGAACAAGGACAACATCAATCGCCGCCAGAAAATTGTTTTTTAATCCAAACTGCAAAGGGGTAAAAGCAAAATTAAAAATCAGATTAAGAATAAATGGCAGAGCAACTATAAATGAAACTTTTTTTTGAAAAAACATCAAAAACACTTTGCCAAAGGAAATAACAATCAGAACATAAAGAAATGTCCACACCGGGCCGAAAAGGCAGCCCGGCGGCGACCAATAAGGTTTAATTAATTGTGAATACCAGTTGTATGTGTTTTTCATAATTTATTTTATCAATCACCACCGGCGTTTCATAATAACTTTATCAAAAATTATTTTACTAAATTTGCAAATTGCTTCTCAAGCTACGCGATTTCAGGAAAGATAACAAACTGGCCATGCGGCTGGTTTTATCATCATTATTTCGCCTTGAAATTCAACGAGATTGAATTCACGCAATGCCGGACATTTTTCGGCGTCAGATTTTCGCCTTTGAAGACATGCCCCAGATGCGCTTCGCATTTTGCGCACTGGAGTTCGGTGCGCTCTCCATCGGCGTCCGTAATGTGCTTGATTGCGCCCGGAATCTCATCGTCAAAACTCGGCCATCCGCACCTGCAAACAAACTTGTCGTCAGACCGATATAATTCCGCTCCGCATCTTTTACAGCAATAAGTGCCGGTAGCAGAAAAATTGCAATATTCACCGGAAAAAGGAATTTCCGTGCCTTTGCGAATAATAACATCTTCCTCTTCCGGAGTTAAAAGCTTTTTTCTCATAAATATTTATTCCAGAATAAAATATTTCGATTGTTTGAATCTTATTTAATGGTAACCCGGTAACAACATTTGCACAACGCGGTTGGAATTGGTATTTCTTTATGTGTGACTTTTAAATTTTGATTTTAAAAAATGGCGGAGAGAGCGGGATTTGAACCCGCGGTACACCTTTGTGGGCATACACACGATTTCCAGTCGTGCTCCTTCGGCCGCTCGGACATCTCTCCACAGGAAAAACTATTCTCTTATCAGTATAAAGAACATTATAAATTTATCAATCATGGTTCCCCACTCGGAAGCGGGAATGACAATCACAAATTATATTTTGGCGGAGAGAGGGGGATTCGAACCCCCGTGGGAGCTTTGTGGCCCCCAAATCGATTTCGAGTCGATCCCGTTACGACCACTTCGGTACCTCTCCGCATTTTAATCAAGTTGCCGAAGCGGAGCGGATGTTACTCTCTTTTCGCGAAAAAATCTACTCATAATTTCTCCGCACTCTTCCCGCAAAATTCCTTCGGTTATTTTTACCTGATGATTCAACCGCTTATCAGTCAAAACATTATACAATGAGAACACGGCGCCGCATTTCGGATCGCGCGCCCCGAAAATCACCCGCTCCACCCGCGCGTGAACAATAGCGCCCGCGCACATAATACACGGCTCCAGCGTAACGTAAAGTTCCGAGCCGGCCAGCCGGTAATTGCCGATTAATTCTGCGGCCTGTCTTAATACCAGCATTTCCGCATGCGCTGAAGGGTCATTCTTGCTAATAGGAGCATTATGCGCCCGCGCCAGAATATTGCCTTCACACACAAGGACAGCTCCCACGGGAACTTCGCCGCGGCGGTATGCTTCCTGCGCTTCTTCCAGCGCTATTTTCATAAAATCATGATCTGTTGACATTTGATTCGGTGAAACATCCCTGCGTTGAATCAGGCTAAAAATTATAATGACGCGGCCAGAATTGCGGCGCCTATCGCTCCGTTGACCTGAGCATAAGGCGACACTTCAATTTTCATTCCCAATTTTTTTTCCAGAGCGTGGATAACCCCGACATTGCGGGCCACTCCGCCCGTTATCATAACCGGCTCTTTGATTCCGACGCGGCCAACCATTGATGAAACCCGGGCAGCGATGGATTCATGAATTCCGGCAATGATATCCTGCCTTTGTTCTCCCTTCGCGATCAGGGAAATAACTTCCGATTCCGCAAATACTGTGCAGAGGCTGCTTATCTTGGAGGGCTGTTTCGATTTTATGGACATGGCTCCGAACTCATCCAGATTGACTTCCAT
>Ga0182019_10001633_pt1 | contig 11419 bp, 10 predicted proteins | sample 812E2MmetaG_FD_120483 | JGI IMG/M metagenome (GOLD analysis project Ga0182019, IMG submission 120483) | Permafrost microbial communities from Stordalen Mire, Sweden - 812E2M metaG | ecosystem: Environmental > Terrestrial > Soil > Wetlands > Permafrost | place: Sweden: Stordalen | collected...
CCGTCAACTGCGAGGAGGCTTATATATTCCTTATTGAGGATGAAGCTGTAAGGATTATCGTTGCATAAAAGTATTCCATGCTTTAAGGCGAATGCCGTAAGCTGTTCAAATAGCCTGAATGACCCCTTCGTTCCTGATGGCATGTGCGGATAGTTTATCCACATCATTTTTACATTTTTCAGGTTACTCTTTTCAATCTTATGAATATCAGGATACCAGCCGTTTTTTTCATCCAGGTCATAATATCTGATGTTCCCGCCAACCAGCTTTGTGATGGATGAATATGTCGGGTAGCCGGGATTTGGAACAAGCACATCATCTCCCGGATTCACGAATGCCATGCTGATATGCATTATTCCCTCCTTGCTTCCCATAAGGGGCAATATCTCGCTTTCCGGGTCAAGGATTACGTTGAAATAAGTTTTGTACCATTTAGCAAAGGCATTACGAAGGGCTGGTATCCCTGTATAGCTTTGGTACCCATGCGCAGTTGGTTTCAAAGCCTCCCTGTACAGACTTTCAATAGTGTTCTCCGACGGCGGCTGGTCAGGACTGCCGATACCGAGGTTTATGACATCGGCTCCGGAATTGCGCATCTGGTCTATCTGCTTCAGCTTTTGCGAGAAATAGTATTCCTGGACACTATTGGTTCTCTCTGCCGGTTTAACTTTCATACAATTCCTCTCCTTTATTATATATTCCGAGGACCTCGAGATCCCTTGTATAATTTTCAAGTGTGTTCTTAACCAGTCCCATGTCATGATCAGGCTTAAGCTCAATGTCCAGATAGAACATATATTCCCAGTCGCCGTTCAGCCTTGGCACTGACTGTATCTTCGAAAGATTAATCTCAAGCTCAGCAAGCCTTACGAGAACCGCAGCGAGCGAACCCGGTTGATGGCCGGTTGAAAAACAAATTGAGACTTTATTCCCGTCGCTGTTTACATGCTTCTCATCGCCGAGTACAAGAAACCTTGTGTAGTTTTTCTTATACGTTTCTATCCCGTGGGCCAATATCTCAAGGCCATATAATTCAGCAGCAATTGCGGGCGCAATTGCACCGACATTCTTAAGGTTATTTTCTTTGATGAATTTAGCACTTCCGGCAGTATCGTCACTTTCGATCAGAGTAACTCCACGCAGATGATTCAGGTAGGTCATGCACTGTGAAAGTGCAATCGGGTGTGATCTTATTTCCCTGATTGATGCAACTTGCTGACCGGGGAGAGCCATAAGGTTTTGAACGACCCGGAGGTTATGTTCACCAAGGATCTTCATTCCTGATTCCCTGATAAGGGTGTAATTATAAAGGATGCTTCCCGACCTTGCATTTTCAATTGCCATTATCGCAAAATCAGCCTGGTTTTCCTTCACGGCCATCAATGTCATGTCAAAGGTAGTGCATGGGACGATTGTAATATCCTCGTTTCTGAAGTACTGTCTTGCAGCTACTTCATGAAAACATCCATGCTCACCCTGGGTTGAGATTCTCATATTATTCATTATTAAAAAAAAAGTCCCCTTTTCCGGGGACCTTGCATCTTATATTTCATTTAAGCGTATACAATAATCCCCTGTTACTTCTTAAAATAAAAATAGAAGTAAAAATAAGCGGCGATCAGGTTGTATGCTTTATTCATTCTTATCTTGTTGGCTTACAAAAGTAATGCAATTTTTAAAATAACAACTATTAAGGCAATAAATCTAGATAATATATAGAGAAAAGTCTTATTTATGCCGATTTTTCAAGATGGACTCTATTTCTGAGAGGGTTACCCCCTTGGCTTTAAGAAGAATCAGTAAGTGGTATAGCATGTCGGCAGCCTCATTTTTAAAAAGAGTCATATTATTGTCTTTTGCTTCGATAATGAGTTCGACAGCCTCTTCTCCTACTTTCTGGGCGATCCTGTTGATACCCTGCTTATAGATCTTATTAGTATAAGAATCTTCAATATTTTCTTCAATCCGCTGACTGACGATCTGTTCGAGCCTGTAGAGAAAGCCCTTTGATTGATCTTCATTAAAACATGAGATCGACCCTGTATGGCAGACCGGTCCTGAGGGTTTTACTTTTATAAGAAGAGTATCGTTATCACAATCGGTTATTATTTCTTTAACAAACAGATAGTTGCCTGATGTTTCACCTTTTGTCCAGAGTCTCTTTTTGCTCCGGCTGAAAAAGGTCACTTTCCCTTCCCTGAGCGTTTTTTCAAGAGCCTCCTCATTCATGAAGCCCAGCATGAGCACCTGCATTGTTGTAAAATCCTGTATTATAGCGGGTACAAGGCCATTTCCTTTAGTAAAATCGGGTTGATTCATAATCTGACTGCTGTTTGTTCATTAAATAAATACTCCTTAAGCTCTTTTATATCTACTTCACCGAAGTGAAATATGCTTGCTGCCAGTGCTGCACTGCACGATGTATTGAAAAATAAATCCCTGAAGTGCTCCTTCTTTCCTGCTCCGCCGGAAGCAATAACCGGAATATTTACATGACGGCTCACCTCTGCAGTTATTTCGAGCGAGAACCCCTTTTTTGTGCCGTCGTGTTTCATCGATGTAAGCAGTATCTCTCCTGCGCCGAGTTTCTCGACCTTTATTGCCCAGTCGATCGTCCTGAGCTTTACTGGTGTCCTGCCTCCATCTACAACTACTACCCAGTCATTATTAATTAAATCAGTATCGATAGCCACCACGACGCACTGGCTGCCAAACTCGCCGGCAATTTCTGTTATAAGCTCAGGTCTTCTTACTGCAGCAGAGTTTATTGTTATCTTGTCGGCTCCTGCCTTGAGCAGGTGACCTACATCTTCCAGACTGTTTATGCCACCACCGACAGTGAATGGTATATTTATTTCAGCAGCAATTCTTTCAACCAGACTGATAAGTGTATGTCGGTTTTCAATTGTTGCGGTTATATCCAGAAAGACAAGTTCATCTGCACCTCTTGACGCATACAGCTTTGCAAGTTCCACCGGATCTCCGGCATCTTTTAATCCGACAAAGTTGACACCTTTGACAGTACGTCCGTTCCTTATATCGAGACATGGAATAATTCTTCTTTTCAGCATAGATCCCTGAGCTCCTTTAGTTTAATTTTACCTTCATAAATAGCCTTTCCAATTATAGCTCCCTCGCATCCCGCCTCTTTTATTTTAATAATGTCATCCATAGATGAAATGCCTCCGCTTGCAATAAGATCGACTTTTACAGATTTTAATATTTCCCTGTAAAGATCAGCTGAAGGGCCTTTTAATAAACCATCCTTTTCGACATCAGTACATATTGCATACTTTATTCCTTTTGAGCAATACTCTGAGATAAAAGAAATTACATCTGAGTCAGATTCCTGTTGCCAGCCATTGATCACGATCTTTCTGTCCTTTGAATCGGCGCCAAGGATAATTTTTTCATTCCCATACTCTAATAGCCAGTCGAGAACAAGGGAAGGGGAGGAGAGAACGATGCTTCCCGCAGTTACCTGCTTAGCTCCGGAACTGAAAGCTATTCTCAAGTCATTATCCGACCTGATTCCGCCACCAAAGTCAATTTCAAGGCTGGTCTGCGAAGCGATTTTTTCCAGTATCCTGAAATGAACTATCATTTTGTTTTTTGCCCCATCGAGGTCGACAAGGTGAAGATATCTTATTCCATTGTCGTCCATCTCCTTGGCTACTTCCAGCGGATCCTCATTATAGATCGTCTTCTTCGAGTAATCTCCATGCATCAGCCTGACACACTTTCCGCCAAGGATATCGATTGCGGCAATTATCCTCATAGTTCCAGGAAGTTTTTAAGTATCTGTTCACCGACCAATGCTGATTTCTCAGGGTGAAACTGAGTTGCATAAAAGTTATCCTTTTTCATACCTGCACTGAAGGGCAGGATGTAATCACAAACTGCAATTGTACAAGAGGATATCTCGGGGTAATAACTGTGAACATAGTACACATTGTCCCTTGCTGAAACTCCATTGAAGAGTTCTCCTTTCAGGGAAAAGAAGTTGTTCCAGCCCATATGGGGAACCTTATCAACCCTTGGGAACAGGCTTACATCAGAATCAAATATCTTCATGCATTGTGTATCGCCCTCCTCAGAATACCTGCACATCAGCTGAAGCCCGAGGCAGATTCCCAGGACAGGTTGTTTAAGTGAAACGATAAGTTTATCAAGCTCTTTCTCCCTTAGGTATTTCATGGCCGAACCGGCTTCTCCGACGCCTGGTAAAATCACTTTATCGGCTTTAAGTATCTCTTCCCAGTCGTCAGTGATAACTGATTGATAACCCAGCCTGGTGACGGCATTCTGAACAGACCTGATATTGCCTGCGTTATATTTTATTATTGCTATCATAGTTTTCCTTTTGTTGACGGAAGTGAGTAATTATCCGTCTGTTTCAGGGCATTATTCAATGCCCTGGCAAATGCCTTAAAAATAGCTTCGATCTTGTGATGCTCATTGCTGCCTTCAGCAGAGATGTTCAGATTGCATTTTGCATTGTCGCTAAACGATTTGAAAAAGTGGTAAAACATTTCAGTCGGCATTTCACCGATTTTCTGATACGAAAAGTCTGCCTTCCAGACAAGCCACGGCCTTCCTCCCATATCGACGGCAACCTGTGCCAGGCAGTCATCCATCGGCAGGACAAAGCTATAGCGTTCTGTTCCCTTCTTGCTTCCGGCTGCTTTCAGAAATGCTTCGCCCAGGCATATTGCCAGGTCCTCAATGATATGGTGGCCATCAACACCTTTGTCACCTGAAGCTTTTATCATGAGGTCGAAGCTGCCATGACGGGCCAGCTGGTCAAGCATATGATCGAAGAATTCAATTCCTGTGCTGATATTGCTTTTCCCGGTACCGTCAATATTAAGTTCAAGCCTTATATCAGTCTCTTTTGTCTTCCTCTCAACTGACGCGATTCTCGGCTTTGATTTCAGAAACATGTATATGTCGTGCCAGTTGTCGGAAGATAAAACCGCACCTTCTGATTTTTGAGAGTTGAAATAAATGGCATTGCAGCCCAGGTTTTTTGCAAATTCAACATCTGTGACCCTGTCTCCGATTACATATGAGTTTTCAAGATCGATGCCTTTTGCAAGATACCTGACCAGCATTGCTGTGCCCGGTTTTCTTGTCGGGGCATTATCTTCGGGTACGCTCCTGTCGATGAATATTTCAGAAAAATGGACTCCTTCTCCCTCAAGTATGCTTATCATTTTATTGTGAGACGGCCAGAATGTTTCTTCGGGAAATGATGACGTTCCGAGACCATCCTGATTAGTAACCATTACGAGCTCGAAATCAGTTTCGGTTGCAATCCTGACCAGTCCGGTTATGGCCCCGGGTATGAACCTGAATTTCTCAAGCGAGTCTACCTGCTCGTCTTCCGGTTCTTCCAGTATAGTTCCATCCCTGTCTATAAAAAGCACTTTCTTCATAGTCTGATACTTTTTAATGCATTAAGCATTCTGTTATTCTCACTTCTTGTTCCAATGGTAATCCTGAGACAATTTTTAATAATACTGTTCCGGTTTCTGACAATTATTTCACAGCCAACAAGATAATTATAAATATCATCAGCATTGTCTGTCCTGACAAGAATGAAATTTGCATCTGACTTAAAAACGTCAAGGATGACAGGTATCTTTTTCAGTTCTACAGAGATTCTATCCCTTTCAGCTATAATTGTATTTATCCTGTTCCTGACTGCAATCTGGCTGGTCAGTTTCTTCAGGATGCTCTTTTGGTTAATAGTGCTTATATTGTATGGGGGCTTCATTTTATTGAAGTACTGGATGATGGAAGGTGAAGCAAAAGCCATTCCAACCCTTACTGATGCCATAGCCCATGCTTTGCTAAAGGTCTGCATTACAATCAGGTTTGGATATTTATCCAGATTTTCTGAAAATGAAGGTTCCCCGGTGAAATCATTATAGGCTTCATCGAGCAGGACGATTCCTCTGAAGCCGGTTATAAGCTTATCGAGAACCGACCTTTTCTGAATGTTGCCTGTAGGGTTATTTGGTGAGCAGATAATGATTAATTTGAGGTTCTTATCGTCGGACCAGGGCTGAAAATCGCCGAATCTTATATTGAATTCCTCATCGAGCGCCACCATGATCAGGTCGACATCATTGACTGCAGCCGAAACCTGGTACATGCCGTAAGTGGGAGTGAAGGTCAGAGCCTTGTCAACACCCGGAGTGCAGAATATTCTGAAACAAAGGTCTATTATCTCATCGCTGCCATTACCGAGAAATATTTTATCGACCCCGATCCCCTTCATTTTGCTTATTGCCGATTTAAGCTCAGACTGGTAAGGATCAGGATACCTGTTGAGGCGGCCATAGGGATTCTCGTTGGCATCCATGAAAACTCCCTCTTTGCCTTTATAATCATCCCTGGCGCATGAATACGGAGTAAGACGCTTTACATTGGGACGGACAAGCTGATCTAGTTTTAGCATATTAAGTATTCTTAAGACCCCCATCCTTGCCTTCCCCCACGGGGGAAGGTTTAGTTGCCTTTCCCCCTTGGGGGAAACAGGAAAGGGGGTATGTTATATTCAAAATTTTCATTTTTATCCTTAAGCTTACTTTAATCTTAATGTGACTGCCTTGGCATGTCCTTCAAGATTCTCAGCTTCAGCCATCAGCTTTATTGTAGGGCCAATGTTCTCAAGACCTTTACGATTAAGTTCCTGGAAGGAGATTTTCTTTATGAAGCTTTCAACAGAGATTCCGCTGAATGTTTTTGCATAACCGTTTGTGGGCAGGGTATGGTTTGTACCGGAAGCATAATCACCGGCACTCTCGCAGCTGTATTTGCCAATGAACACTGATCCGGCATTTATAACCTTTTCAGCCAGGTCTTTTGCATTAACCGTGTTGATTATAAGATGCTCAGGAGCATATAAGTTGCTGAATTCCATGCATTCATCAATATCTGTGAAGAGAACGGAAATGCTGTTCAGCAGAGAGTGTCCAGCAATGCTTTTTCTGGGTAGCTTCGGTAGCTGATCATCAAGCTCATGCTTTACAGCAGCCATCATTTCCCTGCTGTCTGTCAGCAGAACCACCTGGCTGTCAGGGCCATGTTCAGCCTGCGACAGAAGATCGGCAGCTACATAAGAAGGATCCGCTTCACTATCGGCTATTATTAGCACCTCACTTGGTCCGGCAGGCATATCAATTGCCACACCCTCTGCCTGTACAAGCTCCTTGGCTTTCATGACATACTGGTTTCCGGGGCCGAAAATTTTATTGACTTCCGGAACTGTTTCAGTGCCGTATGCCATGGCAGCAATAGCCTGGGCGCCTCCTGTTTTATATATCTCAGTTATACCTGTAAGGCTTGCAGCATAAAGGATCAGAGGATTTACTTTTCCATCTGCTCCGGGAGGAGTGCATATAATCACCCTTCTGCATCCCGCAATTTCTGCCGGAATGGCAAGCATAAGGACTGTCGAGAAAAGAGGAGCACTCCCGCCCGGGATGTAAAGTCCTACGGTACTGAAGGGAACAGATTTGCGCCAGCACTTTACTCCTGGCACCGTTTCAACAGGATCTTCAGTGATCAACTGTGTCAGATGAAACTTTTCAATGTTTTTACGAGCGAGACCGATAGCTTTTTTTAGTTCAACCGGGATTAAAGAGGTTGATTCTTTTATCTCTGTAGCTGGAACTTTAATTTCAGAAAGGGTGACATTATCAAAAAGAGCCTCATATTCCATGAGTGCTTTATCACCTCCGGATTTCACTCTTTTAAGAATGTCCCTTACAGGCTTATCGAGATTTGCATCGTTAAGAACAGGTCTCTTACAGAGTCCTTCCCAGCTCTCTTTCTTTGGAAATAATATTGTGTCCATCACTTTATCATTTTTTCAATCGGTATTACTAGTATTCCTTCGGCACCAGCTGATTTAAGCTGATCGATCCTTTCCCAGAACTCATCTTCCTTTACAACTGAATGAAGCGAGCACCAGCCCTTTTCAGCTAGAGGCAGTATTGTCGGACTCTTCATTCCGGGGAGAATCCTGCATATCTCCTGTATGGATTTTTCGGGAGCATTGAGGAGTATATATTTGTTTTCACGTGCATTCTTGACTGCCCTGATCCTGAAAAGGAGCCGGTCGAGTATTGCCTTTTTTTCTTCCGAAAGTTTCTTATTACCTATTATCACTGCTTCGCTACGAAGTATTGTTGAGACTTCTATGAGTCCATTTGTCATCAGTGTGCTGCCTGAGCTTACTATGTCGCAGACGGCATCTGCAAGACCAATTCCGGGAGCAATTTCGACGCTGCCGCTGATCTCCTCGATTTCTGCTTTGATATTATTTTCAGCAAAATAATTGGAAAGAAGTCTTGGATAGCTCGTAGCAACTCTCTTGTTATTGAAATACTGAGGTCCGGGATAGCTCTCTTCCTTTCGGATTGCCAGGCTCAGTCGGCATTGTGCAAAACCCAGCTGCTCCAGTATCGAAACGTCTTTGTTCTTTTCAAGCACTATATTCTCTCCGAGTATCCCGATATCTGCAACCTGCTGCTCGACATATTGTGGAATATCGTCATCCCTCAGGAAAAGTATCTCGACGGGAAAATTGGCTGCCCTCGTTTTAAGTACACTGATTCCATTTGAGAATTTTATTCCGCACTCTTCAAGGAGTTTATGTGAATTTTCGCTTAGCCTGCCGCTCTTTTGTATCGCAATTTTAAGTTCACTCATTTTTTTTTGTTTATGTCCTTGCGCTGCAGGCTTTTAATAAAAAACCCGCCTGTGACTACGCTCAGACGGGTTTATGATATTTTTGTTTAAGCACATATCAATATCTCCTCGCCTGGGGGCAAGTATGAGAATGATGCTGCTGTGATGAAAGCCTGTTCATTTCTTTAAAATATGAATGCAAAGATAATGTTTATTTAATAAAAATCAATAATCATTGATAAAAAACGATATTCTTAAACTTTTCAGACCCTTTCAGCTACCAGGTCCCCAACCTGGATAGTTGAATATCCCATTTTCCCGGCTCCCATATCTTTTAGCTTATTGGCAGTAACATCCATAATAGCTTTTTCGATAGCCAGGGCAGCTTTCTCCTCACCCAGATGTTCAAGCATCATTGCGCCGCACGATATTGAAGCGAGCGGATTTATAATATTTTTGCCTGTATATTTTGGAGCAGATCCGCCAATAGGTTCAAACATCGAAACACCCTCAGGGTTTATATTTCCGCCTGCAGCAATACCCATTCCTCCCTGTGTAATAGCTCCAAGATCAGTTATAATATCACCGAACATGTTGGTTGTAACAATTACGTCGAACCATTCAGGGTTTTTAACCATCCACATGCATGTCGCATCAACATGGTAATATTCACGTTGAATGTCAGGATAATCAGCTTTCCCGATTTCATGGAATGCTCTTTCCCAGAGATCAAAAACATAAGTTAATACATTGGTTTTTCCGCACAGAGCCAGGGTCTTTTTCTTGTTTCTCTTCCTTGTGTATTCAAAAGCATACCTCAGGCAACGGTCGACCTGCATACGGCTATATACCATATTCTGGACTGCAACTTCATGCGGAGTGCCTTTCATCGTAACACCGCCAATACCTGTATATACATCGCCGGTATTTTCCCTTATAACCACATAATCAATATCTTCAGGTCCCTTATCCTTAAGCGGGGTTGCGACTCCCGGGTATAGTTTAATCGGCCGGAGATTAATATACTGATCAAGTTCAAAACGGAGTCTGAGCAGGATCCCTTTTTCAAGTATACCCGGTTTGACATCGGGATGTCCAATGGCTCCAAGAAATATTGAATCAAATTTCTTAAGCTGGTCGGTAGCAGAATCAGGAAGTATCTCACCGGTTCTCAGATACCGTTCTCCTCCGAAATCAAACTCTTCGAAATTTAGCTTAAAACCAAATCTCATAGCTGCGGCACTAAGCACTTTTCTGCCTTCCCTGACTACCTCTGGTCCGGTACCATCCCCGGCAATAACGGCAATGTTATAAGTTTTACTCATAAATGTCTAATTAATGTAATTCATTTGATTGATTTATTAACAGATTGTTGCCTATTTTAAATTCATTATTATAAACGATATTCATCATTTTTTCAGTGGCTTTGATTGCCGATTCGGTCTGGTCGGCATCGAGCCCTTTTGTTTTGAATTCCTTCTCATTGATGCTCCATGTTATTATTGTATCGACCAGTGCATCGGTTTTACCTCCTGGAGGAATAGAGACCTGATAGTCGATAAGAAGCGGAAGCTCTTTCCCGAGCCCTTCGTATATTATTCTTATCGCTTTCATGAATGCATCGTACTGGCCATCGCCGGAGGATGTCTCCTGGTAAATCTTTCCATCAATTTCAACCTGGACGCTGGCATGCGGTTTCAGACCGAATGATAGTGAAAGAGAGTAATTTTTTATGAAGATCCTGTATTCTGTTCTGTCATTGCCAAGGACATCAGATATAATGAAAGGCAGGTCTTCGGTTGTTACATTCTCTTTCTTATCTCCCAACTCAATGACTCGCTGGGTCACTTTATTAATTGAATCAGGGCTCAGGAATAATCCGAACTCTTCAAGATTTTTGCGAACCGTCGCTTTTCCCGATTGTTTTCCAAGGGCATATTTCCTTTTCCTGCCGAATCTCTCAGGCATCAGATTATTGTAATAGAGGTTGTCCTTGCTGTCGCCATCGGCATGTACACCGGAGGTCTGTGTAAAAACATTCTCTCCGATTACCGGCTTGTTGACCGGGATCCGTATGCCGCTGAAAGTCTCGACAATCCTGCTCACCTTGGTTATCTCGAATTCGTTGATGCCTGTCTCAGCATTCAGATGGTCGTGAAGGAGACCAATCACGCTTGAGAGAGGAGCATTCCCTGCTCGTTCCCCGAGACCGTTAATGGTGGTATGGATGCCTGTAATTCCTGCCCTGACTGCCGAGAATACATTTGCAACTGCAAGATCATAATCGTTATGTGCATGAAAATCAAAATGGAGGGACGGGTACCTGTCCACAACTTTTTTACAGAAGTCGTAAGTCTGTACCGGGTTCAGGATTCCCAGGGTATCGGGGAGCATGAATCTTTCGATATTCTCATCTTTCAGGGAATCGAGCATATAAAAGACGTACTCCTCAGAATTTATCATTCCGTTCGACCAGTCCTCGAGGTAGATATTTACTTGCATATCAACCGATTCAGCTTTTTTGAGTATCTTCCTGATATCATTTGCATGCTGTTCAGGGGTCTTCCGGAGCTGCTTTTCGAGATGGCGCAAAGATCCTTTGGTGAGGAGATTGATGACTTTTCCGCCTGCATCATTTATCCAGTTAAGTGACAGATCGCCATCCACAAAACCGAGTACCTCGACCTTCCTCTGGAAATTATTATGACGGGCCCAC
>Ga0182019_10001634_pt1 | contig 11419 bp, 5 predicted proteins | sample 812E2MmetaG_FD_120483 | JGI IMG/M metagenome (GOLD analysis project Ga0182019, IMG submission 120483) | Permafrost microbial communities from Stordalen Mire, Sweden - 812E2M metaG | ecosystem: Environmental > Terrestrial > Soil > Wetlands > Permafrost | place: Sweden: Stordalen | collected...
ATTATCACTGGTGGCCTGATAAAGACTGCTGGGAGTGGATCGAATATGATTTTCAAAAACCCGAAACAATCTCAAAAACAAGTGTTTACTGGTTCGATGATGGTCCTGATGGCGGATGCCGGATACCTGATGAGTGGGAGATTGCCTATCTTTCAGGGAATTTGTGGAAGCCTGTAGCTGCCACATCAAAATATACAATCACAAAAGATGGATGGGACAATGTGGAATTCACCCCGGTAAAGGCCATAGCAGTGAAAATAAAGGTGAGGCTTAAGAAAGATTTTGCCAGCGGTATTTATGAATGGATAGTCAAATGATCAGGAAAGTCCGGTTCAATATTCTATTTTGCTGTTTAATCTTCCCCTTCACATTCATTAATGCGCAGGAGGCTCGTTTTGTATTTTCACACCTTGACGTAAATGACGGGTTGTCAGAAAACAGGATTAAGTGCATCATCAAGGACAGGAATGGCTTTTTATGGTTCGGTACAAGCACAGGACTGAACCGGTATGACGGATATGAGTTTGAAACATACCTGAAAAGCGATTCTGATTCCGCAACCCTCAGCGACAACGATATCAACGGCATTGCAGAAGACTATTATGGGAATCTGTGGGTTGGATCAAGGATGGGCATAAGTGTCCTTGATATCAAGACTTACAGATTCAGGAGGATAGACCTTATAGGATTAGCAAAATCAGGTTGCCAGGATGTAACTTATATCACTGCAATAACTTCCGATTCGGAAGGCAATATCTGGATAGGGACCCACAGCGGTCTGTTTTTCTATAACAGGATTACCAGGGCAATAGAACATTTTATGCTCGATGAACAATCATGCTCTTCAATGTTCAATAACATCACTGCGCTTTCTCATGACAATGAGGGTTCTGTTTGGATAGGAACAGCTAACGGGTATATATTTAAATACAGCATCAGTTCCAGCTCTATTGAGAAGCTTGAGTCATTAAGGTTCAGCAATGGTGCAGGTAACCCCGTAAAGCAGCTGTTTGCAGATAGAGAAGGCATTCTGTGGGTTGTTGACTCTTATGGCCTTTGTATGTTCAACATTAGGACCAGAACATGGATGAATGATAAGCAGGGACTGCTTGATTCGAGTTTTTCCAACCTGCAGATATCAGGAATAAGCCAGGATGGTGATGGAATAATTTGGGTCGCTACTGACGGAAATGGTCTGTTTTTGATCGGGAAAAAAGATTTCACTGTCACAAATCTCCTTAGCAAGCCCTATGCAGAAGGAGGGCTATCAAGCAACGGGCTTTTATCTATATATATCGATAGTTCAGGTACATCATGGATAGGAACAACCAAGAAGGGAGTAGATTTTTACAAGAAGAATATCGGGAAATTTCAGCTTATCAGGAATTATCCGTCCGAAACAAACTCCTTGTCCAATAATGATGTCAACTGTGTAATTGAGGATTCAAAAGGAAAGCTGTGGATTGGTACCAATGGCGGAGGATTGAATTATTACGACCCGCTCAGAAACAGTTACACCATTTACAAGTCCATTCCGGGAAATCCAACGGGGCTCAGCAGCAATTATATTGTATCGGTTTTTGAAGATTCGGAGCATAAAATATGGGTCGGAACCTACGTTGGAGGATTGAACCGACTTGATCCTGAAACAGGAAGATTCACGGTTTACAGGTATAACAGCTCTGATTCGACATCAATTTCAGCCAACAGCGTCTGGGGTATATGTGAAGACAGCAGGCACAATTTATGGTTTGCCACCCTGACTAACGGGCTGAATCTTTTCGACAGGAAGACAGGAAAGTTCAGAAGATATCTCTCAGAGAACAGTTCTCTCTGTTTCAATTATCTTAATTCAGTTACCTCTGATAAAAATGACAATCTCTGGATAAGCTCATCAAACGGACTTATCTTTTTTAATCCGCGCCAGAATATATCAGTCTGTTATACTAATAACCCCTCTAATAATTCTTCTGTAAGCGATAATCATATTTCATCTGTATTCGAGGATAGCCGCGGCCTCTTCTGGGTGTGCACAAGCCATGGGCTCAATCTTATGGACAGAAAAACCAATTCTTTCAGAGCCTTCTATGAGTCGGACGGTTTGCCTTCAGCATGCGTCCTGAGAGTTCTTGAAGACAAGAATCATGACCTGTGGGTAAGTACAAAGAACGGCATCTCAAAGCTTACAGTAAGCCAAACCGAAAAAAATAATTCCTTCTCATTTTATTTTAAGAACTATACGATCAGTGACGGGCTTCAGGGGAAGGAGTTTAATGAAACTTCAGCTGGGGAATCACAAAAGGGGATACTATATTTTGGCGGTCCGGATGGACTTAACAGTTTCGATCCGGCCCAAATATCTGAGGACAGCGTTGCTTCAAAGCTGGTTTTTACAAAACTGCGCATCTTCAATAATGTTATTTCTGCAGGAGAGAAGTATAACAAAAGGATAATTCTCGAAAAGCCTCTGTTTAATACAAGCGAGATAACGCTCCGTTACCGGGAGAATTCATTTACAATTGATTTTGCGGCACTGAATTATTTTTTTCCTGAGAAAACTGAATACTCATACAAGCTTGAAGGCTTTAACAACTCCTGGATAATGACCGAAGGGAGGAAGAATTTTGCCAATTACTCAAACCTCAACCAGGGAAGATATAAGTTCAGGCTGCGAGGTACCAACTCCAACAGGATATGGAACAGCGGCGAGATTGTTCTGAAAATAAGGATCCTGCCGCCAATTTGGGAAAGCTGGTACGCATACATATTCTACATTCTGCTTGGAACATCGATACTGATTCTCCTTCGTATTTATACTCTGAAAAGGGAACGGACAAGGATGAGAGTTGAACAGGAGAGGATAGAGGCTCAGCATATTCATGAAATCGACTCGCTGAAGCTGAGATTCTTTACCAATATCTCACATGAATTCAGGACTCCTCTTACCTTAATTCTGTCGCCTGTAGAAAATCTTATTAACGTTTGGAAAGGCAAGCCTGAAGAAAAGAACCTGAGGCTGATAAGGCAGAATGCAAGAAGACTGTTGCTAATGGTCAACCAGTTGCTCGATTTCAGGAAACTAGAGATGCAGGGATTCAGATACTCTCCTTCTTACGGCGATATTGTTGCTTTTCTGAGAGAAGTGGTTGATTCTTTCGCTGATCTCAGCCAACAGAAACATATTGAACTCAGTTTCGTGACGGAAGTTAAGTCCCTTCAAACCAGTTTTGACAAGGATAAACTTGAGAAGATCATATTTAATCTCCTTTCCAATGCATTCAAATTCGTTCATGAAAATGGAAGGGTGTTTGTGCATGTAAGGCAGATAGTTCCGGTCTTTGGCGATCCTTCCGAAAAAGAATCAAAAGAGGGAAGAGTGGTTATTGATGTCGAAGATAACGGCATCGGAATACCCGCAGAGAAGCTTCAGGATCTGTTTACACGGGCATATACTAACGAAACACCAGGCCTTCCGGAACAAGGAAATGGCATTGGCCTTTCGCTGGTGAATGAGTTCATCAGGCTCCATGATGGCGATATTACTGTCAAAAGCGAACCCGGGAAGGGGAGTATTTTCACAGTTTCAATTCCGGTAAGAGATATTGAATCTTCTTCTGAAACAGAAGAAACACCTTCTATGGCGGTTCGAGCCGGCTCCATGAATGATGATGGCTATGACAGTGATATGGCTAATGAGAACAGTAAACCGGTTATCCTCATTGCAGAGGATAATGATGACCTCCGGTTTTATCTGAAGGAAAATCTCCGGAAGAAATATCAGATCATGGAGGCAGCGAATGGTAGCGATGCTCTGAGAAAAATACGCAAGACTGTCCCGGATCTCATTATTTCAGATATAATGATGCCGGGGCTGAACGGGATTGAACTCTGCAAGAAGGTCAAGAACGATAAAGCGCTTTCCCATATTCCTTTCATCCTTCTGACTGCAAAATACACTGAAGAGCAACAGATTGAAGGAATCGAGGCAGGCGCTGATGATTATATTACCAAACCCTTCAATTTCCAGATACTTGCTTCTAAAATCGACAATTCGGTAAAAGTCAGGAAAAATATTCAGCAGCTTTTCAGAAACAAACTTAACATTGAACCAAGCTCAATAGAAATCACCTCACTTGATGAACAGTTCCTTCAGAAAGCCATTTCAGAGGTTGAAAAAAATATAGCTGTCTCAGACTTTACAGTTGAGGAGCTAAGCAGGAAAATGGGAATGAGCAGGACTCTTTTGTATAAAAAGATCCTTGCACTTACAGGGAAATCACCGGTGGAATTCATAAGGGTTCTGAGACTGAAAAGGGCAGCCCTGCTGTTGCAGAAAAGTCAGCTGAATGTTTCTGAGATTATATTCAGGGTCGGCTTTAAGGATCCGAAATATTTCAGAAAACATTTCCTGAAGGAATTCGGTGTACTTCCTTCAAAGTTTTCTGGTGAAGAGGGGAAAAATGATCCTTCAGTTTTGTGACTCTGTAAGGTCATCCTTTTCGTTAAATATGTCTGAATCTTCATACTATTCAGATTTATAGGATATTTCATCGGAGTATTATAATTAGCATTCGTTTGAAATATTACTATTAAAGTCAAATGACCCCCTAAATATTAACATTTGATATTACCATTCCAAAGATTATTTTTCTTATTTTTGAAAGAATTGATCGGCGCGGATATCTGACTTCGCGTCACTAACCTGAAATTTTTAACCAAAATGTAGTTAATGTTTTATCCTAAAACCCAAAACTATGCTTAAACGAAGTGTATTATTTGTTTTGTTACTATTGGCCAATCTGAGCCTGATAGCCCAGCAGTCAGTTACTGGTGTTGTCAGGGACGGAAATGGACAACCAATGTCTGGAGTAACAGTAGTAGTCCAGGGAACTTCTGTCGGGACCTTAACAGGTGTTGACGGGAAGTATTCCCTTAATGTACCTTCAGGAGGTACTACCTTACAATTTACTTTCATCGGTTTCACGCAGCAGACTGTTGCTATCACAGGCAGATCTGTTGTTGACGTAGCCATGTCGGAAGCCCTGACGGGTCTCGACGAGGTTGTTGTCATCGGTTATGGTTCACTGAAGAAGAAACTTGTAACCGGTGCCACTGTCCAGGTAAAAGGCGATGACATCCAGAAGATGAGCACAATTTCTCCAATGACAGCTCTTCAGGGTCAGACACCTGGTCTTTCAATCATTAAGCAGTCCGGGGAACCGGGTGCCGGATTTAGAGTAAGCATCCGCGGTATGGGAACTATCGGTAATACAACACCTCTCTATGTTATTGATGGTGTTCCCGGCGGTGATATCACCTACCTCCCTGCAGCAGATATCGAGTCGATCGATATCCTCAAGGATGCTGCTTCTGCAGCAATCTACGGTTCACGAGGCGCAAATGGCGTAATTCTCGTTACAACCAAAAAAGGAACGAGGCCTGCTTCAGGTACCAAGACCAACATATCCTATGATGCATCATACGGATGGCAGAACCTTTACAAGAAGCTTCCGCTGATGAACGGTCTTGAGTACGCCAACATTATAAATGAAGCCAGGGTTAACAGCAAGCTGACTCCTTATGATTTTTCAACTTTAGTCCCTGACTGGGATAAAATTGCAAGCGGAGAATCGACCGGAACCGACTGGCTCGACCAGCTGACTGTCAAGAATGCACCTATTTCAAGCAATGCCATTAACATAACCGGCGGTTCGGAAATGGGCACTTTTTCTCTTGGCCTTTCACAGTCAAAACAGACAGGTATTATCGGAAACCCGGTTGAATCCAACTATGAACGCTATACCTTCCGTTTGAATTCGGAGTACAGCATTATAAAGAGTAAAACTAATAATTTCGACATCCTGAAAGTTGGTGAGTCAATGAGATTTTTACAATCAGATCACCGTGGGATCGGAACCGGCAACCAGTACTGGAACGATATATTCAGCTGTATAATTGCCAGCCCGCTTCTTCCGATGTATGCATCTGATCCGTCTGACCCGGCTTATCCGTACCATTATTCAACTACCTTAAATAGCCAGGAATCAAACCCGATAGCTTCAATGATCTATAACCGGGGACTGAATGAATCTAAAAATTATGGACTGAACGGTAACTTCTATCTTGAACTTCAGCCAATTAAAAACCTTATTTTAAAGACTTCATTCGGTTATAATATGTCGGCATGGACCTATAGAGCCTACCAACCTACTTTTACGTTAAGCAGTACATCATTCAACAGTCTTGATAACGTTTCACAGAGCATGGGTGCAGGTTACGGATGGTCTCTTGAGAATACGGTTACCTATAATTTCAAGCTTGGGACCGATCATTCATTCACAGTTCTTGCCGGACAATCAGCTGAAAGAAACGGAATGGGAGAAAATCTCGGAGCCAGCAACAGAAAATCTTTTTTCTCTGATTTCGAGCATGCTTATCTTAATAATACTCCTACGATTGATCTTAATAATACATCAATTTCCGGAAGCCCATGGGGTATAAACGCTCTTACATCCTACTTCGGCCGTGTGTCATACAGCTACAGGGAAAAATACATGGCAACCGCAGTACTGCGTGCCGATGCCTCTTCTATTTTCATGCAGGGACACAGGTGGGGATACTTCCCGTCAATATCTGCAGGATGGGTTATTTCTGAAGAGAGTTTCTTCCAGAACATGAAGAATTCGATTGACTTCCTGAAGCTTCGCGCAAGCTGGGGACAGAACGGGAACAATGCAATCCCAAATTTCCAGTATCTTTCGACGATATCATTCTCAAATGTTAACTATTTCTTCGGAAGCAACAAGGCTATCGTAAGCAATGGCGGATACCCAAGCGTTCTGCCGAACCCGGACGTAACCTGGGAGACAGCCGATCAGGTTAACGTTGGCTTGGATGCACGTTTTCTTAAAAACAAGCTGAGCGCAGAATTCGACCTTTACAGCAGGAAAACGCTTAACTGGCTCTGCAACCCATCACAGCTTGCATCTTATGGAACAAATTCTCCTTATATTAATGGAGGTGACGTTGTGAACAAGGGTATTGAACTTGCCCTGACATGGACCGATAATAAAGGCGATTTGAACTATTCTATTGGCATCAACGGTGCATATAACCATAATGAGGTAACCCGTATCGACAATGCTGAGGGAATTTTCCATGGATCAGGTAATGTTCTGGGTCAGGGAACTGATGAATGCTACCGTGCACAGGTCGGTTTTCCGATAGGCTATTTCTGGGGATATAAGACACTTGGCGTATTCCAGACAGAAGCTGCAGTAGCTGCTTATAAGAACTCTGCAGGCATTGTAATTCAACCGACTGCAACAGCAGGTGATCTGATCTTCCAGGATACCAACGGTGACGGCGTTATTGATGTGAATGACAAGGTTAAGATCGGTGATCCTAACCCGCATTTTATCGTTGGTCTTAACCTTTCGGTTTCATACATGGGTTTCGACTTTTCACTTCTTGGAAACGGAGCATTCGGACAGCAGATAGCACGCAGCTGGCGCCGCTGGGCAGACAGCCCTCTTAATAACTATACTACTGATATTTTCAACAGGTGGTACGGTGAAGGTACTTCTAACAAATACCCGAAACTATATTACGGTACTAATCCCGACTGGCAGTATGTTTCCGATATATTTATCGAAAATGGCGATTATTTCAGACTGAGCAACCTTACTCTTGGATATGATTTCAAGAAGCTCTTCCCGGCTATGCCGCTTGCACAGGTCAGGTTCTTCGCAACTGTACAGAACCTTTATACTTTCACCAAGTATTCAGGGATGGACCCTGAAATAGGAAGTAACGCCGGTACAAGCGACGGTTGGGCAAAAGGTATTGATATCGGATACTACCCGTCTCCGCGAACCTTCATGTTAGGTGTAAGCTTAAAATTCTAAAACGATGAAGAATATGAAAAAAATATTTTTATTAATTCTTGCAGTTGTTCTGATTGTAGGTTGCAAACAAAGTTTCCTCGATACTACGGATCTGCTGGAGAAAACTAACAACGACTTCTACAAGACGCCAACTGATATTGATCAGGCTCTCACGGCAACTTACGTTCAGATGGTTGCCGCTCCCAGTGGCTCTGTCCTGAATTGTTATCCTTTTGTTATATGTGAGCTGATGTCAGATGACCGTTTTGGCGGAGGCGGCGATAATGACCAGGATCCAAGAGCAATCTGCGACTTTAAAATCACAGGTCAGGATATGTACTGGGGCGCATGGTCGCGCTATTATACCGGTATCTTCCGGGCTAATATGGTCCTTCAGAACATCGACAAACCGACATGGGACAGCGATGCTCAGAAAGGTAATGCTCAGGCACAGGCTCTCTTCCTGAGGGCAATGTTTTATTTCGACCTCTCACGTATGTTCGGCGATGTTCCTCTTATTACCGAGGCAAAACCAATGAATATACCGAGGACGCCTGCTGAACAGACTTATGCACAGATCGCAAGCGACCTTAAGCAGGCTATCGAATTGTTCCCAAGTACACCCTATAGTTCTGCATCATATTCAGAGATGGGCCGTGCCAATAAATGGAATGCCGAAGCTCTTATGGCTCGCGTCTTCCTTTTCTATACAGGCTACTATGAAACAGCAACTCTTCCTCTTGTAGGAGGTGGCTCTATTGCCAAAGCTGATGTCATAACATGGCTCGAAGACTGCCGTGATAACAGCGGTTATATGCTGATGCCTAATTTCAGGAGACTATGGCCATATTCTATTTGCCAGGCTCCGGCATCCGACAGTACTTATAAATATCTTACAGTTCACCCTACACAACCCTGGTATGGAGAAACAGGAGCAAATGCCGAAACAATGTATGCACTTAAGTTCTCGACATATGCAAGCTGGGGTACTAGTATTTATTACAGCAACCAGATGGACCTATTCTACGGATGGAGAAGATATAACTACTCCAGTTTTATGGGTGACGGCTGGGGAATGGGTACTGTAAACAAACAGCTCTGGGATGCATGGCCTGATGGTGACTTACGCAAAAGAGCCTCTATTACATATGTAAATGATCCTGACGAAGGTGTAAGTACAACATATGCGCTCGGTACTGATGTTCATGACAAGCAGATGGACGAAACCGGGTACTGGCAGAAGAAATACAGGCCGATAAACGTCTATAAGAAAGCTGCTAATGACTGGCATAATTACAGTGTCGATGCTTATGGTCTTACTGCCAAGAACTTCCAGCTCGATAATATGCAGGATATAGTACTGATCCGTTATGCTGATGTTCTCCTGATGCATTCAGAGCTTACACAGACCACAGCTGGTATCAATAAGGTTAGAGAGCGTGCCGGTCTTGCCGATACAGCATCCTATACGTTTGCTGATCTTCAATCTGAACGCAGGTTTGAGCTTGCATTTGAAGGACAAAGGTATTACGACCTGCTCCGATGGACCGGTAAGTCCCACCTGGCAGATCTTGAGACCCTTCTTAATAGTCAGAACGGGACTCCTACATTTAATAATGGTGTCTGGGGTGTGAAGAAAGGTGTTGAATTCCGCGCGATAACAGGAGGCTTCCTCCAGATACCGAACAAGGAAATTGCACTGTCCCAGGGGGTTCTGGTTCAGACTCCCGGATGGGAAACCGGAACGGCACCTGTATATTCATTAAGTTTCAAATAATATATAAGGAGAATAAATATGAAAAAAGGTATATTATTGATATTCGGGGTTGCAGCTATGCTGATCTTCGCATGCGCCCCTATAGAAAACAGGGAAACAGCGGGTAAGCTGCTGTCGGGAACAGACCTGCAGGTCGATATACATCAGACCACTCCGGGAGGAAACCAGATCGCTATGATTAATAATACTCCCGGCGTTGGCGGAATGTTCGATTATCTGATCGCCCAATCAACCAGGCAGAACGATACAATTCTTCTTCCTTTCCTTGGGACATCTACAATCACATTCTATGCCACAAGCGCCGGTGGAGTTGTCAAAACTACACAGGATGTTATAATTACTACTATTGATCATCCTACTGATACGATGTGGACTGACCTTGCCGGTACCGGGACAAAAACCTGGGTATGGGCAACCGATATTCCGGGCGGCGTTTGCTACGGTAACGGAGGATGGAAAGGCTGCACTGCTCCCTGCTGGTGGACATGCAAGGCAGCAGACCTCTCAGGTTGGGGTTGTTTGAATGATCAGATGACTTTCGACTTGCAAGGGAGAGCCAACTACACGCTGGTAACCGGGAATATTGGAACGGACGGACTGGCAGCAGGTACCTACACCGGGACCTACAGGTTCGACATGACGAAGATCACCAAGAACGATGATGGGTCTATTTATGCTAACGGTGCTGTTATAATGACCCAGCCTTTCAGCCGTGGCTTCCAGCCTAACGAAGGAACAGCAGGTGCAAGACCAAACATTTATTCTTATAATTTGATGAGGATGAATGCAAATCAGATGTACGTTGAGGTTCCCGAGACGGCTACAACAGGCTCCTGGGGTACGGCATGGTTCTGGATGTTCAAAAAGCAGGGTTACGCTTATACAAAGTAAATTAATAAAGCTGTTATAGTTAAAAGAGCCATCTTTGACAGATGGCTCTTTTTTTAATCATTAATATTGGTTCATTTATGTTTTGCAGTTTTATTCACTTGCAATATATTTACTGAAAATTGTCTGCTATGATCCGTAAATATATTCTCCCGGTTCTTCTTTTAATCGCCTTATCTTCCTGTAGGGAAAAACCCTTTTTTATTGTTGATGGGAAAGTCTCTTATAAGGCATTTGAAGGATCAAGTATCTACCTTGTGGCTCTCGATGCCCCACTTACAAAGAATGTCGATTCTACCGTCGTGGTTGATGGCACATTCACGTTCAGGGTTAAGGCCGATTCAACCATTGCTAAAATCCTGAGGCTCCCGATCAGATATCCCAATATGGCTGAAGATCTGGTGGTAATTACTGAACCAGGAACAATGCATGCAGTAATCGGAACAAAAAGCTATGGAGGAGGTACGCGTCTTAATGATATCCTTCAGCGATGGAAGGCAGCGAAGAATAGCTATGATTCCTTACAGACCACTATTTTCGCCGGAAGGGATCTGCAGAGCATGAATAAGAAAGATGTCGATTCGCTGATATCTGCTGCAAATAAAATGAAAGATGAATTTTTACCTGGTGTTGTAACGCTTATGAATAAAAACCTTAATAATGGTATCGGGCTTTTATTGTTCAAGGTCTATTACCAGCAGCTTTCTCCTGAAACCAGGGAGGCAGTGGAAAAAGCCACGAAAGAAGCATATTACCGCAAAGATAAGCAGTTGAGGAACATGACTCAGCCAAATTAAATTCTAATTGAATGAACCTCTTTAGAAAGCTTGACACTGGCAAGGTTTTAATGATCTTCTTCGGCACTGTG
>Ga0182019_10001635_pt1 | contig 11416 bp, 6 predicted proteins | sample 812E2MmetaG_FD_120483 | JGI IMG/M metagenome (GOLD analysis project Ga0182019, IMG submission 120483) | Permafrost microbial communities from Stordalen Mire, Sweden - 812E2M metaG | ecosystem: Environmental > Terrestrial > Soil > Wetlands > Permafrost | place: Sweden: Stordalen | collected...
CCGGTCCACCAGGGCCGCGCCGCCGAGAACATCCTCGGCCAGGTATTCGTGAAGCCCGGCCAGATCGTGCCGATGAACTACCACTTCACCACGACCAAGGCCCACATCACGCTCAACGGCGGCTCGGTCGAGGAGATCTACCGCGACGTAGCCCTCGAGACGACCAGCGAGGAACTGTTCAAGGGCGACATGGACACGGCCAAGCTCGAGGCCCTGATCGCCAAGCACGGCGCCGACAAGATCGCCTTCGTGCGCCTGGAAGCCGGCACAAACCTCATCGGTGGCCAGCCGATCTCGCTCGCGAACATGCACGCGGTCCGCAAAGTCTGCGACAAGCACGGCCTGATCCTCGTGTTCGACGCAAGCCTCCTCGCCGACAACCTCTGGTTCATCAAGACCCGCGAAAAGGCGTACAAGAACGCGTCCATCCGCGACATCACGCTCGAGATCTCGGGCCTGATGGACATCACCTACTTCTCGGCCCGCAAGCTCGGCTGCGCCCGCGGTGGCGGCATCGCGATGAGGTCCGAGGACCTCTACAAGCAGATGCGGGCCCTCGTCCCGCTATACGAAGGCTTCCTCACGTACGGCGGCATGTCCGTCCGCGAGATCGAGGCGCTCACCGTTGGCCTCGACGAGACGATGGACGAGGACATGATCAGCCAGGGGCCGATCTTCATCGACTACATGGTTCGCGAGCTCGCCGCCCGCGGCGTCCCGGTGATCACGCCCCCGGGCGGCCTGGGCTGCCACATCAACGCGCTGGAGTTCCTGGACCACGTGCCGCAGAGCCAGTACTCCGGCGGCGCACTCGCGTCGGCGTTGTACATCGCCAGCGGCATCCGGGGCATGGAGCGCGGCACGCTCTCCGAGCAGCGCAATCCTGACGGCAGCGAGCCGATGGCCCAGATGGAGCTGGTCCGCCTGGCGTTGCCGCGGCGCGTCTTCACACTCTCGCAGGTGAAATACGCGATCGACCGGATCACCTGGTTGTACGAGAATCGCAAGATCGTCGGCGGGCTCGAGTGGGTCGAGGAACCGGAGATCCTCCGCTTCTTTTATGGCACGCTGCGCCCCATCGGCGATTGGCAGCAGCGTCTTGTGGCGAAGTTCAAGGCCGACTTCGGGGAGAGCCTCTGATCGCGGACCCTGCCCACGACATCGGCGGGGTCTCGGTCCGGGAACCGACTGAGGGAAGCGTCCCCCTCGGCAACGAGCGGTGAGCACGGCCGATTGAGCGGAGTGATAGCTATCAATCGGCCGTGCTCACTGCATCCTGCCTCACTCCAAGGGTCCGGCCCGGTGAGTCAGGGAGATGGGCTCCTACGCAGAAGTGCCCAGAAAGGCCTCGACCTGGACCTCGGGCCGCGGTCCCGGCAGCGGCGCCAGGTTGCCGTCGACAGGCACGCCATCGACGACAAGCCGGGTCACCCGCGTCCCGCCGTCACCAGCGTCACCGGCGTCCGAGGCGCGATGGACGGTTATGCGATAGGTTGCGCCCCGAAACCGCCGTGTCACCCGTAGTCCCGTCGCCGCCACCGGCAGTCGCGGGTCGATCCGAAGTCCGTCGATCTCCGGCCGGATGCCCAGAATCCACTGTGTCGCGGCTACATAGTTCCAGGCCGCGGCGCCGGTCAGCCACGAGTTCTTCGCCTCACCTGGGGTCGCGGAGTCGCGGCCGGCGATCATCTGCGAGTAGACGTACGGCTCGCAGCGGTGGACCTCCGAGATTGCTTCGCGGGCCGACGGGTTGATGCGCAGGTAGTAGTCCAGGGCGCCTTCGGTATTGCCCGCCAGAACCTCGGCAATCATCAGCCACGGGTTCGTATGGCAGAAGACGCCGGCGTTCTCCTTGTACCCGGGCGGGTAGGACGTGATCTCGCCGAGCCGGGGCTGGTATCTGGTGAAGGCCGGCTGCACAAGAAGGATCCCGTGCGGCGTCGCCAGGCGCTCGCGGACCGCTGCCAGGGCGCGGGTCGCACGCCCGTCGTCCAGCCCGATGCCCGCCATGACGCACATTCCCTGCGGCTCGATGAAGATCTGGCCTTCGTCGTCGGCGGCCGAGCCGATCGCTTCGCCGAAATGGTCGTATGCACGCCGGAACCAGCCGCCGTCCCAGCCGTGGCTTTCAACCGCCGCGACCATGGCCGCCGCAGCCTTCCGCAGCCTCGCCGCCTCCACGTCGTCATGCCGCTGCTCGGCGATCACGGTCATCTCGCCGGTCGCGAGCACGAAGAGGCCGGCGATGAACACCGACTCGGCAACCCCGCCCTCGAGATGCTCGGCCGTCTGGAAAGACTCGCCCGGAGTCTCCGAGAAGCAGTTGAGGTTGAGGCAGTCGTTCCAGTCCGCATGTCCAATGAGCGGCAGCCCGTGGGGACCGAGCCGCTCGAGCGTGTAGTCGATCGCCCGCCGCAAATGGTCGAGGAGCGGCCGCTCGGTTCCGGGCACGTTGTCGTACTGGACCGGCTCGTCCAGGACGGCGAGGTCGCCGGTCTCCCTGATGTATGCCGAGACCGCCAGGACAAGCCAGGCGGGGTCGTCGTTGAACCCGGATCCGATGTCGTCGTTGCCGCGCTTGGTCAGCGGCTGGTACTGGTGATAGGCGCCACCGGTCGGGAGCTGCGTCGCAGCAATGTCGAGGAGCCGCTCGCGGGCGCGCTCGGGAACCATATGGACGAAGCCGAGCAGGTCCTGGTTCGAGTCGCGGAAGCCCATGCCGCGTCCGATGCCGGACTCGAACAGAGACGCGGACCGCGACAGGTTGAACGTCACGATGCACTGGTAGGCGTTCCAGATGTTGACCATCCGGTCGAGGTGCTCGTTGCCGGTCTCGACGTGGAATGCCCCCAGCCGTTCCGCCCAAACCCGGGACAGCGCGGCGACTGCAGCTTCGACTGCGACGGGGTCCACGTGGCGCGCAATGACCGGCCGAACTCGCCGCTTGTCGAGCTTCCCGGAGCCGGGTGGATCGAACTTGGCATCTTTTGGGTTCTCGGAGTAGCCGAGGACGAAATCGACCTCGCGCGTCTCGCCCGCGGCCAGCTCCAGGCGAGTCTGGAGAGCGCCGATCGGCTGCCAGCCGTGAGCGATCGACCCCGAGGTGGTCCCACGCTCGACGGCGATTGGCCGATCCCAGCCCCGGTACGGTCCGAGGAACGCGTCGCGTGACGTATCGAAGCTTGCCGCCGGGTCCGAGCAGGAGAAGTACGCGAAGTGGTTTCGCCGCTCTCGGTACTCGGTTACGTGGTAGATGACGCCGTCTTCGACCTCGACCTCACCGGTGGAATAGTTGCGCTGGAAGTTGGTGGCGTCGTCCTGTGCGTCCCACAGGCAGAACTCGACCGTCCCGAACAGCGAGGCCCGCATCGGTGCCGACCGCTCGTTGGTGACCCGGACACGCCAGATCTCGAGCGTCTCCCCGAGTGGCACGAAGTACCGCGTCTCGACGCGAATCCCGGCCCGCTTCGACCCGATCGTCGTGTAGCCCATCCCGTGCCGGCACTCGAACGACTCGAGGTCGCTTTGTGTCGGCTGCCAGCTGGGACTCCAGTAGTCGCCCGTGTCGTCGTCGCGCAGGTACAGGTACCGCCCCCCGAGGTCGAGTGGCGCGTTGTTGTACCGATACCGGGTCAGGCGCCGCAGGCGGGCATCGAGGACGAACGAGTACCCGCCGGCGGTGTTCGAAATCAGTCCGAAGTAATCCTCGCTGCCGAGGTAGTTGATCCACGGAAGTGGTGTGTCGGGACGAGTGATGACGTACTCGAGATTGGCATCGTCAAAGTGACCGTAACGCACGGCTCCCTACTTCTCGACGCCGGTGGTCACGACTGTGCGCATGAAGGCACGTTGCCCGAGGAAGAACACGACGACCGGTACAGCCATGGTCATGAGCGCGGCCGCCTGGATGAGCGTTGGCTGCGAAACGTACAGGGCGTTGAACTGCTGGATCGCGATTGGGAGCGTCTGCAGCTCGGGCTTGCCTGAGAGGTAGAGGAGAGGCACAAAGAAGTCATTCCATGCGAAGAAGAAATGGAACAGGGTCACTGCAACCACTGCCGGGACGGACATGGGCAGGATGACAGAACGAAGGATTCGGAACGGGCTGGCGCCGTCGATCATGGCGGCCTCGTCAAGGTCGCGCGGGATGGACATGAAGTACTGGCGCAACAGGAAGACGTTGAATGCGTTGCCGAACAGATGCGGCACTATCAGCGGGAGCCAAGTTCCGTTCCAGCCAAGTCTGGTGAAGATGATGTATGTCGGGATCAGCGTCACCTGGAATGGCAGGATGATCGTCGCCAGGAGGATTATGAACATGATGTTCTTGCCGGGGAAGTGGAACCTGGCAAATCCGTAGGCTACGAGGCAGGCCGACACCACGGCCGCGATCGTGCTCAGGACTGCAACCGCTGCTGTGTTGAACAGCAGCCGCGGGAAGTTGAGCTGCTGCCATACCCCCGTGAAGTTGTCCACGTCCAGCGAGAAAGACCACTTTTGGCTCAGAGTCCGCCATCGACCCTGCCACTCGATTGGAGCGGCCGACGGATCGTTCGGGTCGACAAACGTGCTCGACTCGCGTTGTGCGTCGATCAGCAAGAGTTCCCGGGTGCTGCCGTCGGGCATCGGCACTTCATAGATCGGATAGGTGGTGCCCTGGTATGTCCCTGTGGCGGCCACGGCCGGGTAGACGGGAGCGCCCGCGACCGTCCGCTGGTCAGGGTGCTGGAGAGAGGTGTTGACCATGAACAAGAGCGGCAACAGGAAGACGCTCAGCGTAATCGTCGCGAACATCGTGACCGACGCTCGCCGGAGAAATCGCCGATAGCTCCTCGCGACCGGGCCCCTATCCGAAAGCGAAATGAGTCTGGACTTCGTCGGCTGGGCGCTCATGACTCACCCCCTGCGTAGTAGACACGATTCCGGGCGAAGCCGAGCACGATGACGGTCAGGATAAGAACGATGACGAACAACAGCCAACCGATGGCGGACGCATAACCCATCCTGTTGTCCCGGAACGCCTCGTGGAACAAGTCGAGGTTGATGAACAGGGTCGCGTTGTCCGGATCGCCTCGACCGTTCGTGAGTACGTACGCCTGAGTGAAGTACTGGAAGGTGGTGATGAGGCAGATCACCAGGTTGTATAGCAGGATCGGGGACATCAAAGGAATCGTGATATTCCGGAACATCTTCCAGGGGCCCGCACCGTCGATACGGGCAGCCTCATACAGCGATGTCGGTACCGACTGCAGTCCTGCAAGGCTGATCAGCATGAAGTTACCGATGCCCCACAGTCCGAAGAGTGTCAGGGCCGGATAGATCCAGGTCACGCTGTTGATCCAGTCGGGACCCCGAAATCCGAAGAAGGCAATGATCTGGTTCAACCAGCCGGTCTCCGGATTGAGGAAACCCATCCACACGAGGGTGCTGGCAACGACCGGGATCTGAATCGGCATGTAGAAGAGGGTGCGGAAGATATTGCGGCCGAACAGGTTATTGCTGTTGACCAGCAATGCCGCGCCCAGGCTCGCGCACATGGTGACGGGAACGGAGATCAGCGCGAATTTGAGCGTGACGAGCAGCCCCGTGGCGACCAGCGGGTCCGAGGCCATGTGGACGTAGTTGTCGATGCCGATGAAGCGCACGGCTTCCGGCTTGACCAGATTGAAGTCGGTGAGCGACAGGATGAACGAGGCAATGAGCGGTCCCGCAGCAAACAGCAGGAGTCCGGTGACCCATGGGCTGACGAAGACCATCCCCCAGAACGCCTCGCGACGGGACTTGTTCATGTGCCATCGGCCCTTGCCGATCGGCGTGCCTGAGATCTGGCTGGATTCGCTGCTCTGGGCCATCTCGTTGACCTCGGTCCTCCCTCTCCTCTATTACGGGCCCCCTCGAGCGAAAGGCTCGAGGGGGCCCGTGAGCGTCTACTACGAAGCCTGAGCTTAGGACTTCGGGGCTGCGTCGAAGATGCCCTGGAGGGTCGTCTTCAGCGTCGCCAGCTCGGCAGTGATGTCGACTCCGGACGTGGTCCGGTACTTGTTCTGGAATGCCTGCAGGGCCGCCTTGGCCTTGGCGTAATCGGGCATCCAGGACTGGTGGTTCGGGACGTCCGGGTACGCGAGCATCGCCTCCGGAACGCTCCAGTCAAGCTTGATGCCGGGGAAGCCCTTGTCGATCGTGGCTTCCCAAGCCTTCTGCTTGGTCTGATCAGCCGGCATGGCTCCGTAGGTCGTGAGCAGGTCAGTCGACGCCACCATGGCGGTCAGAGCCTTCCACGCAGCATCCGGAACCTTGGTGCTCTTCAGAATGCTGAACGTGTCCGCGTGAAGCGGGGCGGTGATCTTGCCGTTCACGAGCGGGTTGATGGCGAAACCGAAGTCGAACTGCTTCGTGCCCTTCGGCGGGGCGACGCAGCAGGTGAACCAGGTGTGGCTCTCGTTGATGGCCAGGTTGCCGGATCCGAACTCGCCGCCGGCGCCCAGGAGGGCACTGGAGATCTGAGCCTGGGTCGGGATGAAGTGATTCTTCCAGACGCCGTCGTTGAACCACGTCTCGCCCTGAGTGACGTAGTCTGGGATCTGCGCGGTCTTGCCGTCAGCGGCGAGGAAGGAACCAGCGCCGAACCATGCATCCTCGGCACGTGCGCTGTTGTCCTCGTACTGGGAGTCGAAGCCCCACTGAACGATATTGGTCGGGTCGAACTTGGCGCTGGTCGCGTCATTGCCGGCCTTGTCGACAGTGAGCTTCTCGGCCACGCTGGTGAGATTGTCGAGGTCCCATGGCTTGCCCTGATACAGGTCGCCAACCTTGGTCGGCAGATCCGGCAGGCCGGCTTCCTTGAACAGGGCCTTGTTGTAGTAGAGGAACGACGGATAGACGGCGAACGGAACGCCGACGGTGGCGCCGTTGTTGCCAAGCTTGAAGAAGTCGACCAGCTTGGGGTCGACGCCGTTGAACGTGTAATTGTTCTTGGCGATGGTCGGCGCGAGGTCCATGAGCTGGTCGCGGAAGATGTTCAGGCCTTCCACGCCGACAGGTCCGATGATGTCAGGCGCGGCGCCGGCGGCGATCTGCGTCTTCAGGATGTTCGCGGCCTGGGTGTTGTCCACGATCTGGAGGGAAAGATAGACGTCCTTCTGCGAGGCGTTGTACGCCGCGGCGAAGGCCTGCTCCGGGCCGATCTGGGCGGGCTGGGTGCCTGCGCCAAGGCCGATGAACCAGGACACGACTACGCCGCCGTTCGGGCCCGGGCCGGCCGCGATTGGGGCCGGCGTGATGTTGACGAGGGACGGCGCCACGGTCGGTGCGGCGGCCGATGGGGCCGCAGCGGACGGGCTCGCAGTCGCGGATGACCCGCAGGCGGTGACGACGAGCACGGTGGCTCCGAGGAGCCCCATGATCTTGCTAGGTCTGGATTGCTTGTACATGGTGTAAGGACCATCCTCCTTCACGATGACGGGCCCCGACGTACTCCCCGTCGAGATCGCCGTGTATCGGGCGGCCACGGATGTGGCTGCGCCGCGGTTGCCGGCCGAATCAGGGCGACGACCTCCCCGCGCTCGATGCGCGCTCCACCACAGCGGTGGCCAGCGTCACGTGCCGCATCGCTCGACTCCGGCCATCTACGGCCTCGGCCAGCAGGCGTGCGGCTTCCTGGCCCATCTCCTCGATGGGTTGGTGCACGCTGGTTAATTGGGGGCTGGTCGAGGTCGCGACGAGCGAGTCGTCGAACCCGACCACCGATACGTCGGCGGGGACGCGTCGGCCAGCCTCGGCGAGCACCGACAGTGCGCCCGCGGCCATTAGATCCGAGGCTGCGAAGACGCCGTCGATGTCATCCCGCTCTGCGAGCAGGCGGGTCATTGCGGCCGCTCCGCTCTCCTGGGTGAACTCGCCGTAGGCTTCCAGGCGCCGATCAACCGGCAGCCCGGCCCCAGCGATCGCTTCCCGGTAACCGGACAGCCGGTCGATCCCGACCGCCATGTCGGCCGGTCCGGCGATCGTGCAGATCACACGGCGGCCGCACGCGACGAGATGCTCTACCGCGCTTCGCGCTCCCTGGCGGTTGTCGACGTCGACGTAGCTCGCCGAGATCCCCTTCGTGGGACGACCGACGAGAACCAGTGGGATGTCGGCCTTGGCCAAGCGCGCCGGCAGCGGGTCGTCGCCGTGGAGGCTGACCGCGAGGACGCCGTCCACGTGCCCGGCGGTAAGGTAGCCGCCCGTCCGGTCGGCCTCCTCGGGCGACGAGGGCATCAGCAGCACCATCTGAAGGTCGCGGGCCGAGAAGACACCGCTCGCACCGCGCAGCAGCCGGGGGAAGAAGGGGTCGCTGAAGAGTCGGCCGGAAGGCTCGGTGATGACGACGGCGATCGAGCCGGTTCGGCCGGTGACAAGGGATCGGGCGGCGCGGTTCGGGACGTAACCGAGATCCGCAATCGCTCTCTCGACGTCCATACGGATCTGCGCACTGACCCGCGGCGAGCTATTCACGACTCGTGAAGCGGTCGCGCGCGAGACGCCTGCACGCAGGGCAACCGCCTCCAGCGTCACGCCGCTGCGCCTCTCGCGTCTCGAGCCAACTGTCACTGCCGAAGCACCCCGTGAGAGCGTTTCCACAATAGGGACCACATGATAAAGACCCTTGTCAAGAGAGCGCTCTCACGCGATTTTCGACTCATGGATGGGCGGCGAAGCATCGAGCCGGCCGGAAGTTGAGGTGCGAACGCTCGCGGGGGGCCACTCGGCGCAGCTCCCCTTCCGCCCCTGTCCGCACGATCTGATATAACTACCCCTGCTCCGAGCGGGAGTAACTCAGTTGGCAGAGTGTCAGCTTCCCAAGCTGAATGTCGCGGGTTCGAACCCCGTCTCCCGCTCCACATCGAAGAGTCGCGCGTGTTGAGCCGGCCGAGCGGAGTGCGACTTCGCTAGATCGCCGCCAACCGCAATTCAGGTCGCATCGTGCTACCCGAAGATCGTCGTCAGGATGAGCCCCGCCGCGGCCACGCTCATCGTGATCGTGGTCACCCAGCCCACGAAGTTCAGAAGACGGCCGTTGGTCCGCCGGCCCATCACCGCCTTGTCGTTGGAAACGAGCATCACGAGCACCAGGAGCGGCGGAGCCACTAGTCCGTTGAGCACCGCGCTCAGGACCAGAGCCGTAATCGGGTTTATCCCCAAGAAGTTGATCGCCATCCCAACCAGCGTCGCGGCGATGATGATCAGATAGAACTGCGGTGCGTCTCTGAGCTTGCGATTGAGCCCGGATCGCAAGCCGAGTGCTTCTGCCACGCCGTACGCGGCGGAGCCCGTGAGGATAGGCACGGCGAGAACACCGACCCCGATAAGCCCGAGAGCAAACAGAATCTCGGACGCGTCACCGGCGATCGGACGCAGGGCCTGGGCCGCGTCGGTGGCCGAGTCGATGTTCGTGTTGCCAGCAGCGAACAAGGTCGCACCAGCAGCGAGGATGATGGAATAGGCCACTGCGACGGCCAGGACCATCCCCGCCATCGTGTCCCAGAGAGCGTATTTTAGTTCGAACCGATCGGCCCCCTCGCGTTCCCGGATAAGGCGCCGTCCCATGCCGATCTCCACCTCCACTTCCTCGCTTGCCTGCCAGAACAACAAGTAAGGCGAGATCGTGGTGCCAAGAAGCGCGACGACAATACCGATGTACTTCGGATCGAGCCGGATCGTGGGAATCAGCGTCCCCGCGAGGACGCTGCCGGCGTCTGGTCGCGAAAACAAGGCGGCCCCGATGTAAGCAAGCAGGGCGAGCGCAAGCCACTTGAAGACCTTCTCGATGAGGCGGTAGCTGCCGAAGACCTGGAGCCCTACGATCCCCAAACTGACCGGCACAATGAACACCGCCGCCGGGATCGGCACGAGCAAGTTGATGGCCGCCGCGATGGCACCGATGTCCGCCCCGGCGTTCAGAGTGTTGGCGATGACAAGCCCAACCACAGCCGGATAGAGGGCGCGCGGGTGGCTCTCCCGGAGAACCGCCGCCAGACCCTTCCCGGTCACCATGCCGATCTTGGCGCACATGTACTGGACGGCGGTCACCATCGGCAGCATGGCAAGAGGCATCCATAGAGTTGCGAAGCCGTGCTGCGCACCGGCCTGAGCGTAAGTCCCGATGCCCGATGGATCGTCGTCCGAGGCGCCGGTGATGAGGCCCGGGCCTAGGGCCTTGCCGAGACGTCTCAGTGGGTTCTTTTCGGCGCGAAGTCCGGCCGCCTTCGGATCGACGGACCGGCCGCCATGTACCCACGGCTCGTTCCTGCCCGTCGGCGCGTTCGGCTCAGGCAACGCTGGCACTCCTCGGTCGTGTCCATCCTCGCGTCCACGGCTCCAGCAGAATACAACCTGTCGGCGCCTCCGCCGGCTCGACCGTCCAGGTCGTCTCGATCGTCACCGAAAAGCCTTGTTGTCGATATCGTGGTGGCAATGGCCGGCGCCGTGGCAGCGGTCGATCCAGCCGGCAATTTGGGCTGCGTCTCCGCGACGGGCTGCCACCGGCGCGTCGACCTGAAAGGGCTTGAGAGATGCGGTCCGTCACGACACAATTGGCAATATGAGCAGGGTCCGATTGCCGATCCTGGCGGTAGTTGCGTCGATCGCGCTCGCGGGCTGTGGCGGCGCGCCAGGATCTGGCTCGGCGGCCGGTTTACCGTCGACGCCGCGTCATTCGGCCCCCGCGCCTACGCCGGCCCCAACTGCCAGTCACACGTCCTACACATATCAGGACTTGGTGGTCGGGTTCATACAGTCGGGGTACCAGAGCGGTTGGCTGGCGGCCAACACGGCCTCCTTCAACGACGTCGCCGCCGTACAGGGAATCACTGTCAAGTTCCACGATTCCAAGTTCAGCCTCGCGAACCAGATAGCTGCATTAGAACAATTCATCGCCGATCCGACGGTCGGCGTCATCGTCCTCAATGCGGTCGCCGTTGCCGGCTATGACGATGTGCTGCGGAGTGCGAAGGCCGCCGGAAAGGTCGTCGTGTTGGAGGGCACTCCCCTGGTTGCCGACCCACATCTCTATTACACGTATGTCGGGTCCGACTACGAGCAGGAAGGCCGGAAGGCCGGCGCCGCCATGTGCGATGCCTTGAAGGATTCACAGTTGAAGAACGTTGTGGAGATCGCGGGCCCGTCTGACGTTTCGGCCGCACTCGGCCGCGGCAAGGGCTTCCGAGAGGCGACCGAGTGTCACTTGAACATCCTCGACAGCACCGCCGCCCGAGATTGGGATGTCACCGCCGCGAAATCGATCATGGAGAACGAGCTCAAGGTCTACTCGGGCCGGATCCAGGGCGTGGTAGCGCACAACGACGAGATGGCCATCGCCGCAATCCAGGCCATCGACGCATCGGGCCTGAAGGTAGGCAAGGACATCTCGGTAATC
>Ga0182019_10001636_pt1 | contig 11412 bp, 9 predicted proteins | sample 812E2MmetaG_FD_120483 | JGI IMG/M metagenome (GOLD analysis project Ga0182019, IMG submission 120483) | Permafrost microbial communities from Stordalen Mire, Sweden - 812E2M metaG | ecosystem: Environmental > Terrestrial > Soil > Wetlands > Permafrost | place: Sweden: Stordalen | collected...
ATCGGCGACCACAAAATCCCCGAGACGATCGATCTCTGCCTGACCTCGGCCCCCCGCCTGTCGCGCGTGTCGGCCGCATTCGCCGATAAATACTGCGCCTTCGGATTCGAGTGCGACTGCGATCGGGACAACTACGACTACGTCTACCTGGCCTCCGACCTCATCGAGCTCCGGGGCAAGAAATACGACGGCAAGCGGAACCGGATCAAGAAGTTCGAGAAAAGCCAAGCCTATCGCTACCTTCGGCTGGATCCCGAGCACCTGGGCGATTGCCGGCGCCTCTTCGAGGAATGGCTGGAGGACAAGGACGAGGTGAACCGTATGATCGGGGCCCAGAAGGACGCGATCCAGCAAGCCCTGACCCACTTCGAGGCGCTGGGGATGACCGGCGGGGCGATCGAAGTCGAGGGCCAAATCGCCGCCTTTTCCATCGCCGAGCGGCTCAACGCCGACACGGCCGTCATTCACATCGAGATCATCAGCCCGCGCTACGACGGGCTGTCGCAGCTCATGAACCGGGAGTTCGTGAAAAACGGACTCTCCGGCTACACTTACATCAACCGCGAGGCGGACGTGGGGCTGGCCGGGTTGCGCCAGGCCAAGCTGTCCTACCAGCCCCACCACATGGTGGAGAAGCACCACATCTGGAAATGACAGGGAGCCCCCCTTGGGGCGCTCCCTGTCATCCCGAACGAAGTGAGGGATCCCCGCTTCTCGAACGGGAAGATTTCGAGGCGTCAGCGGGGATCCCTCGCAAGAGCTCGGGATGACATTAAAAAAAGACTTGCCCGGCGGGGCCTGTCGCCGACCGCGGGCTTCTATTACTCGGCCCCGCCACGGCTAGGTCTTAATCGCCTCGACTTTTTTCACATAGGCGTCGGCGTCGAATTTGCGGCGAAGGCCGCGGTCGTTCATGTAGCGCACGGCGCCGAAGACGGGCCGGGTCTGCCAGGGGCGGTCGTGCCGGCCGAAGCACCAGGCCACGCCCGTGAACCCGTTCGGATCCCGGCCGTCGAGCTCATACGTGTTGTTCAGGTGGAGCGCGGTCCGGAAGGCGTCCTCGGGAGAGGCGCTCCACTCCAGGATCTTCTTGCCCCAGTACATCCTCATGTAGCCGTGCATCTTCCCGGTGCGGACCATCTCGAGCTGGGCGGCATTCCAATAGGGGTCGTGGGTCCGGCCGCGTTCGAGATCAGCGCAAGCATAGAGCGCGGGACGATGGTCACCGGAGTGGGCCTCGAGCGTTTTGCGGGCCCAGGCCGGGACGGCCTCCTCATACTCGTCGTAGCGGCTCGTGTAATGGACGAAGTTCAGGCTTAGCTCGCGCCGGACGATGAGCTCTTCGAGAAAGGCCTCCGTCCCGGGGCTCTCCGTCTCCGCGGCCTTGAGAGCCGCGAAAAGCGGCGAGATCTGCCCGAAATGGAGGTAGGGACTCAGGTGCGAAAGGCAGTCCACAGCGGGATTGTTGCGGAGATCCCTGAAATGGTCGATCCTCTCCTTGAGAAACGTCTGAAGCCGCTTCCGGGCTACGGAGGTCCCTCCGTGGAAAGCGTCCGCCTTCTTCACGTCCCGAGGGACATCCAGCCCGGCCAGGATCCCTGCCGCGTCCGCGGGGTCGAGCGACTCGAGCTCGATCGAAAGAGAGTCTTTGGACGGACGGCGCTCCTTCAGCGGGACGAGATATTCTTCGAGTTTCCTGCGGATCTTCGGCCGGAGAGTGACTGCCGCATACTCCTGCTTGGGCGAAGCCTCCTCGACCGGCACGACGGCGTCGGTCTCGACCTGGACCAGGGGACAATCCATCCGGGCGGCGGCCGAAGCCCGCCAGGACTTCTGGATACGCAGATATCCCCGGTCGGTCACGGCGAGGGCCGCCCGCTCCGCGAGCGCGACCGCGCCCTCGTCCGGCGACGCGCGGCGGACGACGAGCCGGATGCCCTTCCGTTCCAGAGCGGCCTTCACCTCCGCCAGGCCCTCGAGCATGAAGGCATAAGCCCGCTCGTTGGCCTCCGGGAAGCCTTCGGCGATGCCGAAGAAGACGACGACGGGCAGCTTGAGCTCGTTCCCCCGCCGGACGGCATACTCCAAGGCATGGTTGCATTCCGCCCGCTGGGAGGCCTGCATCCAATAAAGCACATACTCGCCCTTCCGGACGTCCCGGGCGTTCAGCGTCTTGACCCTCGTGGGCTGAATCATGGAATCTCCTCGGTCGGATCCTGCCCCTGCGCGACGGCTCGCGCCGGGCGGGCGCCTCAGTCTACAAGAATCCTCAGAATCTCCTCAAGCCCGCCCCGCGGCACGGGCAGAGGATAGCGGCGCACCTCTCCGGCCCGCGCGTCGAAGACGAGGACGCCGATCCCGGCCTTCAGCAGCCCGGCAAAGGCCTTGTCCATATCCAACGCCGCGGTGAAGCGGATGTCGTTGGCCCGGCTGAAGCCCTGCCACTTGGCCCGGATGACCTGCGCCCGGCGCCTCGCTTCCTCCGGGTTCCCCGATCCGCCGAAGACCAGGATCCCCCGAACGCGCTCCTCCTGGATCCGGGCAGGCATGGCCCGGCTGAACGCGAGCAGATGGTCGAGACACGATCCGCAGAAGAAGGTGTCCATGTCCACGAGGATCCAGCAGGAGCTCCGCTCGCCGCCGCGCGGGAACGGCGCTCCTCCCGCGCTGCAGGCGCTCCGTGCCGGCGCCAGGGCGAGAGCCGCCGCGAAAAGAAGGGCGGCCCGCGTCTTTTTGAGGACCGCGCCGCGGGCCGCTCGCAGTTCAATCATAGAGGATCCTGTATTTTTTCAGGGTGAGGCCCTCGTCCGCCCGGGCATAGAGAAAGTTCCGGCCGTCGATGTAGAGGCAATGGCTGGGCTCAGGCAAGGTGAGCGTGGTCAGCAGGACCCCGTCCGCGTTCAGGATGTAGACGTCCCGGCTCGGGTTTTTCGAAAGCTTCCCGCCCAGGACGAAGACGTGCCCGAAGGCGTCGACGGCCACGTCCTTGAAGCAGGTCTCCTTTGGAAGGAGGAGGTTCTGGACGCTCGTCGTGGCGGCCGTCTTCTGTCCGAGGAACGATTTGCCCCACAAGGGCCGCCCGTCCCGGGTCCTTTTTTCAACCCTGTCCCGGAAGAGGTAGGCGATATAAAACTGACCCTGGGCATCCAGGTCGAACCCCGCCGAATCCATGAGCAGGCCCGCGTCCCGGGAATCGGATAGGGGGAATTCCGAGAGCAGGCGCCCCTGGCCGTCCATCACCAGCAGCTTCGCCGGAGAGGGCATCCCGACGACAGCGGCGGCCAGCTTCCCGTCGGGAAGGGCCCGGAGGGCGAGGACGAGCGCCGGGCAGGGGATCGTCCGGAGGAACCGGAGATCGGAGTCGTACTCGTAGATGCCGAACACGTTCTGGTCGGTCGCGTAGAGTCGCGACCCCGAACCGGCCAGGAGCCGGGGAGCCATGAACTCCCCCGGCCCCTGGCCCTTGCGCCCGGCCTTCTTCAGCAGGCGGCCGTCGGGACCGAACTTCTTGAGAGAAAAATCCAGGGCGTCGAGGACGAAGATGTTCCCTGCGGCGTCCGTGGTCACGCCCGTCCATTGGAGGAGGGCCGCATCCCGCAGCCCTCCGATCGCGAGGACCTCCTGGAGGCTCACCTTCCCGGTGCCGGCGCGGGCCGGCCCGAGGACGGCGAGGACGAACAATGCGAAAGCGGTCGAACGGCGGATGTTCATGGTCACGCTCCTCTGCTTCGACAGACGCGCCGCGGCCGCTTTTTTCTCACGCCCGCCTGCCTCAGCTCTCGGGATCGATGAATTTCTTGCAGAAGGCGAAGCCGATGCCGCAATAGACCGTCCCGAACGCCCCGAGCACCTGGTTGAAGAAATCGTCCAGGCATCGGACGAGGGCCTCCTCGCAAGCGTTGGCCCGGAGATCGGGCGCCCCGATCCCGAGGCCCAGTCCGAGCCCCAGGACGAGCAGCGCGACCGCCGTGGCCTTGCCGAGCTTCCGTTTCATGGCGCGCATCGCATCCTCCTCTCAACCCATGACGTACTTCTGGCAGAAGTCCCAGCCGATGAGGCAGAAGCTCACATAATAGAAGAGCGTCGCGCCGGCCGTGAAGAACCCGGAGACGATGGCTTCGCCCATGCACCTCGAAAAAGCGCCCTTGCACGAAGCCGCCTCCCCGCCCTCTTCGACGGGGAACGCCGCCGCGAGCGCGGCGCAGGCCAGGACGAGGACGAGGGACCAGGCACAGGCGCGCCCGGCCTTGGCGATCTTGGAAAACATTCTCATGAGTCACTCCTTTCAGAACTCCCTAGAGCAATCCCCATGCCAAGTGTCCGCCGCCGGCCCGTTTCCTTATGGGCTTGAAATCGAACGAGTTGGAAGGAGAGCCCGGACGAGCGGGGAGCGCGGGATCAACCCGCGTTGACGAAAGCGGAGGCACGCGGTGAGGGGAAGTTGACGGCCCTCAGGCCTTGCCCGGCATCGGGATCTTGATCCTGCTTTTTTTAGCGAAGCGGATCGCGTCGCCGTAGCCCGCGTCAGCGTGCCGGGCGACGCCGAGGCCCGGGTCCGCGGTCAGGACGCGCTCGAGCCGACGGGCCATCGGGGACGTCCCGTCGGCCACGATGACCATGCCGGCGTGGATCGAAAGGCCGATGCCCACGCCGCCGCCGTGATGGATGGATACCCAGGACGCGCCGTTGACCGCGTTCAGCAGGGCATTGAGGAGGGGCCAGTCGGCGATGGCGTCAGATCCGTCGCGCATGGCCTCGGTCTCGCGGTTCGGCGAGGCGACCGAGCCGGTGTCGAGATGGTCGCGGCCGATCACGACCGGGGCGCTGATCTTCCCCTTCTTGACCAAGTGGTTGATCACCGCGCCGAAGCGGGCCCGCTCGCCATACCCCAGCCAGCAGATGCGCGCCGGCAGGCCCTGGAAGGCGATCTGGGCCCGGGCCTTGCGGATCCAGCGGGCGAGGGCTTCGTCCTCGGGGAATTCCTTGAGCACGGCCTCGTCGGTGGCGTAAATGTCCTGGGGCCGGCCGGAGAGGGCCGCCCAGCGGAAGGGGCCCTTGCCGAGGCAGAACAGCGGCCGGATATATTCGGGCACGAAGCCCGGGATCTCGAACGCGTCGGCGACGCCCGCTTTCTGGGCCTGGCCGCGGATGTTGTTGCCGTAATCGAACGCCTTGGCCCCCCGCTTCTGGAGCTCGCGCATCGCCCGGACGTGGTCGGCCATGGAGGCATAGCTGCGCCGGATGTATTCGGCCGGGTCCGTCGTCCGGAGGCGCAGCGCGTCTTCGTAGGGCAGGCCATGCGGCACATAGCCGTTGAGCTCGTCGTGGGCGGAGGTCTGGTCGGTCAGGATGTCCGGGACGAACCCGCGAAGGACGAGCTCGGGGAGGACATCGGCCGCGTTGCCCAGGAGGGCGATCGAGAGCGGGACTCCCTTCCGCGCCGCCGCGCCGGCCTGGCGAAGCGCTTCGTCCAGGCTTTCGACCACGGTATCGACGTAGCGGGTCTCGAGCCGGCGGCGGATGCGGTCGCGATCCACCTCGACCACGATCGCCACGCCGTCGTTCATTGTCACGGCCAGGGGCTGGGCGCCGCCCATGCCGCCCAGGCCGGCCGTCACCGCGATCCGCCCCCGGAGCGTCCCGCCGAAATGCTTGCGGGCCACGGCCGCCAGCGTCTCGTACGTGCCCTGGAGGATGCCCTGGGTTCCGATGTAGATCCAGCTCCCGGCGGTCATCTGGCCATACATCGTCAGCCCTAGCGCCTCCAGGCGCCGGAACTCGTCCCACGTCGCCCACTTCGGGACGATATTCGCGTTGGCGATGAGGACGCGCGGTGCGTCGGGATGCGTCGGGAACACGGCCACGGGCTTCCCGGACTGGACGACGAGAGTTTCATCGTTCCCGAGCGTCTTGAGGCTCGCCACGATGGCCCGGTAGCAATCCCAATTCCGGGCCGCTTTCCCGGTGCCGCCATAGACGATGAGATCGCGCGGCTTTTCGGCCACGGCCGGGTCGAGGTTGTTCATGAGCATCCGCAAAGCCCCTTCCTGAGACCAGCCTTTGGTGTGCAGGCGGGTTCCCCGGGGGGCCCGGATCGACGTGGGGACGGCGGGCTGAGCGACCATGATGCCTCCTCGGGACGCGAATCCAGATTTCCTTCAGAATATAGCATATCCGGCCGAAAAAACTCAAAGCCGCCCGGCGGCGGCGCTGAAAAAAGTTGTTGACAAATGAAGAAAAACGGGACAATATTGAAGGCGGCTAAGGTTTGATCTTTTCATTAAGGGAAAAGGAGTCGTGGGCAAAGTCCTCATTTACAACTCCGAACCCGAAGAGCGAGAGTTTCTGTTCAAGTACGCTCACCTGATCGGGGATGTCGTCACCTCTTCGTCCCTGGAAAAAACCCTGCCCCTTCTTGAATCCGAGTCGATCGGCATCCTCCTCATCGACGCCCAATCCGCCTCTCGGGCTCGCCAACCGCTCTTCCTCAAGCCTCCCTGCCTCATCCTCACCGGCCGCAGCGAGGACGCTCTGAAAGAGGCCGTGCGCCGATGGCCCGCCGGCCATTTCGTCGATTACCTCCTCATTTCGGGCCGCCCTTCCGACGGCGCCCGCAACCAGCGCGTCCTGGATACGGCCGACGCGCACGTCCGGGTCACGGAAGCCCTGTCGGACGTGCGGAGCTCGAAGGAGTCCGCCGAGCGGCGCCTGACGAAGGCCTCGGCCCAGATCAAGGAAATCAGCAGCGCGCTCTCCGAGGGCCTGGTCAAGGAGCTGGAGAAGCGGATCGTTCTCGAGAAGCGGTACATCAGGTTCCGCGAGCAGAAGCGGAAGTTCGAGGACACCCTTCGCAAGCTCTACGCGGCCAACGACGTCAGCAACCTGCTGGACATCGTCGTCGAGATCAAGGATCTCATCGGCGCCGAGGGCATCTCGCTCTACATCCGGGAAGAGAATGACGTCCTGGGCAAGTATCTCAAGCCGCTCGTCTGGGACGACGCCTTCCTGTCGCACGCCGATTTCGCCCGCTATGTGGCTCCCCTGCCGGCCCAGGATTTCGCGGCCTTCGTCGGCCGGACCGGGCAGGAGATCAACATCGCCGAGGCCGGCCGCGACCCGCGCCTGTCGCACCGCTACCAGGACCATCTCCGCAACCCGCTCCGGAACATCATCGGCGCCCCTCTCCGGCAGAATTCCGAAGTCATCGGCCTCATCGAGGCCGTCAACAAAACGGGGTCCGACGCCGCCCGGAAGGCCGGATTCACGGCGGAGGACCAGCAGATCCTGCGTGCCCTGTCGGAGCACATTTCGCTGGCCATGGCCAAGCTCAACCTGATCCAGTACGATGCGCTGACCGGGCTGCTCCGGCCCGATCCGTTCTTCGAGAAAGCCTCCCAGAAGATCCTCTTCCGGGCCAAGCGGCGGCAGGAGACGGGCGTCGCGGCCCTGGTCATGGGCGACGTCGACTGGTTCAAAGCCTACAACGACCGGAACGGCCACGAGGCCGGCAACCGGCTCCTGCGCGAGCTGGCCGGGGTCCTCAAGGCGTCGATCCGCGAGGATGACCTCCTCTGCCGCTACGGCGGCGAGGAATTCCTCTTCTACCTGTCGGACGTGAAGAACCTCGAAGAGGCGACCCTTCTTACCGAGCGCATGCGGAAGAACGTCGAGGAGCGGGCCTTCGAATTCGAGGAGTTCCAACCGCGCCACGACCTGACCATGAGCTTCGGCGTGACGACGCTCTCCCTGGACCGGCTGGGGGCGGGCGGGCTCGCGACCAAGGCCCAGCTCAAAAAGGCGGCCAACGAGGCGGACATGGCCCTCGCCGAAGCGAAGGGCAAGAAGCTCGCCGCGCTCAAGGGCAGCGGAGCGGAAATCGACAAGAACAAGGTTTGCGCCTACGTCAGGGACAAGGCCGTGGTCGTGACCGACACGTCGCTCCTCCGCGGGGCCACGGAACCGCCCTTCCGCGAGAAGCGAAAATTCGCCCGCCATGCGGCCATGACGCTGTGCATCTTCCGGGAGAACGGGGCGCACCGCGTAGCCAACACCCTCGATCTGAGCCTCGGGGGAACGCAGCTCTCCTCCAAGACCCTCTTCGCCCCGGCCCGGATCCTCGACCTGTTCCTGGTGCTCGGGAACAAGGCCACGCCCCTCTCGGGAATGGTGGTCTACAGCCGGAAGGCCGCCGCGGACTATTATTTCACGGGAATCAAATTCAGGAATCCGGCCGCGGGGGATATCGAGGCGCTGGAAGCGTATTTCGCCTCGCTCGAGTCCAGCGGCACCGCCCTCGACTGAGGGCGGCCGCGGGTTGCCGTCCGCCTCAGCCTTCGAGCTCTTCCACGATCGACTGGAGGTAATGGGCCGGAGGCGTGATCCGCTTGTAGAACATGTCCTTCAGCCGTCCGGCGAATTCCTCGAACGACCGGAAATCATCGGGATTGCTCCAGTTGTCCATGTTGAGCTTTTCGACAATGTCCTTGAGAACGGCGACGTTCAGGACTTCGGAGGAGAAGCGGGGCAGCGCGGCGTTGTCCTTTTCGCACATCCGCACGGACCGGAGGATGACCTTGCGCAGGATCTCCTGGTTGTTGATCAGCTCCTGCTTGAGGAAGAACTGGTCCTTGGGCGATTCGGTCTGGGCCAGCTTCTGGGTGAGCTTTCGCGCGGTCTCCTGGACATAGCTGACCGCGCGGATGAGCGATTCGCCGTCGAGGATGACACGGTCCTTGCTCTGGAAATAGCTGATCTCGCCGTTGTAGTCGGTCGGCTCGGATTTGCGGAACTTCTCCAGCTTCTCGAACACGGTCTGGAAGTTGATCTCGTCGCCGACCATCCTCTTATCCTCGCGGCGCGGCAGGACCGGCTCCTGGAACGGCTTGGCCGCGGGCGCTTCGCTCTCGCGGCGGACGAAGTCCTGGATGAACTGGTTGATCTCGGGCATCTTGAATTCGGGCTCGGGCGCATTCGGGCCGGGCCCGGCCGTCGCCGTCGGGCCAGGCTCCTCGGGCATAGCCGGGGGCTCGGGTGCGGCGGGCTCCTCGGGCGGCGCGGCCGGGGCGAGGTCGCCCGGCTCGCCGAGCGAATCGTTCTCGAGCAGCTCCTTGATCTTTTTCAGCTTGCTCAGCTCGTGCTCGAGATCGGCCCCGAAACCGTTGTCATCCCGGGCCGGCGGTGCCGCCTGCGGGGGGACGGAGGGCGCGGCGTCCGAGGACGGGGCCGGGGGAGCCGCCGGCGGGACGGCCGCGGCAGGCGCCGGGGCGGCGTCGGCGGAGAAGCCGTATTTATCCTTCAGCCTGGTCTTGATCTCGGTGATCTTGTCCTCGGAGCGCTGCCGGAGCTCGATGAGGCCGGCGCTGAGCTCGTCGACCTTCCGAAGCTCTTCGAGCGTCGCCGCGGTCAGCTTTTCGATCTCGCGCTGATGGTCCATCGCGCGGTCCAGGCAGCCCCGGACTTCGGTCAGCAGGCCGTCCTTGCGCGCTTCAAAGTCGGTGATGGTCTCCCGGTAATCCTTGAGGCTTTCGCGCTCCTTCTCGAATTCGCGGGCGATCTGGGAGAGCTTGCGCTCGGACTCCTCTTTTTCCTGGCGGATCTTGTCCTGGAGCTCCAGCTCGATGGCCTCCCGCCGCTTATGAAGGACCCGCTCGAGATTGGTCTCAATTTCCTCGATGATCGAAGCCTGTTCGTCCAGCGTGTCATATCTCGGCGTCATGGCCGTCTCCTTTAAAGTCGCGCTGACCCGGATCTCGGATCCGGGCCAGCGCCGGAAAGGATCGTCCCGCGGCGCACCCAGCGCCTCCGGGGCCCGACTTCCTTGTCGCCCCTAGTTTAGGGGCCCCGGCTCCAGCCGGCAATCACCTCTCCCGACGAATCACGGGGGGATATTCCATCGCCCTTCCTCCCCCCGAGAGGTGAGGGGCCGTGCGGCCGCGTCCGCGCCGCAGATTTCGCCTCACCGCGGCCTTGAACCGGGGCCTTTAATAAGCTATAACAGGGACGCCGAAGATGTCCAAGCCGCGCATCCTGATCTGCGACGAGAACGCCGCCCGCCGGGCGGAGGCCGCCCGGATCCTCGCGGATCTGGCTCCCGGCACGGCCGCCGTCGCGTCGCTCGACCGCGCGCTCCGGGAGCTCCGGGACGACGAAAGCATCCGGGTCCTCGTCGTGGGCGCCGCCGCGCTCGAGGCGGACGCGCTCCCGGTCCTCCGCCGCTTGAAGGCGGCGGCTCCCAAGCTTTCGATCGTCGGCTTGCTCAAGGCTCCCGGGATCGAGCGGGGGCTCTCGCTCGTCCGCGAGGGGACTTGCGACCATGTCGTCGCCCCGGGAGATCTGGTCGGCCTCTACGCCGCGGTCCGCAGCGAGCTCGTCAAACGGGCGCTCCTCGACGAGAACGCCGCCCGCCTCAAGGACCTTCGCGAGCTCCGATCGGAACGGGCCCGGAACCTGAGGCGGGCGCGGGAGCTCGCGGAGATCTACGACACGACCGTCGAGAACCTGATGACGGCCCTCGACCTCCGCGACGTCGAGACGTTCGGGCACTCCCGGACGGTGGCCAAGTACAGCCAGGTCCTGGCCCAGCTCCTGGGCATCGAGGACCGGGAGCGGCTCAACAACATCCGCATCGGAGCGCTCCTCCACGACATCGGCAAGATCGCCATCCCCGACGCCATCCTCCACAAGCCGGGCGTCCTCTCCCCGGAGGAATGGGGCAAGATCCGCCTTCATCCCTCGCTCGGCTACGGCCTGATCAAAGAGATCAAGCTCGTCCGCGAAATCGGCGACATCATCCTCTCGCACCATGAGCGCTACGACGGGAGCGGCTATCCGAGAGGCCTGAAGGGGGAGGAGATACCGTTCGAGGCGCGGATCTTCGGCCTGGCCGACGCTCTCGATGCGATCACCGCACCGCGGCCGTACCGGGCGGCCCAGAGCTTCATCGCCGCCCGCCGGGAGATCAACGCCCATGCGGGCACGCAGTTCGATCCCCGGGCGGTGGATGCGTTCAATGCCCTGAGGCCCGAAAAATGGGAGAGGATCCGCTTCGAGACCACGTCGCTGCTGCCCAACTTCGACGAGTTCGCCGGGCTGATCAAGCCGCCGGCGAAATAGGCGCTACCCGGCGCGCTTCCGCGCGCCGATGACCCGGGCGATCCCCCTCAGGTCCTTGAGCGTCCGGCGTTCGTCCCACGCGTCATCGAAGAAGCCCATCGAGGCGCGGGCCTGGCCGCGCCCTGTTTCGACGAGGAGGCGGCCGCCCGGCTTGAGGAGGCGCGCCGCGCCGGCAACCAGGCGGCGGATGAATTCCAAGCCCGTCGGTCCGGCCACCAGCGCCCGCCGGGGCTCGCGGCGGACGTCGGGCGGGAGCGAGGGCCACTCCCCTTCCGCCACATAGGGCGGGTTGGAGACGAT
>Ga0182019_10001637_pt1 | contig 11410 bp, 11 predicted proteins | sample 812E2MmetaG_FD_120483 | JGI IMG/M metagenome (GOLD analysis project Ga0182019, IMG submission 120483) | Permafrost microbial communities from Stordalen Mire, Sweden - 812E2M metaG | ecosystem: Environmental > Terrestrial > Soil > Wetlands > Permafrost | place: Sweden: Stordalen | collected...
GCTTTCCCGCGATTCTATTGAAAAGCGTTGATTTGCCGACATTGGGACGGCCGACAATGGCTATAACTGGCTTTGCTTGCATTTAAACCTCAATGTTTCAATAAACCGAATTCCTGAAGCATTCTGTCGGAGCTAGTCCAGTCCTTTTTCACCCGCACAAACAGTTCCAGATAAACTTTGGCGCCGAAGATTTTTTCCATATCCATTCTGGCCTGAGTGCCGATATTTTTTAGCATGGCGCCTTTTTTGCCGATCATGATCGCTTTTTGCGATTCTTTTTCCACATTGATTGCCGCGCTGATGCTAATAAGATTTTTCCCCTCATCTTCTTTGAACAATTCAATTTCCACGGCGGTCGAATAGGGAATCTCCTGCTTGGTCAGAAGCGTTATTTTCTCGCGGATAAATTCAGCGGCGATAAATCTTTCCGTTGCGTCAGTGATCATGTCGGAAGGATAATATTGCGGTCCTTCCGGAAGAATTTCCTTGACGGCATTCAATAAATCTTCGATGCCGTCGCCTTTTAACGCGGAAACCGGAAAGATTTCCCGGTAATCATAAAGCGTGCGGAATTTATCAATCAGCGGCAATAGAAACTTTTTTTCGATAAGATCGATTTTATTGATCACCAGAAAAACAGGCGCTTTGATCTGCGCCAGTGATTCGATTAAAAAAAGATCATGGGGCTGAACATCGGAATTGGCTTCAATAAGCATCAGCAGAACGTCAACGCTGCCGATTGTTTCCCGCGTCGTCTGCACCATGGCGCGATTCAAAGGAGTTTTCGGCTTGTGCATTCCGGGCGTATCCAGAAAAATAAGCTGGGCATCCGGTAAATTTTTGATGCCGGTGATTTTATTTCTGGTCGTCTGCGGTTTGTCGGTGATGATGGAAATTTTATCGCCGACAATAGCGTTAAACAGCGTGGATTTGCCCGCGTTCGGACGTCCAATGATGCCGATGAAGCCTGATCTAAACAATTTAATAATCCTTTTTATGTTAATTAATTCCCGGAATCTTCAGATGAAAAGACGTCCCCGAATCTGCTGACAGACAAATCTTGCCGCGTGACTGGCCGGAAATTGATTCTACAATTAAATTCGTGCGGGGGTAAAGCTTTTTTATTGCCGATATATTCATATTATTCAAACCACGAAAGTTGGAAATATCCCGTGTCGATAAACTAAAGCATATTTCCCCGGCGTCCGGAGAAATTTTTTCCAGAAGCTTTTTTGTGTAATCATAAAAAACAGCAGAAAGAACAAGGCTTCCGAAGCCTGGATGAACCGGCCCTGCCAATACCGCGCCGTCTTTTTCCATCTCCGGAGTTATCTGCACACCCATTCTGACGACGCGAATACCGGCGATGGACAGCTTTTCCCAGGCCAGCCGGCACAATTCAACGGCTTCGGCAAGCTCTAATGGCTTATATTCGCCTTTCTGGAATTCCCCGGCAAGAGCGGTGCCGCTGAAAACAATAACCGGGTGAATCCTTACAGTATCAGGACGAAGTTCTATTGTTTTATCGATAGAATAAGCGAATCCTTCCTTTGTGTCTTTTGGCAGTCCGGCCATTAGATGCAATCCGGTCCGGAAGCCATTGCCTTTTAGAATTGTCATGGCCTTGACTATTGAATCAGCGTCATGGCCTCTTTGGGCAAATAACAGCACTTCATCAATAAAAGACTGCGCGCCGATTTCTACCGTAGTAACACCGTATTTTTTAAGCAAGGGCAGATTATTTTCCGAGATGTAGTCCGGCCTTGTTGAAATTCTGATGGAATCAACAAGACCCTTTTGAATAAAGGAATACGCCCGGGTGAGAAGCTCTTCTTGATAATCTGGAGCAATGCCCGTAAAACTGCCGCCGTAAAAGGCGATTTCCACTTTTTTGGATTTGTCTTTGTTCCAGGCCAGATAAGAATTAACTTCCGCCTCAAAGAATTCCTTTGTTATTTGCGGAGGGAAATTTCCGGCGGTGATTTTTTGATTGCAAAAAATACAGCGATGCGGGCAACCGCTGTTCATGATGAAGATGGGAATAATCAAGGAATGGGTGCTGGCTTCCGATTCATGATCAATTTTCTTCATCTTGCAGAGTTTCCAACGCTTTTCGCGCAGCTTGTTTTTCGGCTTCCTTCTTGCTTTTGCCGGTTCCGGTTTCCGTTAACTTGTTCACAATAACCACTTTTACTTCAAAATTTTTGTCATGATCGGGGCCTGTGGAACCGGTAATCATGTAAAGAGGAGTTGATTTATATTTCTTCTGACAAAGCTCCTGTAAAGCAGTTTTATAGTCGAAATAGTCGGAAGACGGATTATCATCCGCCAGCAGGGGTTCGATTAATTTCATTATAATATTTTTTACTTCTTCAAAACCGGAATCAAGATATACGGCGGCGATAACGGCTTCGAACGCGTTGGCTAAAAAAGAATCTTTGTCCCGGCTTTCCGAGTTCTCTTCTCCGCGACCGAGCAGGAGACAATCACCGATTTGTAAATTACGGGCAAGCTGGGCCAGATGTTTTTCATTCACCAGAGCGGCGCGAACCTGGGTAAGCGTGCCCTCGGGAGAATTAACATATCTTTTAATGATCAGGTCGCTGACACATAAACCTAAAACAGAGTCTCCTAAAAACTCCATTCTCTCGTTATCGGAAACGGCCTGTTGCTGATTTTCATTCACATAAGAACGGTGAGTGAGGGCGGTGGAAAGAAGATTTATATCACTGAAACGATACGTTATTTTTCCTTCCAGGTCATGCAAAATTTCCAGTCTTTTCTTATCCATGGATTATTTCCTTTTAACAAAAGTTCGAAATATTTCAGTTTGCATGGTTACCATTTTACGCTGGTATCTCTTATTTTTAAAATACGAAAAAAACCGGAGATAAGCAACAGATAAATTCGCCGGCAATCAAAACGTATTTTAGTACATTTTTGAAACTCTGGCAGATTATCAACCGTTAAATTTATTTCCATATAGATTTTTCACTGTTAAATTAACGGACTTCATGATAAAATTACGATGTATTAAATTTTGTTCCGAAGGAGATTTCAGAATGGACGCAATTACCGGTTTTATTTCAGCGCATCCGGCGGTGCTTGTAATATGTGCTGTTATCATCGTGATATTATTTCTGCAATTTACATTTAAAAGTATGATTAAATTAGTGTTGATAATGTTTTTTATTCTGCTGGCCGTTTTTGGTTATTACTACTTCAAAGATCCAGGTACCATGCCAAAGAATATTATGGAATCCATAGAATCAGGCGTCAATGGATTTTCGGACAGAAGCAAAAGTTTTTTCAAGGACAGCAAAGACCTCTTCAATAAGGGCAAAGAAGCTCCTGGAGATGTCAATAAATTACTTAAAGATTCCGACAAGCAACTGGATAAAAAATAAAATTATTATAAAAGATTGATTTCCATGGCCCGGACCGGACAGGCAGAGACACAAAGTTCGCAACCATTGCATTTTTCGGGATCAAATAAAACCTTCAGCGATTTTTTTTCAAAGGACAGCGCTCCGGTGGGGCAAAAAGCCATACAGGCGCCGCAATGAACACATTTATCGGCGTTCTGGCTCACACTCTTGGACAGGGGTTCAACCTTGAGCCCCATTTCTTTCAGAAAACGAATACCGTGATCGAAATTTTCCTTCAGACCGCTTAATTCCAGAACAATCACGCCTTCGCGTCGCGGAAAAATTCTCGCTTTTAGAATATTAAATACAAGGTTATATTGCTTCACAAGCTGATAAATTACCGGCTCTTGAACAATATCAGGCGTGTAGCGAATAACGATCTTTTTCGAATACATAATATTATCATCCATTTAATTTGGGAAAGACTAAGACATCAAAAAAAGATTGTCAAGGCAATTTAAAGAGACTCGCTGACTATAGGAAGCGCTAGTCGTAAAGAGACTCTCTAAGATCGAGTCCCGACAAGTCGGGACGAAGATTGTCCCTGCCACCTGAAGGTGTCGGGATAATTCACTCTAAGATTTTCCGATCACTTCGTTTCGAAAAATCAAGGTTCATTAAAGCGTAAGGCGTAGTGAGATTCTCCGAGAACGAGCAACACGAAGTTCGAAGAGCTAATCGAACTATCCAATCCCGACTAATCGGGATTGGAAACCAATGAAACTCGCTGAAATCGAGTGAAACGAAGATTAAAGCGTTAGTTGAATTGTCCCTTCCGCCACTGCGGATAGGGATATCCCAGGAGCGAAGTAGTGAGACTCAAATTTCACGAACGAAGTATAGTGAAATTTGAAAGTCGAACTATCCCGCCAACATAGTTGGCAGGGGCGACTTGGGATTTGAGAAAATTGCGTGCTTTGTGACATCGTTAATCTATCAGCAGCATTTTTTTCCAATCGAGGACGGGAAAAGTCTTATGCAGGGGATGGTCATCTTCAACCAGATGATATTCCAGATTACTGAAATAGTTTGAGGCGATTTTTTTTACAACATGAGGATCAACAACATCATCGTCGGTGCCGTGATAAAGAATAACGGGAATCATTAGTTGCTTACAGGAACCGGACTTGAATTCGGGAAGATTTAAGGCCGGCGCAAGCAAAATTAATTTTCTTACCCTGCCTTCATTTTCCATGGCATAACGGACCGCCATCAAACCTCCATAACTTGATCCTACGATGACCAGACCGTTTTTCCCGGCAAGAAGACCGTTAAGTTTGTTCATGCGCGCGGTAAAATCTCCGACATAATCCTCAATAATCATTTGCGGAAAATTTTGCGAAAAAAATTGTCCTTTGGCGCCTTGTGCCGTGCTTTCCAGACCATGAATAAAAACCAATGTATTTTCCATGAGCTTACGTAATTTCTCTCCTCTTTAATTATTTTTGTGTTGTATAGATTATGACAGTATGTTATCAATTCCGCAACATAAGATTTAATTAAGGAGATTTAATTATGTCGTTAGTATTACCTTTTAAAGCGGTACGACCGCAGCAAAAATTTGTTTCTCAGGTAGCGGCTCTTCCTTATGATGTTATGACCAGAGAAGAAGGACAAAGAGCTGTTTTGGGCAATCCCTTGAGTTTTATGCACGTGGAAAAATCGGAAATTGACGTGCCCGACGGAACAAAAAGCGATGATAGTATCATCTACCAGACGGCAAAACGTAACTTTATCGATATGCGGACAAAAGGAATCCTTTTGCAGGATGAATCACCCTGCTTCTATATTTACAGGCAGCGAATGGGCTCTCAGATACAAACAGGAATAGTAGGACTGATGAGCGCATCCGAATACGATGCCGGCAAGATCAAAAAACATGAATTGACCAGAAAGGACAAGGAAGAAGACCGCATTCGGCATGTGGACACGGTCAACGCGCAAACCGGCCCGGTATTTATAAGTTATCGGGAACGACAGAATATGAATAAGATCGTGGATAAAATAACGGCCGGCAAGCCTGAATATGATTTCATTGCCGAAGACGGCGTCAAACATACGGTCTGGGTTGTATCTGACGCCGGACAAATCGAAGAAATCAAGAAAGAATTTTCCGAGGTTGATGCCCTCTATATTGCCGATGGACATCACCGCGCCGCCGCAGCCACAACCATTGCCAGAGTGAGACGCGCAAAGGATAACTCCAAGGGATATTCAAACGAATACGAATCAGTGCTGGCCGTACTTTTCCCCCACACTCAGCTTAAGATCATGGATTACAACCGCGCCGTTAAAGACTTAAACGGCCTGACTCCGGAAAAATTCATCCAAAAGATCAATTCCAATTTCACCGTTACTAAAAATTTTAAGGACAGATCGCCCAAACAGCTTCATGATTTCGGAATGTATCTGGGCGGCGAGTGGTATAAAATTACTATCAAAGAAGGAGTTTATAACGCAAACGATCCGGTGGCCAGCCTCGATGCAGCCATATTACAGGATCATCTGCTGTATCCTGTTTTGGGAATTAAAGATCCGCGCGTGGATGACCGCATCAAATTCATCGGCGGTATCAGAGGAATGGACGAACTGGAAAAGCTCGTCGATAAAGACGGATTTGCCGTCGCGTTTTCTATGTATCCCACGACCATGGAGCAGATCATAAACGTGGCCGATTCCGGAGCTATCATGCCTCCGAAATCAACCTGGTTTGAACCGAAATTGCGCAGCGGCATCTTTACTCATAAACTGGATTAAGAAAGAAATATATTTCTACTCTGGTACCAAGCCGCAATCAAAAGTATACCGCGGAGGCAGTGAAACTCGAATCACGAGAACGAAGTGAACTGTGATTCGTTAGTTGTAATGAGACTCAAAATTCAGGAGCAAATAACCTAAAGGTCACTATAGGTGAACTGAATTTTGTAAGTCGAATTATCCAATGGCCTTGGCTATTGGAAACTGTCCCTTTTCAATAGGGCGAGGAAGAGGCGACGCAGTCGTATACCATCACACGTCGAGGAGCCGATGACGATGCCAACAAAGGTAGACGAATGACCGGGAGCGCATCCCGTAAGGGGAGCGCATAGAAAATTAATCTCACATCACCGGTAATTACCACCTGCAAGGTGGTAACTTACATGCGACTTGGTATGAATGATGGAAGAAGAAACCCTCGACGAAATATTTAACGGGCGTTTACGGGTTTTCCAGAAGAAAAAAGGATACCGGTTTTCTCTGGATTCGATTCTGGTGGCTCATTTTGCTTCTTTGAAGCCGCGCGCCCGCGCGATTGATCTGGGGTGCGGCAACGGGATTATTCTTCTTATTCTGGCAAAACGCTTTCCGAATGTTCGTTGCACCGGTTTGGAAATTCAGGAAAATCTTGCCGCACTGGCCAAGAAGAACGCGCAACTCAATGATCTGGATGACCGCGTCGAAATATTCTCCGGCGACGCGCGTAATATAAAAAAATGTTTCCCGACGCATTCGTTTAACGCGGTGATTTTTAATCCTCCTTATCGAAAATTAAATTCCGGCAGAATCAATCCGCATCCCGAAAAAGCCATCGCCCGCCATGAAATAAACGGCTCTTTAAAAGATTTTTTAACCGCGGCAAAATATTTACTGAAGCCCACAGGAACGGTTTCCACTATTTATCCGGCGAAAAGACTGGTTGAACTCGTTTATCTTTTTCGAAAAAACAATATTGAACCGAAGAAAATGAAATTGGTTTTTTCCGATAGAACCTCTGACGCGGAATTTGTTCTGGTGGAAGGGAGAAACGGCTCTCGTGAAGAGTTGAAAATCGATTCGCCGCTTTTTATTTACGATCAAAATAGAAATTACACGGATGAAATGTCCGGTATCTTCAGCGAGCTTTCGAGTTTTCCCGCTGACGGCGCCGGCTGATTTCCGTCTGCATGACACGTTTTAAAATATCGGCCAGCTCACGATCAGGCATAGCATCCGTGCATTCGGCAATCATTTCTTTATCTCTCTTTTTCAGCGTTACTTTCTTTTCAGCTGAAGCATTTTCCTGCGCTTTTTCCCGTTCCAGGGCGTGTCCCACGACAAAGCGGATTTCCTTGATCGCTGATTTTTCGTAAAGCTGATTTAATTTATCGAGAATATCATCCTTGACAAAATGAAGCTGCTGCACCCAGACCGATGAAACCGTTTTGACAAATAAAGTGCCGTTTCTCAAACTATCAGGTTTTGTTTTTGAGGCAATTTGCGGACCAACAGCTCTCGGCCAGAGCTTCAGCAGAGCGTTTTCTTCTATCTTTGAGGTCAGTCCTCTTTTTTTTAAAAGCGGAAATAAAACGTCACCTATTGGCTGCAATTGAGCCTGCTGTTTTCTCCTGCGCATATTTTCTTTTTACATAAATTTTAAAATAGGTCAAGTAGTCCCAAAATAACAGATAGGTATCAAAAGTGTGTTCGAAAGAGTCCAATCCTAAATTAAAGATGATATCGAGGCGGCAGTGAAACTCGAATTTCAGTTACGCAGTAAAACTGGAATTCGTTAGTTGAACTGTCCCGCTTCAGCGGGGCAAGAAGGAGGCGACGAGGCGTATTATACATACGTAACCTTCTGGCTATACGTTGAGTAATATTATTCAACCTGCAAGCTTCAGCGCATTCTGTTTCTGAAACTTGGGTCTCAATACAAGAATCCCGCTACGCTACGCTTCGGGGATAATTCGACTAACGCTTCAAACTTCATCCCGACAAGTCGGGATTTGTTTTCAGCGAGTGTCACTAAAAAAGCGGGAAGGTTTTAAGGCCTCCCCGCTTTGCGTTAGTTACATTTCAAAGAAACATTTCTTAGACAGCAAATGATTCCTCAGGAATATTCATACAGCTCTGTTCATCCTGCTTCAGGTTGTCCAGATGACCAGGAACCAATCCGGTAATGCGGTTAATGAAGAATCTTGCGCCTTCGATCTTGCCGCGATAGAAAGCTTTATCCAGTTCGCCGGTATCCGCAGCAAAGAACTTCGGAATGGCAACCAGAGCCATCTTGATGTGCAGCCAGCCGACAAGAGCGTCACCCAGGCAGTTCAGAAAATCGCAAGCGCCGATCAGAGGTACGTAAGGTGTGACCTTGATCATCTTGGCAAAAGCCATTGCCGACTCGGCGCAGGCATTCAAAGCGGTCTCAACTACTTCCGCTTCTTTCTTGAAAGCGTCAATTTTCTTGGCTGCTTCAATGTCAACCTTGGCGAGTGCTAACAGGTTCATGAAATAAAGGCCTTTTTTCATGCCCAGTTTGCGGCCCAGCAGGTCGAGAGCCTGAATGCCGTTGGTGCCTTCATAAATCTGATTGATCTTGTTGTCTCTCATCATTTGTTCAACGGGGTATTCACGGCAGAAACCGTAACCGCCGTAGCACTGCACGGCCAGTTCGATGCTTTCCTGGCCTCTGTCGGTACAGTAGGCTTTGACGATCGGTGTCAGCACTTCAATCATACCATGCCAGTATTCTTTCTGCTCCTCGTTGCCGTCAATCAGCGCGTTGAATTCATTATCCATGCAGAAATAGCAGAAATAGGCCAACAGACGAAGACCTTCAGAAATTGATTTCTGTTTGAGCAGCATTCTGCGTACGTCCGGATGCTTAATGATCGGCACTGCGGGAGCGTCTTCTAACTTCATCGCCATGGCGATAACATCCTGCGACTGGATTCTCTGTTTGGAATAATCCAGAGCGTGCAGATAAGCGGACATTGCCAGAGAAGCGCCCATCATGCCGACGCCCTGACGTTCTTCGTTCATCATGTGGAACATGATCGGCATACCCTGACGTTCTTCACCCATCAGCCAGCCGAGGCATTTGTTGTCTGAACCGAAATTCAGTGTACAGGTCGCATTGCCGTGGATACCCATCTTGCTTTCGATATTACCGCACTGCACGTCATTCGGCTCTCCGAGTTCGCCCTTTTCATTGAATCTGACTTTGGGAACCATGAAAATGGAAATGCCCTTTGTTCCTTTGGGATCGCCTTCGATTCTGGCCAGAACCGGATGAATGATGTTCGGGGCCAGATCATGATCGCCGGCGGAGATGAAGCTCTTGGTGCCCACGATGGAGTACGTGCCGTCGCCGTTTCTCTTGGCGGTTGTTTTTAAAGCTCCGACGTCGGAACCGGCGCCCGGTTCAGTCAGACACATCGTACCAGCCCATTCGCCAGAGTACATTTTTTCCAGAAGGATGTCACGCAGCGGATTCTGGAAGTAATCCTCCATCAATCTTGCCGCGCCGTGGGAAAGACCGGGATACATCACGAAAGCCTGATTGCAGGCCAGGAACATGTTTGCCGCGGCAGCAGCGATGACGGCGGGGAATCCCTGTCCGCCTACTTCCGGCATGTCAGCCATAGCCATGTAGCCGTTTTCGCAATATAGCTTCCATAATTTTTTGTATGACTCAGGTGTCGTTACTTTGCCTTTGTCAAATGTCGCTTCGACAGGTTTACGATGAACTTCGTCAGGATAGGTGGGAGCAATATCATTCTCCGCAAATTTTGCTGCAGCATCCAGAGCCATGCCGCATGTATCCGCATCAAAATCCTTTAAGCGGCCTTTGCCTAATATTGTTTCCTCAATCTTTAATACTTCAAACAGCTGGAATTTAATATCCCTTAAATCAACCCACAAACTCGCCATATAATCCTCCTTAACTTTTTCTGTTTACTATATTTTTTGCTCGTTATAAATGAGCGCCTACTCTTACAATTTTCCTCACACTATCTGTTAGTGAAGAAATAAGCTTTTTTACCGGTTGTTACACAAAAATTGTTGAGTTTTTATGTGTTATTGACGGTTGTAAACCAAAGCCTGTTTTTAATGACTGTAAGTCATTTTTTGACTCTTATACATCTCAAAATTCACTCTGTCAACATATTAAATATAATTTAAAGGTTTTATTTGATTATTTTTATCATGGCTAACAATAGTTTTAATATATCATATATTTAAAGCAAATAATAATTTTTGCAGATGCTGTAAATATAAGCTTTTTTTAAAAAAATATTCCCCGAATTTACATCTTAATTCAGGGAATATTTTTCACTATATTCTTATCTTATTTTTTTAATTATTGCTACTTTGCAGATTCAAGATAGTACTGCGTAATCTCATAGATTGCGTAGTCCATCATGAGCATAATCCTCATAATGCTGTCAATGGCCTGATGATGTTCCAGAGCGTCAATAAAAATAGCCTGAAAATCAGCATAAAGCCACATATGACGGCGCATCAGCACCAGTGCGTAAATGGATTCCTGTAAAGGGAGCCCCATTTCATGACATTTTTTCGCGTATTTACGAAAATATTCCTGTGTAAATTCTAAACGATCATCGGGCACCAGCAATTTTCGTAAATTGCGGTAGAAATCAACGGCATACACTACCAATTTTTCCTTATTTATATTCTGATAATGCGTCGTCCTTTTATTTTTTTGAACGTCTTTTGCCCAATATTCGGCAATTTCATCGGCGTTTTGTTCGGTGACATCAAGTAATTTAATTGAATCTACCATAAGAATAATCTCCTTTCAGGGCTTAAATCCGGCATGATAGTATAATGTTTAATTCCGTTATCATTTTTTATTTTTTCCTTGCTTTGTGAGTTCCTGGTATTCCTTAGTAACTTCATAAGACGCATAGTCGAACAATAAAATTGTGCGGCTAAGTGTGTCCATTGCCTGCCTCTGATCAATGCCGGAAGTAAATATCGCCTGAAATTCCGCGTATAACCAGATATGCCGTCTCATCAGAATCAGCGCATACACAGTCTCCTTCGCCGGAATGCCCATCGCATAACTTTCCTGAGCATAACTCCGGAAATACCTCAATACGTCATCTGTAATTTTCTCATCAAGAAACATTTTGCTGAAATTTCGATAAAATCTTACACACTGATAAATGATAGCCGCTTCATCCAAACTCTTGTACGTCGGTGTTTTCGCGTTACCC
>Ga0182019_10001638_pt1 | contig 11404 bp, 9 predicted proteins | sample 812E2MmetaG_FD_120483 | JGI IMG/M metagenome (GOLD analysis project Ga0182019, IMG submission 120483) | Permafrost microbial communities from Stordalen Mire, Sweden - 812E2M metaG | ecosystem: Environmental > Terrestrial > Soil > Wetlands > Permafrost | place: Sweden: Stordalen | collected...
ACGAGGTCGTGCCCATTGAAGCCGACGTCGACGCGTATGAGCGTTTGCGGCAGCTCCGCCCCGATCTCGTCTTCAACATCGCCGAGCGGCTGGTCGGTCCGAACCGCGAAGCCCACATCCCAACGATCTGCGAAATCCTCGAGCTGCCCTATACCGGCTCCGATCCGCTGACCCTCAGCCTGTGCCTGGACAAATCCCGGGCCAAGGAGATCCTTTCCTACTACGGGATCCCCAACGCCCCGTTCTGGATCGTCGAGCCCGGCCGGTTCGTTCCCGCGGACGTCCCGCTGCCGGCCATCGTCAAGCCGCTCTACGAAGGATCGAGCAAGGGCATCAAGGACTCCAACGTCGTCCGCACGCGGTTCGATCTCGAAGCGCGCGCGGACGAAGTCGCCCGCCTCTACAAGCAGCCGGTCATCGTCGAGCAGTTCCTGCCAGGCCGCGAATTCACGGTCGGCGTGCTGGGCACGTACCCGGCGATCGAGATCCTGCCGATCGTGGAGATCGACTACCGCGACCTCCCGGCCGGAGCCAACCCGATCTATTCCTACGAAGCCAAGTGGATCTGGGATACGCCGGACAAGCCCCTGGACATCTTCAGCTGCCCGGCCGACCTGACCGATGCGCTGAAGTCGCGCATCGAGGAAGTCATCACCGCGACCTGCCGGGTCCTGCATATCAAAGACTGGTGCCGCATCGACGTCCGACTCGACGAGAAGGGCGAGCCGAACATCATCGAGGTCAACCCCCTGCCCGGCATCCTGCCCAAACCCGAGGACAACAGCTGCCTGCCCAAGGCGGCCCGCACCGCCGGATATTCCTACGACGACCTCATCCTGCGGGTCGTCGAAGAAGCCAAGGCCCGCTGGGGAATGGCCGTGTCATGAGCGCCATGAAAGACAAAGGCATGCTGATCGGGATCGCCTACAATTCCTACGATCCCCTCACCGGGCGCAAGGTCGACCGGCCCTCGGAGGAATCCGTCGAGCAGGTGGCCAAGGAAGTCCTGACCGCGGTCACCGAGATGGGCTACGCCTCGTTCATCATCGCCCTGCAGAAGAGCTTCATGAATTTCCTGCAGCGGCTGAAGACGCTGAACGCCGACGTGGTCATCAACCTCTGTGAAGCCTTCTTGGGCCATCCCCAGCTGGAGGCCAACGTGGCCGCGGCCTTCGAATTGCTGAACCTGCCCTTCACCGGAAACGACTCGCGGACCCTGGCCCTTTGCCTCAACAAGTTCAAGACCAAGGCCGTGCTCAAGTCGTCGGGCCTGCCGACGGCGCCGGCCCTGCTTATCGATTCCATCGACCAGAAGATCGACCTGCCCCTGCCCCTCATCGTCAAGCCCAACAACGAAGACGCCAGCCTGGGCATCCATCCCGAGTCGGTCGTCCGCGACGAGGAAGCCCTGCGCAAGCAGGTGGCCCGCATCCTGGAGATCTTCGACGAGCCCGTCCTGGTCGAGGCCTTCATCGAAGGCCGCGAATTCAACTGCGCGGTCATGGACGTGGACAAGCCCGTGGCCCTGCCGGTCTCGGAGATCGATTTCACCAACCTGCCCGAGGGCCAGCCGCCCATCTGCAGCTACGAGGCCAAGTGGCACGAGGGCGAGATCCTCTATGAATCCACGCCCCCGGTCTGCCCGGCGAAGATCGACGACGCCCTGCGGACCAGGATCCAGGAGCTCGCGGTCAAGGCTTTCCAAGCCTGCGAATGCCGCGACTACGCCCGGGTCGATTTCCGCCTGGACAAGAAGGGCCGCCCCTTCATCCTGGAAGTCAATCCCAATCCCGACATCAGCCTCAACGCCGGCTATGTCCGCGCCCTGAGCGCGGCCGGCATCGATTACAAGGTCTTCTGGCGGAAGCTCATCGAAAAAGCCAGGGACCGGAAGAAACGCACATGATCCGGCCCATGGAACGACAGGACAAGGCCGTCGTGATGGCCCTCATCGAGGCCACGGACTTCTTTCATGCCCACGAAGTGACCGTGGCCGAGGAGCTCGTCGACGTTTTTCTCAACGTCCCCGGCCAGAGCGATTACCAGGTCGTCGTCATCGAAGACGACGGCGGCCGGGTGGCCGGCTATTTGACCTTTGGGCCGACGGCCATGGCCGTCGGGGCTTACGACCTCTATTGGATGGCCGTCGATCCCAAGGCCCAGGGCAAAGGTTACGGCCGCCGGCTTGTCGAATGGTTGGAGGCCTATGTCAAGGCCGAGCACGGGCGCCTCATCATCATCGAGACGTCCTCCTCGGGCAAGTACGAACCGACACGACGATTTTATCTGGGTTTGAAATACACCGAGGTGGCCCGCATTCCCGACTATTACCAGGACGGGGACGATCGGGTCATCTATACCAAGCGAATGGTTTAAGGAGTCAGGACGATGGACGAATGGCCACAAATCTTAAGGGCCAGCCTGCGGACCCCGGAACAGCTCGCCGCCGCGTTCGATTTGGACGCCACGCAGATCCGCAAGGTGGCCCGTGCCTTCAAGACTCAGATCACGCCCTATTACGCCGGGCTGATCAAGGCCAAGGGCGACCCCATCTATAAACAGGTCGTGCCCGATATGGCCGAGCTGGCCGCCAACAGCGGGGTCGCCGACCCCTTGGGCGAGGACCACGATTCGCCCATTCCCAGCATCGTCCACCGCTATCCGGACCGCTGCCTCTTCCTGGTCTCCCACATGTGCGCCTCGTACTGCCGCTTCTGCACCCGCAAGCGCAAGGTCGGCGACCCGATGAAGATCCATCCCCGCTACATCGAAGACGGGCTGGAGTACATCCGGACCCACGAGGAAATCCGCGACGTCATCATCTCCGGCGGCGACCCGCTCATGCTGAGCGACGACCGGCTGGAGTTCATCCTGACCGGCCTGCGGGCCATCCCCCACCTGGAGATCCTGCGCATCGGGACGCGCGTCCCCTGCTTCCTGCCCCAGCGGGTCACCCCCAAGCTGGCGGCCATGCTGCGCAAGTTCCATCCTCTCTTCATCAACGTCCACTTCAACCACCCGGACGAGCTGACTCCCGAGGCCAACGAGGCCCTGGGCCGGCTGGCCGACGTCGGCATCCCCCTGGGCTGCCAGACCGTTCTGTTGAAGGGCGTCAACGACGACCCCCTGGTCATGCGCCGGTTGATGCAGAAGCTGCTCTACGCCCGCGTCCGCCCCTATTACATCTACCAGGCCGACTACGTCAGCGGCACGGAGCATCTGCGGACGACCGTGGAGAAGGGGCTGGAAATCATGGAATCCCTGCGCGGCTGGACCTCGGGCCTGGCCGTCCCGTACTACTGCATCGACGCGCCCGGAGGCGGCGGCAAGATCCCGGTCCTGCCCAAGTACGTCCAGACGATCAACGACGAGCAGGTGGTCATGCGGAATTTCGAGGGCGAGACCTTCGTCTATCCCCAGACGCCGCGGACGGTGCCGCTGCCGGAGAAGAAGGCCCCCAAGCGGGAGCGCCGGCCGCAGATCAGCCCCTGCTACGGCTCCCAGACGATTCCGCCCATCGGCTAAAATTAGGGGCCGCGCAACCCCAATTGGATCAGCGAACGTCGACGGCCGTTTCCACGGTGAAATATTTGAACCGGTCGTAGCGATATTCGGCCCGGTATTTCACGTATTCCTTGTCCGCGCCCAGGATATAGCGCTCCTCGATGACTTGGGTGCTGGGGAAACGGATCTTGTTTTTGACCGTTCCGTAGACCGTGGTCATGGTCATTTTCCGGCGAAGCGTCCCGGCATCGGACACGACCCGATCGACGAATCCCGGAATGGACCCCGGCTCCCACTCGATCTTTAAAATGCTGTAATCGGATTCGCTGACCCAGACCCGCCCCGAATAATTGTTCTCGTCCCGGGCTTTCACGGGTGAAGCCGCCAGGATGATGGCTTTTTGGCCATCCACTTTGTCTCGCCCGGCCAAAACATAATTGAAGTACGGCTGCCAGGCCCGGCTGAGGAATCCGACCGGACCGAAGACGAGATAGCGGATGCTGACCCGCATGGTTTTTAGCGGAACGCCCTTTTCGCTCTTTATGCGCCCGTCTTCCTCGACGAGATCGCGCTTCTCCGTGAACGTATCTTCTTTTTTGATCATTTGGTAATCGTAAATGAATGAATTCCGGACCATCTTGTCCACGCGCAGGCCGTCCATGAAGCCTTCCACGGCATCTCCCTCCGCGAACAATCGGTGGCTGATGCGAATGGCGAATTCGGCGATCCTTTCGGAAATGGTTTCCGCGCAGGTGTAATTAAGGGCCATGGTCTTGAGCTTCTCGCAATAGGCGCCCGTCTCGGCCAGGATTTTCGGCAGAAGGGCCGGGTCGAGGCCTGCGGGGGACCTGCCCTGGGCGGGACTGACCGCAACCGCGATTCCCATCATGTGAAGGACAAGAAATATGAGCCCGATGAGAGCAAGGCGAAATTGCTTGCGCATACGATCGATTCCCCTGAGCCGATTCTAACAAAACGAGGGCCGCCGAAAAAGCGCAAACCGGGGCCGGGTCTTCGGCGGCGGCGCCCCATCGGTTTATCGATGGGGACATAGGCCGCCGCACTCGGCCGTGATGAACGCACGGACGAGCGCAATTCAACAAGTTATAACTTGTCGAATTGTAGACGCGACCCCATTAGCGAATTGTAGATACGGCCCCAAACTATTCGAGCGGGGTGGGGGCGGCGGCAAGGAATTTGGCCAGGCCCATCTTTTTATAGATTTCCAGCGCTTCTTCGTTGGTCAAGGCCCGTTTCCGCCGCAGGGATTCCAGGATCCGGATGATCGAGAGCGGCACTTCGGCCGCCTGCCCGGCGTCCTGGGGATTGTTCCTCAGGAAAGCGATGGCGTCGAAAAGCACGGCGTTGGCTTCGCCGTAAGCCACCGGCTTTCGTGTGCCGAACGACTTGACCCAGGCCGGGATCCCCAAGGTGTCGTTGACGTGGAGCTGGATCAGGTAAGTGGCCCTTCCGACCAGCTTGAGGTTGGACGGGCTGACGTTGGTCATGGTGTTGCCGACGACTTTGCCCAGCTTGGCCATGACCGCGGTGGAGTGGGCGTTGAGCATCATCTTGAGGGCGATCTGGGCCCGGACGCCGAACGGGTCGTCGGCCGTGTCGATGGCCGGGGCGACTAGGGCCACGATCTGTCTCTTCGGATCGGCCTTGAACATCCCGGCGGCTTCGGGCCGCGTCCAATCGCGTCCCGGCGCGGCCTGGACGAGGATGACGCCCAGGTTGGCGTTGTTGCCCACGGCCAGCTGGGCGAAGCGGCGCCAAGATGAATTGGGATTGGCCAGCGCTTCGGCCTCGACGCCCAGCGGGGCCATGACCGAAAGGTCGCCCATCTTCGGCTTGCGCAGGCGGACGTTCGGGTCGGCGAAAGAGAAATCATAGAGGGCCGCTTGGTCGTCGCCGGCCCGGGTCAGGCTGGCCAAAGCTTTTTCCCGCAAATAGTTGTCGTCAATCTGGTCGTCGAAGGGCCTCTGGTAGAGGTCGCTCTTGAGCCCGCGGAAAGGCCGGCCGAGCAGGGATTGCCAGGCCGCCGCACCGTTCCCCGCGTCCGTCCAGATCTGGATCCAGCATTTGCGCTGAAGTTCCTTGATCGTATCCAGCGGCAGGAGGCGGAACGTGGGGCTCCGCTCCGTGCTGTCGATGAAGACGGTCAAAAGGCCGGCGTCCGCGAAATAGGTGGAGAAATGCCCGCCGGCATAGGCCGCCGTCTCCAGGTCGGTCAGGCGGGCCAGGGCCGGAACGCTTTTTTTGATTTCCCCGAGGAGCGCGGAAAATTTTTTCAGCCGGGCCGCCGCGGTCGTCTCCCCGCGGAAGCCGAGCCGCTCCATCTCTTTCCTGGCCAAGGTCTTGCGCAGGACGCGCTCGACGGCCGTCTCGAGGGCGCTGCCCAGGACGAACGTCTCGATCGTCGCGGCCTGCATCCTAGTGGAGCCCGTAATGGCCTGGGGCCCGGTGGTCAGGTTGATCTTGGTGATACCCGCTTCCTCGAGGACCCTGCGGCTGCGATCGAAGGGGCGGAGCTTGTCGTCGGGATTGTTGTAAAGAAAATAGAGTCGCCTCCGGCTGACCCCGGGATCGAAGGCCGGACCGGACTTCCATTGGTCCAGCGCCCCGAGAACGGTTCCGATGACGCTGGACGTCTCGCCGCCCTCGGTGACGCAGACGACCAGGTCGCCCTTGCGGACGCCGCGGTCCTGGAGCTGCAGCCGGCCGATGAGGAGCAGGTCCTCGAAGCCTTCGAGTGAGCTGATCAGGGCCCGGTCGCCGCCGGTCATCTCGCCGATGAGCGCGTCTTCGATCGCGGGGTCGAGACGGCCCTTGAGCTTGGCTCCCACCGCGGGGTCGGCCTTGACCCGGCGCCAGAAGGGGCGCCAGAAGGTGCTTTCCATCTGCTTGGCCAGGCGTCCCGTGGCGCCGCAGCCGTAGATATAAATTTTCTTTCGCTCGGCCAGGGCCGATTCGATTTCCGCGACAAGCTGGTCGATCGCCTGCGGCTGGGCCGCCAGCTCGTCCAGCTTGGCGGCGATGTCTTCGTCGACCGAGAAGAGCTGCCGCAGGCCGGCCTCCGTGTCCTTCTGGATCTTGTCGCTGAGCGACCAGGTCTTGGGATGGCGCTGTTCGGTCAGCAGGGTATGAAGCTGGAACTGGCTTTTGTTGACGACATAGTCCATCGATTCGGCCGAGGCCGTGACGCCCAGGAAGCGCAGCAGGGGCCCGTCGCTCGGCGCGGATTCTTGGCCGGCGGCGGGGGCCCCGGATTCTGTCCGGGGGTCCGGTTCCGCTGCACTCGTCCATGGATAAGAACCATGGACGAGTGACGTGGCGCAAAAAATGATCAGGCCGATGGAACCGACGAAGGGACGGAGCAGGGAACCTCGGCTTCGATCAGGTTCCGTACTGGTGGGTGTCATCGAGGATGTCTCCTTCGCGCCAGGCCTTGGCCCATTCGTCGATGAGGAACACCGCATGCGGCCCCTCGGCGGTCGAACAGACGACGCGGACCAGGCCGGCGTTGATGATCATCTTTTTGCAGATGAAACAGGGGAAGGCGTTGATCACCGCTCCGGTCTCCGGCGCGCTGCCGAAGATGTACATGTCGCCGCCGAGCAGGCTGACCCCGGCCCGGGCGGCATTGATGATGGCGTTCTGCTCGGCATGGACGGACCGGCACAGCTCGTAGCGCTGGCCGTGGGGGATGCCCAGGCGGTCCCGCAGGCAGAAGCCGTGGTCGACGCTGTCGCGGGTCTTGCGCGGCGCGCCGACGTAGCCGGTGGAAATGATCTGGTCGTCGCGGACGATGAGCGCGCCGATCGAGCGCCGGAAGCACGTCCCGCGCCGGGAGACTTCCCGGGCGATGCCCAGGTAATATTCTTCCTTGGAGATGCGGGGGGGTGTCATAGGAATTCCTCCAATCGGCGGTGCAGGTCTTCGATGCTGGCGTCGTTGACGAGGATCCGGTCGGCCAGGGCCATGCAGGTGTGGAGCTGCTGGGCGGCCGGGTCCGTGCCCTTCTCCTCCTCTTCCTTGCGGACGAACTCCTCGAGGCAGGCGGCGCATTCGTTCCGCCCGCGCTTGGCCACTCTCTCGTAGCGCAGGGCCGCCGGGGCGTCGAGGGCCACGAGGATGAAGCCCGGTTGTTCCCGGAGAGCGGCCACTTCGAAGGGGTTGCGGATGCTGTCGATGACCGCGGGCCCGGCGACCTTGGCCAGGGTCCGGCGGGCCAGCACGTCGGGGCCGAACGCGCGGCGCAGCTCGTTGCCCTTGGCGATGAGAGCGTCGCGCGTCTCAAGGACGCCCTCCCGGCGCAGCTCATCGCGGATCGCGTCAGACAGCGAGTGGTGGCCATAGCCCCGGGCTTCGAAAAATTCCGCAACAACGCCCTTGCCGGCTCCGTTGGTGCCGGTCAATCCGATGAGGCGATGGCGGGGCGTCATGGGGGACCGGCGGCCCGGCGCGGCTCAGCCGGCCTGTTCATTCCCGGCCTTGGCCGCGGTTTTCTTTTCCCGGCGCGTCTTTCTTTCCTTCCCGAAAAAGAACGCAATGCCGATGCTGATGGTGTACAGAATCAGCATGGGCACCGCGAGCAGGGTCTGGTTGAACATGTCGGGCGTTGGGGTGATGACAGCGGCGATGATGAAGACGGCCAGGACGGCGTACTTGAAGTTCTTGACCATCCAGCGGGATGTGACGAGCCCCATTTTGGCCAGGAAGAAGATCAAGGTGGGCATCTCGAAGACCAGCCCGATGCCCAGGAGAACCTTCAGGGTGACACCGAAGAACGTCTCCACCGTGATCATGGGCGAGAAATCCGCGCCGAGGTTGAGAAAGAACTTGCAGGCGAAGGGGAATGCGACGTAATAGCCGAAGGCCGCCCCGGCGAAGAAGAAGAGCGAGGTGAAGAAAACGAATGGCCAGACGTATTTCTTTTCTTTCTGGTAGAGGCCCGGGGCGACGAATTTCCAGATCTGGTAGAAAATGAACGGCAAGGAGACGAACAGGGCGGCCACGAAGGCCACTTTCATATAAAGCATGAAGGGCTCGGTGATGCCCGTGTAGACCAGCTTGATCCCCTCCGGCAGATACTGGGTCAGGGGCTGGGAGAGGAAGGCATAGATGGGTTTGGCGAACATGAAGGCCGGGATGACCGTGACGAAGAGGCAGGCGAAAGACCAGACCAGCCGCTTCCTGAGGTCCTCGAGATGCTCGAGGAAGGTCATCTCATCAGGGGATTTTTTTGTCGTCCGGCTCACCGCTGAGGTCCTTTTGGATGTCCTTCATGCCGTCCTTCAACCCTTTCAGCGGGCTGATGTCGTTGAGGTTTGATTTGATGTCATTCAAGCCGTCCTGGAACCCTTTCAGCGGGCTGACGTCGCTGAGATTGGACTTGATGTCCTTGAGGTCATTCCGGATGTCCTTCAGCTCGTCCATCTTGATCTGCTCTTCGAACCGGTCCTTGATCTCTTCCGTCGATTTCTTGAACTCGCGGATGGCCTTGCCGATCGTCCGGCCGATTTCGGGGAGCTTCTTGGGCCCGAAAACGATCAGGGCGACGGTCATGATTAAGATCATCTCCGGCAGCCCGATGTTTCCGAACATATGCAGACACCTTTTCGAGTTTAGCCTAGAAACTATAGACCCCCGGCCCCTTTCAGTCAAGCCGGGACTCTGGGGCGGGAGGGCCCACGCGCGAATTTCCCAGCCATGATATTCGTTTCCCTCCCGCGCAGGAGGGGACGGGCTTTGCCCGCCCTACGCTTTAGCAATGGTTTGACTGCGGGTCCGTGAAGGTGGCGAGGGAGGAGTATCGGAGGGGATATTTCGCGCTGGGGAACAGGCTTTGCAGTCCTACGCCTTAGCTAGGAAATCCCCGTGTTTTGACCCAACTTGCCCGAATCGCCGCATCCATTGAAAACGGACGGCGCGGAGGAACAAAGACCCGCCGGGATATACAAAAAAGGCCGGACGAGGTGGGTGGAGGTGAGCGCCGATTACGGAAATCTCGCCGCGGGCTTGGCCGTCCTACGCGGAGCCCGGACGAGCCCGGCTCGGCCTTGGCGGAGCAAGGGCATGATCGTGCGCCATGGCGAAAAGAAGCGGAGTTTTTATGGACTCGCCCGTGCCCCACTTTGATCTTATTGATATCACCACCCCAACCCCGCCTGCGCAGGCGGGGAATCGTCCATGGGCTCGTAGAGGTGGCGAGTTCTGAGCCGCCGAAAAAGACTCGATCCAATGGCGTCAAGATTTCCGGTGGCGCGATCCCCCACCAGCCTCGTCCGGCCGACATTTTGCGCGGCTTGCGTCATATCCCCCCCTCTGTTAAAATCGTTTTTAGCATCGCCATGAGAAAGATCGCCGGGGCCCTCCTCACCACGTTTCTTCTTTTGGCCGTCGCCGTCCATCCCGGAGCTCAGAACGAGGAAATCTGGGCCGGAGGCTTGAACAAGATCGAAGACATGGCCGGGATCGTCGCCTCCCATTACTACAAGCCCGTCGCCGAGTCCGAGCTGGCCCAGGAAGCGATCAAGGGCCTGCTCCAAACGCTCGACCCCCATTCTTACCTCCTGGAGCCGGACAGCTTCTCCCGCATGGGCGAAGAGCAGCGGGGCAAGTACTACGGCGTCGGGATGCAGATCATCAAGCAGGAGGACCGCCTGACGGTCGTTTCGCCCACCGAGGGCGGGCCGGCTTGGCGGATGGGCGTCCAGCCGGCCGACGTCATCTCGCTCATCAACGGCGAGAGCACCCAGCCGATCTCCGCCCAGGACGCCGTCAACAAGCTGCGCGGGCCGAAGGGGTCCAAAGTCACCGTCACATTCACCCGCGAAGGCCTGCCCAAACCCTATGAGCTGACCATCACCCGCGAGGAGATCCCCCTCTACAGCGTCCCCTACGGATTCCTGCTCCCGGACGGCACCGGGTACATCCTTATCCGCAATTTCGCCGAGAACACCACCAACGAGCTGGAGGAGAAGCTGGCCGCGCTGTCCAAGAAGGGCATGACCAGGCTCATCCTCGATCTGCGCGGCAACGCCGGCGGAGCGCTCATGCCGGCCATCGAAATCTCCAGCATGTTCCTTAAAAAAGGCGACATGATCGTCTCCATGAAGGGCCGCAACCGGGCCTTCGACCGGGAATTCCCGGCCCCGGCCACCGGCCCCTACGAAAAGGTCCCCCTGGTCATCCTCATCGACCAGGGCAGCGCCAGCGCCTCGGAGATCGTTTCCGGCGCGGTCATGGACAACGACCGCGGCCTGATCGTGGGCGCGGATTCCTGGGGCAAGGGGCTCGTCCAGCAGATGTTCCCGCTGGCTCCGGACATGGCCGTGGCCATCACCATCGCCCGCTATTTCACCCCCAGCGGCCGTTCCATCCAGCGCGACTACACCCACATCGACGATTATCTCCTGGACAAGGTCTCCGCCGACAAGCCCCGTGAAGTCCGCTATACGGCCAAAGGCCGCAAGGTCCTGGGCCAGGGCGGCATCACGCCCGATTACGCCGTCAAGTTCACCCTTCAGATCTATACGTTCGAGCTGCGCAGCAAGGGCGCTTACTTCAATTACGCCCGCAAGCTCCAGGCCCACCAGACCGCCCTGTCCGCGACGTTCATCCTTCCCGGCGAGCCCCAGACCGACATCAAGGGCAAGATTTTGATCACCAAGCCGTTCCTGGCCAACAAGGCCGTCCTCGAGGATTTCCGGGCCTATTTGACGGCCAACAAGATCGACGCCGACGCCAAAAAGTTCAAGGCGGCCGAGGCGGACATCGCCCGCGAGATCGAGCGCGAAGTGGCCGCCGTGCTGTGGGGCCAGGAGGAAGGCTGGCGGGCGTTCGAGCGGACGGACCCGCAGATCCTCAAGGCTCTGGAACTGATGCCTGAAGC
>Ga0182019_10001640_pt1 | contig 11397 bp, 9 predicted proteins | sample 812E2MmetaG_FD_120483 | JGI IMG/M metagenome (GOLD analysis project Ga0182019, IMG submission 120483) | Permafrost microbial communities from Stordalen Mire, Sweden - 812E2M metaG | ecosystem: Environmental > Terrestrial > Soil > Wetlands > Permafrost | place: Sweden: Stordalen | collected...
CCCGTTGCAGCTCCGCGTGAATGCGCTCGTTGATATCCGTGCGGGAGCGGTTGTCGGGAGAAACCACCAGCGTGTTCTCCGGCGATTTTGCATACTCCTTCGCAATGGCGGCGATGCGCTCGTCGTGGCCCTGAATCTCATGGACACGACCCTGCCGGTCAAGATTCTGTATCGCCTCGCGCACTTCGCCGCGAGCAAGCTGCTCGACTACCTGTTTCAATTCTGGGTCTTTCTGGCGCACGATCTCTTCGAGCTTCACCGTTTTCATACCGGCGTCCTGGAGTTGCGCGAAGGGCCGCCCGGCCTCAACCGCCTCATGTTGCCGCCGGTCGCCGACTACGAGAACGTCAGAGTACGGCATGAGAATGGATCGCGTTACCGCTGAAGACGTCGATGCGCTGCCCTTACCGGGCGGGCCCTATAACATAAACTGCGCCTTGAAGACCCTGCGCCGGATGTTCCACAAGGCTGAAGAATGGGGACTGATTGCAAAGGTTCCCAAACTGAAGCTTCTCAAGGAACTCGGTCGGACGCTCAGGTTGGACCAAGAGGCGGAGCTCAAGCTGTTGGCTGCTGCCGACAGCCTGCTGGAAAGAGGCGTATGGACTCGGAAAATGCATGGCATGTTCCGCGACGTTGTTGTTCTCGTCCGGGATACGGGGATGCGCAATAAGAAGGAACTTTTCCGCGCGCGCATCGAGGACATCGATTGGAACAATCGTGTGTTCTTCATACCCGACAGCAAGACTGATAATGGCAGAAGGTTCGTGCCACTCAGTGATCGTGCTCTGGAGCTATTGAAGGCTCGCTGCAGGGAGCGCCGCGAAGGCTGGATCTTCCCGGCATTCTCTGCTTCGGGACATTTGACGACCGTGGACAAGAAATTCCGGCAAGCGAGGCTTGAGGCCGGACTTCCGGAAAAACTGGTCCTCTACTGCGGTCGCCACGATTACGGAACCAGGGTGCTGCAGGGAACCGGCAATCTTGCAGTTGTCATGCGCACCATGGGGCACGGCAGTCCATCAACCGCAATGAAGTATCAACATCCCGAACTTGAGCAGGTGCGCCGCGTCTTGAACGGGACAAACAGCAATCACAATCCGGAACAGGGATTGAATGGCACATTTTACGGCACAGTAACTAAACAGTAAACTCGGTAAGTGATTGATTTAAATGGTGGGCAGTGCAGGACTCGAACCTGCGACCTCCTGCTTGTAAGGCAGGCGCTCTAACCAACTGAGCTAACCGCCCGCTACGCGCGGATGCGATCCCGGCGGGCGTCATCTTCGCCGCTCGCGAAAACACTTCTCGCAAGACTTGTGCTGAGGATACTGGAATTTTCCCTCGCCGGTCAAACTAGTTCCGTCAGTGGCGGGTCAATTTGCGAACCCGTTTCCACGAAGGGAGCGAGTTCACAAAACTAACCTGAGACAAAACCCTTCTCAAACCTTCGTGTCCCTGGTGGCTGAGGCTTCTTGCAGACCGCATCGTGAGCCTGCCCCACGAAGTGATGTATGACGCGGACAGATACAGCCCAAGAATCGAAACGGTGAGGAACTGACGCGCTCGGCTGCTACACTTTCTGCGTGCGAAAGTTAATCGTCAATGCCGATGATTTCGGTCTGACCGCTGGAGTGAATCGAGCCATCGTGGAAACCCACAGCGGTGGTGTCGTATCCTCGACAACCCTGATGGCCAACGGCGTCGCCTTCGATGACGCGGTAACGGCGGCGCGCTTGGTACCGAATCTGTCCGTGGGGTGCCACGTCGTGTTGGTGGACGGAACCCCTGTATCACCGCCGGATGCGGTAGATACGTTGCTGGGGATTCGCTCGGCGGAGCCAGACAAGTTCTACTCCAGCCTTTCCGCCTTCGCCGCGCGCGCCATGTTGGGAGGCTTCGATCGTGATCAACTGGTCGCGGAAGTGACCGCGCAAATAAGGAAGCTTCAATCGGCCGGTCTCCAGGTTACTCACCTCGATACCCACAAACACGCCCACGTCTTTCCTGAGATTCTTGTAGCCCTGCTGCGAGCCGCGCGGATCTGTGGCGTGCGAGCGATCCGTAATCCGTTCGTTCCGGTGAAAGCGATGCCCGCAAAGCTATTCAAAGGCAAGCGCGACCTCTGGAAGCGTTATACCCAGGTGCGCATGCTGCACACTTTCTCCAAGCAATTCTGCCAGCGGACTAAGCGTGCTGGACTGCTTACGCCCGATGGCGTGGTGGGAGTGATCGAGACGGGCTCGGCCGATAGTTCCGGCGATAGCTCCGGAAAGAGCTCCGGGTATAGTTCGCTGCTGCGCCAGACGCTCGCCAGCCTGCCGGACGGAACGTGGGAATTAGTCTGCCATCCTGGCTACAACGACGCCGATTTGCGCGCGGCCGGCACGCGACTGGTCGATTCTCGCGAGATGGAACGACGTCTGCTGAGTTCGGCGGACTTGCGTCAGTTTTTGGAGGAGCAGAAGATCCAGATCATCAGTTATCGAGAATTCGCCGACCCGTCCGTACCAAAGGTCGCGGAAGGCCGGCCCTGACCAATGGCTGGAAGGTGCCGAAAGTAGTGCTTCGCTCGTTACTGCACCTGCTAACTTTGTCATGTCGGGGCGCATCAGAGGGCGGTATCATCGGCTAAGGCGGACACGAGGAAAGAGAAATGGCTGACCATCAAACTGAACCTCGGCTGAGTGTGGACCTGCCTGTGCGTATTTGGGGAATGAGCGCCGAAGGACGCCCCTTCTCACATCATGCTCGCGCTCACAACATCAGTTCCGAGGGTGCGCTGATCTCGGGCGTAGAGAACGAACTGCAAGTCGGTGACGTGATCGGAGTGCAGTGCGAGGAGAAAAAAACGCGCTGCACCGTGGTCTGGGTGATGAACACCGGTCCGGTCAAGAAGAATCAGGTGGGGGTAAAGTTGGTCGCCGATCAGGAGTGTCCCTGGAAAAATTATCTGCCTATGGACGGGGCGACGGTGACCATTGCTGCCTCCAACCGGCGACATTGGCACCGGCACAAGATCTCGCTTCCCCTGGAGATTCGCGACGAGCGCGTCAATGCACCGAGCCGCATCAATGCCACCGACGTGAGCGGCAACGGATGCTACGTCGAGAACATGCTGCCTTTTCCTCTCGGAACGGTCTTGCGCCTGGATTTCTATCTGGATTCGGAGCACGTCAAGATCACGGCCGTGGTCCGGACGTGCGATCCGGGCGTGGGCAATGGCATCGAGTTTACCGGCATGCCCGCCGACACCAAGGCACGCATGCAATCCTATCTGGACGCAATTGACCCACCGCGGAGAGTCTCGTCTTCGGATGCGGAGTAGAGTGGCGCGGCTGGAACAATGGTTTTGACTACGCGGAAGGTTCTGCGTAGCGGGCCAGCACAATCGCGCGAATCAAGCCGCCCATGGTAAATTCACGGGCCTCGATTGCGACCGGCATCTGCAATTCGCGCAGCGTCGCCGAAGTCACCGGACCTATTGAAGCAAACTGGATCTTCTTTAGAAAACCTGCGCTGCGTGACCCTGCTTTGAAGTTGCCGAGCAGTTCGGCAAAGTTCTTTGCGGTGGACGAACTGGTGAAGGTCACGACGTGCGGGCGGCGAGCCTCATTTCTCATCAGCGTGCGCAGGCGCACACGCGATTTTTCGGGTACCACGGTTTCGTAAGCTTCGACCACATCGACGTCGGCGCCGGCAGCACGCAGTTCCTCTGGAATTACATCGCGCGCCACTTTGGCTCGTACGAGCAAGACACGCTTGCTCTTGACCTTTTCACGCAACCCCTTGACCACAGACTCGGCGACGTACTCCTCGGGCACCATCTTGACCTTGAGTCCATGCTTCACGATCGCCTTCTTGGTGGCGGGCCCGATCGCAGCGATCTGAAGATGCTTGAGAGTGCGGCGCGTGATGCGAAGTTTCCGGACTCGCTCCCACATTGCTTCCACGCCATTGGCGCTGGTGAGAATGAGCCAGTCGTACGACTTGATATTTTTCAGAGCGTCGTCGAGTGGCAGATACGATTGCGGCTTGCGGATCTCAATGAAGGGGATCTCGATTACAGAAGCACCCAGGCTGCGCAAGCTGGTGGAAAGGCTGCCGGCCTGGTGCCGGGCACGCCCGACCAGAATCCGGGTTCCGGCAAGGGGATGGTTTTCGTTGGGCTTATGCATGAGTTAGGTGCCAGTTTCAGTTGCCGGTTGCCAGTCTCACCCCTGGGCTCTGGCTGTAGACAGCAGGTCCTTCGCTTCGCTCAGGATGAACAATCTCAATTAGAAGACAAGTCCTAACTGTGCGACAAGTTTGCAACGAACGCTGTTTCACGGCTGCTGCGGCAGTGCGAATCCTTCACCGTAAACTTCTTCGAGAATAACATCGCCGCCACGACGGAGAAGGGTTTCGCCGACTTCTTCGCCCAGCCGCACTGGATCGTCGCCCTCGCGGGTCTCGCGCAGAACCTTGGTTCCATCGGGATGGGCTACGAGCGCGTTCAGGCGAATGCGGCCTCCGTTTACTTCGGCGAAGGCTCCGATTGGAACCTGACAGCCGCCTCCGAGTTTGTTGAGCAGAGCGCGTTCGCAGGTGGTGGTGGCGCGGGCGGCAGCGTCATCCAGGAAGGCAAGCAATGCTCTCGTTGCCGTGTCGCCGTTGCGAATTTCGATTCCCAGGGCGCCTTGTCCGGCGGCGGGGGTCATCACTTCCGCAGCGATCACCTGACGGACGAGTTGCGTTTTGCCCAGGCGGTTCAGGCCGGCGGCGGCCAGAATGATGGCATCGTAGTCGCCGGCTTCGAGTTTGCGCAGGCGTGTATCCACATTGCCGCGGAGCGGGTGAATTTTGAGATCGGGACGCACCGCCATCAGTTGAGCCTGACGGCGCAGGCTGCTGGTGCCAACATTGGCCCGTTGCGGCAGTGCTTCGATGCTATCGAACTTTACGGAACAAAAAACGTCGCGTGGATTTTCGCGCGTGGTGATCGCAGCGATTTCGAAATCCCGGGCCAGTTCCGTGGGCAAATCTTTCAAGCTGTGCACGGCGAGGTCAACCCGGTTTTCCACGAGGGCTTCTTCGATTTCCTTGGTAAACATGCCCTTGGTGCCAACTTTCGCGAGGGCCACATTGGTGATTTTATCGCCGGTGGTCTTGATGATCTCGAGCTCCACGGTATGGCCCTGAGCGCGCAGCAGGTCGGAAATGTGGTGGGCCTGCCAGAGGGCGAGTTGCGAGCCGCGCGAGCCAATGCGCAGGCGGGCCATCAGTTTTCTACTCCCTTGTCACGGGCCGACTTCGCAGCCGACGCTTCTTTTTCGTCATGCAGGTTAAAGAGGCGACGCACGAGTTCGATAACGGTGGTGGATTCAGGATCACGTGCCGCAGTCTTGAGGGTGCTGATGGGGGTATGCATGATTTTGTTGACGATGCCACGAGTTAGCGCTTCGACCGCAAGCTCCTGATCGGTCGTCATGGAACCGAGGCGGCCACGAACGCGATCAATCTCGGCCTGGCGAATGGTTTCGAGGTGATCCTGCAAGCTGACGATGGTAGGCACGACATCGAGCGTTTGCAGGCGTGCGTGGAATTTGTCGACCTCGCCATTGACGATCGCCTCGGCTTTTTCCGCTTCCTTCTTGCGATCGGCAACGTGAGAACTGACCGCTTGCTGCAGATCGTCGATGTCATAGACGAAAAGGCCATCGATCTTGTTCATTTCAGGATCGACGTCGCGCGGCACTGCGATATCGATGAAGAACATGGGCTTGTTCTTACGCAGCGCCATGAGCTTCTCGCCGTGCTCGGGTCGGAATATAAAGTTGGGCGAGCCGGTCGAGGTAATCACAATGTCGGCGCGATCGCAGGTGTCATAGAGCCGGCTAAACTCGATTGCCTGTCCGTCAAATTTTTGCGCCAGCCGGATGGCGCGGTCGTAGGTGCGGTTGGCGACGAACAAAGAGGCAGCGCCGTGCGCGAGCAGATGCCGGGCCGCTAACTCGCTCATCTTCCCCGCACCCACCAGGTACACGCTCTTGCCGTTCAGGTTGCCGAAGATCTTCTTCGCCAGTTCGACAGCCACCGAAGCAATCGATACCGACGAAGATCCGACGGCGGTTTCGGTGCGGACGCGCTTGGCGACGGCAAACGCCCGGGTGAGCAACTGATCGAGTTGCGCGCGCACCGCTCCGACGGCTCGGGCGGTGGCGTAGGCTTCCTTGACCTGTCCTAGAATCTGGGGCTCACCGACGACCATGGAGTCGAGGCTGGCGGCAACGCGAAAGACGTGGCGGATCGCCTCATCTTCGCGAAATTCGTAGAGATGACTTTCAAACTGGCTGAGATCGGTTTCGAAATATTCACGCAGAAATTCGCGCAGATCGCCGGTGCCATTCTTCATGTTGGCGATAAATTCAACACGGTTGCAGGTGGAGACAATCATCCCCTCGGCAACGGCGGGATGCTCGGACAGCCGCTTGCAGGCCTCGGGCAAACGCGATTCAGGAATGGCCAGGCGCTCGCGCACCTCGACCGGCGCGGTCTTGTGATTGACGCCGATGAGCTGGAATCTCATGAGGCGATAAACCTGTGCATTCCGCTGAAGTAGTTGGCGATCCAGGCCACGATCGCGGCGACGAAAGCCACGCTGGCGAGCATGGCGGCGCGGCGTCCACGCCACCCGGCGTTCAGACGCGTAAACACCATCAGCAGATACACCGCCCACATGAGGACAGAAAGCAGAATCTTGGGATCGGAAAAATCAATACGGCCGTAGGTGGATTCGGCGACCACGGAGCCCGCGATCAAGCCCAGAGTCATGAAAGGAAATCCCAGCATGAGCGAGCGGTAGCCGATGTCGTCAATCACCTGGAGAGCGGGCAGCCGCGAGAACAGCCCACTCGAATTCTTGGATTTTAGAGCCCGTTCCTGCAGCAGGTATAGGATGCTGGCGCCAAAGCTGAGGAAAAGCGCCGCGTAGCCAGTAAAAATCATCAGGATATGCACCGCCAGCCATCCCTTCTTCACGACATCCGAGGCAAAGACGAGCGGTTGCTGCCCGGTGGAGGCCACGAAGGTCAGTAGAAAAACCAGGGGGAAAACCACGATGCCCGGGGTGGTCGTCTTGTAAATCAGATAGGCCAGCATGAAGACGACCATGATCAGGAAAGCCAGGAGCGATTCCGCGTTGTGCGCCGAGGCCGAAGCCAGTTGGCCGGTTTGCACGACCGCTTCAGTCAGCGAAACGAAATGAAAGACCATGCCGAGATAGGAAGCATGGAGCGCAACTTTGCTGAGGATTTCCGAGGTGCGAGTGAGCGCCACCAGCGCATAGAGCAATCCCGCAGCGTAACAAACCAGAGCCACGCGCAGCCAGATCAGGGTCATCATTAGCTTAAGTGTTTCCGCAGGCCGGTTTGATACTCCCCCACCCCGCCTGGGTGATTATAGTTTGCCGGGGGGCGCGCGCGAGGTAAACGTACGCTGTCACAAGTGCATGTGACGCGGGTCACCGTGGACACACAACCCACTTCAGAGCAAGAAAACACAGCCGGTATGGTAAAACTGCTGGGTCCGGGAGACCGAACCCGCGGATCAGAAGAGGTAACGGGAAGATACAAAGTTGGTGAATTACAGGCCGTGGCCTGATTCTCAACCTCCGCTGCTCGGGGCGAAAACGCCTGGCATGAACCTTTGGGTACCAACAAAGAGCAATGCGCATCGATGCCACAGTGTGTTTTCTCCTTTTGGCCAACCTGACTGCGACGCCCGCTATTTCCCAGGACGCCACTGCCGCCGGATCGCGCAATTCATTACCGGTAATCACAAACATATCTGTCGTCAGACGCGCTGACAGCGTTGATGTGGAGATCAGATTCAGTGAACTAGTGGAGGCCGAGGTAAATGCGCTCGACCATCCCGACCGCCTGGTATTCGACTTTGCCGGATGTGCGCTGGCTCGTTCGGTTCAGCGCCTGTCAGTCAATCGTAGGCCCGTCCTGGCGGTGAGGGCTTCCGCCTTCAGCGTTTCGCCACCGGTCACAAGAGTGGTTATCGATCTCACATCACCTCAGGATCACGACGATGAGTATGCCGGAAACAAGCTCATCATCAAGATCAACTCTACCCGAGGCGACCGGTCTCTTGCTCCGGCAAGTCAAGGAAACACCCCTCCGGCAAACCGCAAGCCACATGCCTCCATATCAGATCTAGTGGGCACCAAGTCCTCGGATAACGGGGTGCCGAAATCAAGTGCGCCGCCGCCAGCGAAGGGCGCGCGCCCGCCTACCATCCAGCTCCGCGCTTATGCCCTTCTCGACAGAGCCCGAGCGATGACCATCTCCGATCTGGAGCCGTTAGAAGCTAGGGCGCGAGCCGGCGATCCCGAGTCTGAGACAACTCTGGGGCTCGCCTACCATATCGGCACCGTGCTGAAGCTGGACGACGCAGAAGCGCTTCGCCTGCTGCAGCGCGCCGCGAATCACGGCTTGGTCGCGGCTGAAGAGGCCATGGGAATCTTTTGTCAGTTAGGCTTCGGGATGGCACCGGACAAAGCACAAGCCGTTTCCTGGTACACCAAAGCGGCGCAACACGGAGCGAGGGACGCGGCGACCAGCCTCGCGCTGATGTACTCCACGGGCGATGGAATCCCAAAGGACTCCACCAAAGCGGCGGCGTGGTTCCGCACCGCCGCCGAGGCGGGCGATGCTACTGCCCAGTTGAATCTTGGCGCGTTATATCAACGTGGTGCAGGACTGCCGCAGGACGATGCTCAGGCAATCCTCTGGCTTACCAAGGCGGCTGACCAGGGCTTACTTCCCGCGATGCTCGAACTGGCTAAGTGGAACCTGCAGCCGGAGCATGGCCCCAGTGTCGATACTGCCGTCGGCTGGCTAAAAAAAGCCGCCGATCTGGGCGATGCCACGGCGCAGGCCGCACTAGGCGACATCTTCGTCGATCAAAGGCTTGGCCGCGTCGACTATTCCCAAGCCGTGAATTGGTACAAAAAGGCGGCTGCCCAGGGGCAGCGCGAAGGCGAATTTGGGCTGGGAGCGCGATATTTGCTCGGGCAGGGGATTCCTCAGGACAAGCAAGAGGCGCGGCGATGGCTGACGCCTGCGGCAGACCGGGGCCACCCCTTCGCCCAGTTCCTGCTGGCGAAGATGTTCGAGGCAGGAGGTGGTGGCCCCGTTGATGCCGCCGCTGCCGCTAAGTACTACGAACTCGCGGCGAATTTTGGCGTCCCTGAGGCGCAATACCGCCTTGGACTCTTGCTGGCCGCCGATCGCGGCAACGAAAAGAGTCTGTCATCCGCCTACAAGTGGCTGGTTTTGGCTCAGGACTCCGTAAAGGAGAGTGCTGCGACCGCGCAAGAACTTCGGAGACTTCTCACACCCCAGCAGATCGCCCAGGCCGAACACGAAATTGATGAGTGGCGCACGACACACGTTCGGCGCAATTCGAGCCGCTAGCAGGCGGCGCTGCCCGACCGGCGCAATTGCTGCGGCGAGCCAACTTCACCGGGTGGCAGGAAATCGGAGCGAAACAAATCGAGGCGGGCGATAGCGAAGCGTCTGCCGGTCTATTCGACCCCTAACGACGCCAGCGATTCTTCCAGCGTCTGCGAGTCGATCTGCAGTTGCCTGTCCTGCGCCTGCATCTCTTCCAGTTCGTTGAACGCGCGGAACAGACGCATCTTGACGGCGGCGTAACACTCGGAATCGACGAGTGGACGACCATGAGATTCGGCCCAGGCCGCGACGACCTGGTGCGGCATGAAAATACTGACCGCGTAGGTCAGCTTGCGGTCGGAGGTAACGTCGAAGATATATTCGTTGGCGGAGGATGCCGCTGCGAGACGCTTTCCGACAAAATAGTACTGGTAAACGTAGCCTTGCGATCCGGTGTAGGTCTTTAGGCGACGGATAGTCATGAGTGCAGTCTTCGGCGTGCCTGAAGGCGTGCCTTGATACGAATCTCTATCGACTGCTATTCCCCGGCGAAATCACCCTCCCATACTCACTGGCGCGCGCCATGCGATCGAACATGCGCCAGGCGGCGAGCGAGATGTTGCTGATAGCCTCTTCTCCGTCACGCTCGCGATGCAGGTAGGTCGTCATAACGCAGAGGATGTACGGACGCCTGTCCACGAAAATCACACCCGAATCGTTGCGCACGCCTTCCAGGGCGCCGGGCTTGTCGGCGATCTTCAAATCGTCGGGAAGATCGCGCGGGATCCAACTGTCCTTATGAGTGGAAAGGACTTTGAAGAAATCGTCAGTCATCTCTTTGTTCAGGATCTGCCCGCGGTAGAGCGCCTGAAGCAGGTTCAACATCTCGTTGGGCGTGGAGATATTTTCGCGGCCCTCGGCCGCGGCCTTGAGGTCCATCATCTTGCGGCGCAGGCGGGTATCGCGCAGCCCCTGCGCCGCCAGGAAGGCATTCACGTTATCCATGCCGACGCGGTCGATCAGGACGTTGGTGGCGGAGTTGTCGCTGACGGCAACCATCATGGTTGCGAGGTCGCGCAGCGTGATCTGGGTAACGCCGGGCGTCAGGCCTCCCATGATGTCGCTGTCCTGGACGAGATCGGCGGCATTGACCGTGTACAGGTCGGTGAGCTTCAGCTTGCCTTGCTGGGCTTGCCTGTAGAGTTCAGCGAGAACGCAGATCTTAATAGAACTCGCCTGCGGGAAAATATCGTCGGCGTGAAGCAGGTACTTGTGGCCATCCGTGAGATCGACGATAGCAACCCCCATAACACCGTCAAGACTGCGGTCGATGTCGAGAATGGATTTTTCCAGCTTCATCCAGAGAACGGTCTGCTTCTCAGTGGGAGGTGCCAGCGAAATCTGAGCAGACGCGGAAACGGCCAGAGCTATACCCACAGCTATAGAGAGACAGGCCAGGGTCAGCGAGGGAGCAATCTGTTTTTGCAGCGTGGGTGTTCTTGACATGAATTAGATTTTTGCCTCGAGCAGACGTTTGACTGCGGTCTCGGAAGTGACCGGTGAATAATAAATCTCTTTAAACGTGTAGGACCTTGCCTTGGCCTCAAGAATGGGCAGAATCTCGATGTGCCAGTGGTAATCGTCATCGAGCGTCTTCCAATATCCGAGCGTTGCTGAAGGGTGCTGGCTGTTGGGCGAAGTATGGAGCACGAGGTGAAAGCCCTCCGTGACGGTGCGAATACGTTGCAGGGTGCGCCGCAGCAGCGCCGCTAGATCGGTCAGGCTGCCCACGCGCGATGAACCGGTGCGCTCGAAGGAAGATTCATGGCTACGAGGTAGTACCCAGGTTTCATACGGGGTGCGCGGAGCATACGGGCAGAAGGCCACGTAGTCTCCACGAGTTTCGACGATGCGCAGGCGCTGACGCTCCTCCTGCGCGAGAATATCGCAGAAA
>Ga0182019_10001642_pt1 | contig 11394 bp, 7 predicted proteins | sample 812E2MmetaG_FD_120483 | JGI IMG/M metagenome (GOLD analysis project Ga0182019, IMG submission 120483) | Permafrost microbial communities from Stordalen Mire, Sweden - 812E2M metaG | ecosystem: Environmental > Terrestrial > Soil > Wetlands > Permafrost | place: Sweden: Stordalen | collected...
GCATCCAATGTCGGTATGCCTGCTATAACGTTTAACCGATCGATTGACGAGCCGTTGTCTTGTCGATAGAATGGTGCGTAAATATTTCCGACAGTTTGAAAAGCGGTGGCTTGCCGTGCAAAAGCTTGGGGCGCTTGAGTTAACATGGTAGGTTCGTCAATAGCACAAACATGTGGATTATCAGGATCGGTACTGGTCCAGGCAGTCGGATAAAGATAAAATATATCTACTTTCTCGACCACTGCAGGTATAGACAGCCAATGCGCTGCTTTTGAGTAATCAGTCGCTAATGCCGCAGAATTGGAACTATCATTGTCACATGCTGTAAAAATAAAACTTACCAAAAGTACAACACTTAATAACAGATTTTTTTTTGCGATCATTTGCAATTCTCCTTTACACAGATATTTTTTTGTTCATTACCTATTCCCGGATTTGTCAGACACCGGAAGTTTACCCAAAGTTAATGCTAAAATAATTGCCTGCTTATGCTCAGGGGAACAGGGTCTGCAGATACGCCTTCATAGCCGGGCTCAATTGTTTGTAAAGTGTTGCATTGTATGACGCATTGTACGGGACTCCCGGTGCAACTCCATAGATGATCGTCGGGTCCGTGAAGGTATCATCGGGAATGAGAAGGGTGCCTCCTTGTGACCGGGTTGGATCCATACTGGGGAGTAATATATCAACAGGGGAAGTTCCTATTGAGGCAGCATTTGGATTATTTAATCTTAAATTATTCTGGACGATTTGCTGTGCCGCAATTGCATATTTGCGCGATGTCGCCGCGGGCGTGCCTGCTCTAACCGCCGGGTCAACGTTGATCGTCTTGATTGATATTGTATAGTCACTGTTGAGATAGATTTCAAATGTGCGGAGCTGCTGCGGGAAATCACGTAACGATGCAGTTTCCACCTGCCAGAAACCGTATTCAGGATGGGCGGAATCGGATGAGGCAAATGCCTTAACGGTATTGAGATGACGATGTCCGGCGATCCACATGAGAAGATTCGGCGTGTTATGGAGAGTAGCAACCAGTTCCGCCAGGGTTACGGCATTATCAGTTGTAGCTATGGAAGTCTCCCACCAATTTGGGCCTGGGACGGCAACTCTGTCACCAAGCCACCATTCGGTCTCGTCACCAATCTTTACGACGGCGATCGGGATATGCGCCGCGATGATCATGAGTTGATTATTAGCCTGACCAGCCACAAGTTCCGCCTGAAGCCATGCCCACCGGTTGGCGTCAAGAAAACCATGGCCGTGAATATCTTTAGAGCCGTCGGTTTCCGACTGGGTATCGTCGAGCACGATCACTTTAAGCGGTATATTCGACTTCGGCAGGAAACTGTAGCAGGCAAAACCGCTCTGCTGGGTAGGATTGACCAGATTAAAACCGTGACCAACCGGCTTGGAGTCTGTTTTAAAAAACTCGCTGATCCATTCCGCTCTTCGAAGCGAACGGCGATCCGGATCGGCAACAACCACAGGAGCGCTTTCGAACCCGGGGTCTCCGACCTTACCCGCCTTGATAATATTACCTAAAGGAGTTGAGCCATCGATCAGGCCTTGATAATACTGTTGTCCCGCCGTCATGTTTTCCATATTAAACATGACAGGAAAGGTATTCTGGAGAGTGGGGTTAAGAAAATCAGCCCTTGCCCAGACATTACTGCTAATGTATGAATCCCGGATACCAAGAGCCGGTTCGGCATCAATCGGGAAAGAACCGATGTAGAAATGATCGTGGTTGCCGAGAGCCTGATACCAGGGAATTTCCTTGTCGAGCCCAGCAGCCTTGTAAGGTTTCTGATAATCGATATTACCGGCACCGAGATGAGCGCCGGAACTGGGGGTAATGACCTTGCCGTCAATGACGTCGATATACCAACGAAGTTCTTTGTACGAAGTATTGTTGCAGGTATCGCCCAGGGAGATGCCGAAATCAAAAGCATCTTTCTTGTGCAGGGCGTTTACCGTTTGAATGGCAGCATCGAGGACATGCGTTGTATACATCATGATCGGCGAGTAGATGGATGTGTTTGTCCCGGAGAATTTTGGATCTTTTTGCTGAAGGTAAATCAACTGGTTCGGCGCTTCCTTGTCGGTGATATGGATGTCCGTGATGGTAAAGAAATGCAGCAGTTTTGCTTTTGGAGGAAGCGCTGGAACGACATAACCATCCGGCATAATACCAAATGTCGTTGAATCGGTGCGCGACTCCACCGGGAGCGGCGCTCCTAATGTCCAGATGCCATAGCCCCATTCATCATATTGTGAAACCTTGGAAAGTCTTGCCGTATCAGGTGTGAAGTCCATAGAAAATGAAATCATCCGCTGGTCCGTTGTTTGAACATCGGAATCAATCGGATATCCCTGGACTTGACTATCGTTGCCGCCGCCTGAGCATCCGGGCAAAGAAAAAATCAGTACGCTCATTAACACGACTAAACAAATTTTTTTGTATTCAGAGAATGATTTCATAAAGCCACTCCTTCGGTTGTGATTATTCAATCTAATTATTTCCACACCTTAAAAATGACAAGAACGTGCTTTTCGGTAAGATGAGCAAAGTTATAATGATGCAAATAGCCAGCCAAACGCCAAAGAGCTGTGAAGAGTTTTATTACTCCTTTAATAACATCTTGTTAGATTAACAGGAGTGCACAAAATAGATGTATGAAATAATAGGTTTACCCTCAATATTTGGTGGAGCCGCAACATATTGAGGGAGAGGCGATTCCTCCCGGAAATTCTCCCGCTTGCGCGCCCACGGAGAATATGTTGGGCAAGCATAATTTATAATTTGCGGCGATGGATGTTTTTTGTTATTTCTGCATCATGGATATGGACATATTATCACTGCTTAAAAACGCGCGGATTTTAGGCATCGAGCTCAACGAACAGCAACTGGCTCAGTTTGATCTTTATAAAAATGAGCTTTTGCAATGGAATGCCAAAACAAATTTAATTTCTGAAAACTCTTCTAAGCAAATTATCACGCATCACTTTCTGGATTCGCTCACGGCCTGGCAATTTATTCCCAAGTCCAATGCACGCATGATTGATATCGGCTGCGGCGCCGGTTTTCCCGGCCTTCCCTTAAAAATTGCACTGCCCGATTTAGAAATTTATTTACTGGAGGCCAATCGCAAGAAAGTTTCTTTTCTAAAACACATCATTCGTCTCTTAGATCTTTCTTCCACTTTTGTTCTTCATGAACGCATCGAAAACATCATCAAAACAGATTTATGGAAGGAAAAATTTGATATAGTAATTTCCCGCGCTACATTTAAATTAAATGAACTTCTGACACTGGGAGAATTTTTTCTTGCCCCGGAAGGTCAACTCATCGCTTTGAAAGGCCCTAATGTTGGAAAAGAAATTAAGCAGGATTCCAAGACTAAAAATCAACACCAAATAGCTCAATTGATTCAGCATGATATAGAGGCTCCTTTTTTGGAAGCGCCGCGTAAAATTATTATCGGAATAAAGCAAAAATAAAGTAAAAAAACCTTCTAAAAATTAATTTTTTATGCTAGTGCTAACGCCAGTTCTTGCAAAAGAATTTATTTTTGTACGCTCAATAAAATAATGAATAAAATTATATGTATAGCAAACCAAAAGGGTGGTGTAGGTAAAACCACCACCGCGATAAATTTATCTGCTTCCCTGGCGGCGGCGGAAAAAAAAACTTTGCTCATTGACGGCGATTCTCAGGGCAATTCCACGAGTGGCATTGGCGCGGATAGAAACTCTTTTCAGACGGCTAATTTATATCACGCGATGATCGGCCAGGTGCCTCTCCATGATGTGATTATACACACTGCAATTCAGCATCTGGATGTCGTGCCGTCCAATCAGGACCTGATTGGAATTGAAGTGGAGTTCGTCGGGCTGGAAGAAAAAGAAACGCGGCTTAAGAATTTGTTAAGCGCTATGGAAGATCATTATGATTATGTCGTCATTGATTGTCCTCCATCACTGGGTGTCATGACGGTTAACGCTCTGGTTGCGGCTGATTGCTTGATCGTGCCGCTGCAATGTGAATATTTCGCGATGGAAGGGTTGGGGTATCTGCTCAATACCGTCAAACTGGTTAAGGCGCAATTAAATCCCCGGCTAGTCCTGGGCGGTATTTTACTGACGATGTTTGATCAGCGTAATTTATTATCTCATCGCGTATCGGATGATGTGCGTAAACATTTTGGCGACAAAGTTTTTAAAACGGTGATTCCGCGTAATGTGCGGCTTTCGGAAAGTCCCAGTCACGGATTGCCTATTATTTTGTACGATATTAAATCACGCGGCGCGTTGGCTTATATGGAAATGGCAAGCGAAATCATTCAAGGGGGAATGTAAATGGCGCAAAAAAATGTGCTGGGAAAAGGGCTTGGCGCCATATTTCCTGATTTATTAAACGACTCCGACAAGAAAAAAAGTGTTTCCTGCGGTATTGAAGAATTGCGCCCCAACCGTTATCAGCCCCGCAAAATGTTTAATGATAACAAACAAAAAGAGCTTATCGCTTCCATCAAAAACAGTGGCATTATACAGCCGATTATTGTTCGCAAGGCTGTTAATGGATACGAAATTATCGCCGGAGAGCGGCGCTGGCGGGCGGCTCAGGCTTCGGGTTTAAAAGATGTCCCCATTGTCATTCGCGAAGCGACCGACAAGGAAGCGGCGGAAATGTCTCTCATTGAAAATATTCAACGCGAAGAGTTAAATCCTTTGGAAGAAGCCAATGCCTATGTTACGTTAATCGACAGTTTTAAACTGTCTCAGGAAGCCGTGGCCCTGCAAGTAGGCAAGGATCGTTCGACAATCGCCAATACCGTCCGTCTTTTAAAATTGCCGGCTAAAGTGCAAAACGCTCTGATGGAAAATAAAATTTCCGCGGGTCATGCCCGGTGCTTACTGGCCTGCAATTCCACGGAAGAACAAATCGCAGCGCTTAATTTGATCTTGAAAAAAGATTTAAATGTCCGGGAAACCGAACGCTTGATCCAAAAAGCAAAACAAACAGCGGATAAAAAACAAGATAATCCCAAAGACCGTTTTTTAAACGATCTGGAAAAATCACTGGCTAAACAATTGATGGCCAAGGTACAAATTAAAGGTTCGGCTAAGAGGGGATTGATTGAAATTCGCTACACATCTATGGATGAATTAAACCGTTTAGCGGGTGTCATTCTGGATGATTTGCAATAATGTAATTTTTCCACACTTGTCAACAGGTGTTTATAAGTGTGTGTATAAGGCTTATTGATATGGATGCATTTTGGGGTAAAACTGTTAATTTTATTCAGGAAAAAATCAGCAAGCAAAATTTTGATACATGGATAAAACCGATCAAAATTGTTGCCATGGAAGACCAGCGCGTGCAACTGGCTGTGCCTAATAAATTTTTCAAAGATTGGCTTTTGGATAATTATTCTTCAACGATCAAACAATCGTTAAAGGCGGCTGCCGGTCTGGAAGTGGATATTGATTTTGTTCTGGTGAAGAATCAGGAAAATATTGCCGAACCTGCTGCCGCGCGTGCAACACACACCAAAAACGTGTCCTCTGGCGCAACCACTAAAGGTAAAAACTTTTCTTTTCTTAACGATAATTATAACTTCGACCGGTTTGTCGTCGGTTCGTGTAATCAATTTGCCCACGCCGCTTCCATTGCCGTGGCCAAACAACCGGCGAAAAATTATAATCCTCTGTTTATTTACGGCGGCTCCGGTTTGGGAAAAACCCACTTGCTGAATGCCATCGGACTGCTGGCCGCGGCGACACATCCTTCCCTCAATATCATGTACGTATCGGCGGAAGAATTTATGAATGAAATGATTAATTCCATCCGTTATGACCGGATGCCGAAATTTAGAGATAAATATCGCAATATCAGCTGTCTCTTAATCGATGATATTCATTTTCTGGCGGGAAAAGACAGGACTCAGGAAGAGTTTTTCCACACTTTCAACACTTTGCACGATTCAGGAAAACAAATAGTTGTGACCAGCGACAAATTCCCGAAAGATATTCCAAATCTGGAAAGCAGACTGCGTTCCCGTTTTGAATGGGGCCTGATTGCCGATATTCAGCCGCCGGAAATAGAGACCAAAGTTGCTATTATCGAAAAGAAGATTCAGGAAAACAAAATTGAATTATCACATAATGTTATTCATTATATTGCGTCTCACGCGGAATCCAACATTCGGGAACTGGAAGGTTTTCTGGTGAGAATAGGAGCATACTCTTCTTTGACAGGTAGAGAAATTGATTTGGATTTAGTCAAAGAAGTATTAAGCAGTTTAGTGAAGCATAATAAAAAAGGTGAAGTTAGTATTGAAGAAATCATTAAAGTGATTGCCGGTAAATTAAATATAAAAATATCAGATATTAAGGCTCATAATAAAAATAAAAATATCGTTTTCGCCCGGCAAATTGCCATGTATCTTGCTAGAAAGTTAACCAATAATTCTTTCCCGGACATCGGACAGAAAATTGGCGGACGAGATCACTCCACCGTCATTTATGCCAATAATAAAATAATTAACAGCATAAAAACGGATACGAAATTGAAAAATTTAATCCAGGAAATGGAGGATATTTTAATCCACAAATCATAAACTTTTTATACTAAGTTTATAAACAGGTCATTAAGGCTTTAAATGACTAAGATGATTAAAAATAAATCTTTAATCAACATATGAACAGGTATTACTGTTACTACTATTTTTTATTAATAAAGAACATATAAGAATAATAACAAGGAGGAAATATGGAATTTAAAATAAACAGAAACACCTTTCTTGACGGTATTCAAAAAACTTTAGGTATTGTCGAGAAAAAGACGACCATACCTATTTTAAACAATATTTTGTTAAAAGCTGAAAATAATAAGATAAAAATAGTCGCCACGGACAGAGAGATAATTTTAATTTCCGATTACGATGCTGATGTCAGTGAAAATGGTGACATAACCGTTTCGGCGAAAAAAATACACGAGATGATCAGGGAAATTCAAGGTGAAGTGGTTAATTTTTCCCAAAAAGGAAATATTGTAAAAATATCATCTCAAAGAGCGTTTTACAAAATACCCGGTCTACCGGCGGAAGATTTTCCAAGTATTGCAGATGATCATGATATTCCTTTGTATAAAATCCAGGGAAACATCATGAAGGATTTGATCAATAAAACATCCTTTGCCATGGCGACCGATGAAACGAGAAAAAATTTAAATGGCGTTTTACTGGAAGCGGGAATGGATGGAGCGAATCACTTACTGCGGATGGTGGCTACCGATGGACATCGTCTGGCGATGGCCAAAGGATTTACGTCCGGTGCTTCTTTAAAGGCGGGAAAGGGAATTATTATTCCACGCAAAGGGTTAATGGAAATCAAAAAAATCATTGATGAGAATGAAGAAGTTAAAATCGGTTTTCATAAAAATATGTTTATAGTGAAAACTGAAAATACATTATTAAAAGTCAGTCTGGTGGATGCTGACTATCCGGACTATAAAAAAGTGATTCCCACGGAAAAAGGCATCAGTGTTATTTTGGAAAAAGAATATTTTCTGCATGCCTTAAAACGCATGAGTGTTGTGTCTTCAGAGAGGTACGGTGGAGTGATTCTTTCTTTTTCCGATGGTAAGTTAACGCTGAATTCGACCAATTTGGATGTTGGTGAAGCGACGGAAGAAATAGATGTCACATACAGCGGTGAAGTGATTGATAGCGGGTTTAATGTGAATTATTTGATTGATGCCATTTCGGTGATTAACAAAGATCAAATTATGTTTGAAGTAGGATTGGGATTAAAGCCGTCACTGATTAAACAGGCAGAAGATGATAATTATTTATGCATTATTATGCCCCTGAAAATATAGCGGCAGAGAGGAAGTTTAAAAGTAAATATGACACATACGTATGATGCGGATAGTATTAAAGTGTTGGAAGGCCTTGAGGCAGTTCGGAAAAGGCCGGCTATGTATATTGGTTCCACCGGTAAGGAAGGACTTCATCATCTGGTGTACGAAGTTGTCGATAACAGCATCGATGAAGCGGCAGGAGGATATTGTGACACCATTACCGTAAAAATACGAGTGGATAACAGTATCGTTGTTGATGACAACGGCCGCGGTATTCCGGTAGGTATTCATAAAACGGAAGGTGTATCCGCGGCGGAAGTTGTCATGACCATGCTTCACGCGGGAGGAAAATTTTCCAACGACTCCTATAAAATATCCGGCGGTCTTCATGGTGTCGGCGTTTCTGTCGTCAATGCCCTGTCTAAAAAGTGCGAATTGGAAGTACGGCGCGACGGCAATGTTTATATGCAATCCTACCAACGCGGTGTTCCCGATGGTCCATTGGAAATGGTGGGTAAAACCCGCGGCAAGGGAACGAAAGTAACGTTCTTACCGGATGACGAAATATTTGAAGAGAGTGAATTCAGTTTTGATATTATCGCGAACCGTTTGCGCGAACTGGCTTTTTTAAATTCCGGCGTCAAAATTATTTTAATCGACGAACGCACCAGCAAGCAAAATGAATTCTTTTATAAAGGCGGTATCGTTTCATTTGTCGAATATATCAACCGCAATAAAAAAGTTTTGCACAAAAATCCAATTTTCGTTTCCGGCGCCAAGGACGATTGTTCGGTAGAAGTTGCTCTGCAGTACAATGAAACTTATCTGGACAATATTTTTGCCTTTGCCAACAGCATCAACACAACGGAAGGCGGCACGCATATGATCGGCTTCCGGTCGGCGCTCACCCGGGTTTTTAATAATTACGCCACCAACAATAAATTAATCAAAGACGGCAAGGAATCGCTGCGCGGTGAAGATTTAAGAGAAGGCCTGGCGTGCGTCATCAGTGTCAAAGTCAAGAATCCGCAGTTTGAAGGACAGACCAAAACCAAGCTGGGCAACTCTGAAGTGCGCGGTCTGGTAGAAGGCATAGTTTACGAAAAGATCGGCAGTTACCTGGAGGAAAATCCTTCTGTCGCGAAACAAATACTGAATAAATGCATGGAAGCGGCGCGTGCCCGGGAAGCGGCCAGACGCGCCAAGGAATTGACCCGCCGTAAGAGCGCTTTGGAAGTAGGGGCGCTGCCGGGAAAACTGGCCGATTGCCAGGAAAAAGATCCGGCGCTCAGTGAAATCTATCTGGTGGAAGGAGATTCCGCCGGTGGTTCAGCCAAGCAGGGACGTGACCGTAAAAATCAGGCCATTCTACCGCTGCGTGGAAAAGTGCTCAACGTGGAGAAAGCCCGTTTTGATAAAATGCTGCAAAATGAAGAAATCAAAACGATGGTAACCGCATTTGGAGCGGGCATTGGCGCCGACGATTATGACGTCAGCAAACTGCGGTATCATAAAGTTATCATCATGACGGATGCGGATGTTGACGGCGCGCATATTCGCACACTGCTGTTGACCTTCTTCTTCCGTCAGATGCGGGAACTGATTGAACGGGGATATTTGTTTATCGCTCAGCCGCCGCTGTTTAAAGTCGTGGAGAAAAAACAGGAATTCTATATCCAGAATGAGGAACAGATGAAAAACTACATTCTGGAAAACGGTGTGGAAAAAGTCAAGCTGGTCATGGGCGACGGCTCGCCGTTTCCGGTCACCGGAAATAAATTACTGGTTCTGATTAAGAAAGTGATGCGGATTAAAGACCTATTGGAACGGTTTGAAAAAGAAGGGCGCGACGGGAATCTGATCCGCATCTTAGCCGGCGATCCCACCCTGACGGATGACAGTTTTAAAAATGAAAAAGCGCTTTCGTCCATAGCGAAAAGAACGGGCGTTGCCCTGGGGGAAAGTTTTACCGATTTTAACATTGAACCGGACGAAGATCACGGCGGGTTCAAAATGGTTTTTAAGCTGACGAAAAACGGGCAAATTTCCCCATCCTGTTTGAACCGGGAAGTATTCCGCACGCCGCAGTTCGCGGATATTCGGACATTGCTGGATCAGATTTCCATGATCGGAGAAGGTCCTTACAGCGACAAGGGCGATGAATCTTCAGCGCCTGTCATTCTGGAAAGTCCCAAAGATCTGGTGGATCATATTGTCGGTTTGGGCAAGAAGGGCCTGACCGTGCAGCGCTACAAGGGTCTGGGTGAGATGAACCCCGAACAGTTATGGGAAACGACGATGAATCCCGAAAAACGCACGCTGCTGCAGGTGACTGTCGACGACGCGGTGCTGGCTGACGAAATATTTACCACCCTGATGGGCGATCAGGTCGAACCGAGGCGTGATTTTATATATCAAAACGCCCTGTATGTTTCCAACTTGGATATATAACAACTTACTGTTGGATTAATGATTTTGCCGGCTGAAGCAAAACCGGCTTTTTATTGAGAGAGGATGAAACAACATGGAACGTGATATCCACCACAAGCAAACCCTGGTGAATATAGAAGATGAAATGAAAAAATCCTACATGGATTACGCCATGAGCGTTATCATCGGCCGGGCTATTCCCGATGTGCGCGACGGCCTCAAACCGGTGCACCGCCGTATTTTATACGCCATGTATGAAATGGGCAACCGCCATAACAAACCCTACAAAAAATCAGCCCGTATCGTCGGCGAGATCATGGGTAAATATCACCCGCACGGCGACGCGGCCATTTACGACACCATGGTGCGTATGGCCCAGGAGTTTTCTCTGCGCTACATGTTGGTGGACGGACAGGGCAACTTCGGTTCGATTGACGGTGATCCTCCCGCGGCCATGCGTTATACGGAAAGCCGCCTGGCGCGCATTTCCGATGAAGTGCTGGCCGATCTTGAAAAAGACACGGTTGATTATGTGCCCAACTATGACGAATCTCTGCAGGAGCCTTCGCTTCTGGCTACACGCATTCCACTGTTACTGCTCAACGGCACTTCCGGCATCGCTGTCGGCATGGCGACCAATATTCCGCCCCATAATCTGAAGGAAATCATCAACGGCACCATCGCCTGCATCAAGAATCCCGCGATTACCATCGAACAACTGATGCGTCATATTCCGGGTCCGGATTTTCCCACGGCCGGATTTATCAATGGCCGGGAAGGCATTCTTTCCGCCTATAAAACGGGACGCGGCATCATCCGCATCCGGGCGCGCGCGCTGATTGAAAAGAACGCACGCAACGATAAAGAAACCATTGTCGTCACAGAACTGCCTTATCAGGTCAACAAGGCCATGCTGATCGAAAAGATAGCCGAACTGGTGCGCGACAAAAAGATATCCGGCATTTCCGATTTGCGGGACGAATCCGACCGGGACGGCATCCGTGTGGTCATCGAACTCAAGCGGGATGAAAATTCAGCCATCATCCTCAACCAGCTCTATAAATTCACGCAAATGGAAGTCTCCCTGGGCGTCA
>Ga0182019_10001643_pt1 | contig 11383 bp, 8 predicted proteins | sample 812E2MmetaG_FD_120483 | JGI IMG/M metagenome (GOLD analysis project Ga0182019, IMG submission 120483) | Permafrost microbial communities from Stordalen Mire, Sweden - 812E2M metaG | ecosystem: Environmental > Terrestrial > Soil > Wetlands > Permafrost | place: Sweden: Stordalen | collected...
AGTTCTTAATACAACAAGCGAAGCAAGGCTGTGTGAAAATACGATAAGTAAAGTTGCGATAGTAAAAAGAATGATACCAAGAGAAAATACCTTCTTCCTTCCGAAAATGTCACCAAGTTTTCCAAAAGGAAGGAGAAAGATAGCTGTTGCCAGCAAGGAGCTGCTCACGACCCAGGAGAGACTGATTGCATTTACATGAAGGTCTCGCCCTATAGCCGGCAGAGCAAGGTTAATTGCAGATGTCAGGAATGGGACCAGGAAAGCTGCAAAAGCAGAAACCAGCAGGACCGCCTGCTTCTGCCCCTTTATCTCTTTTTCGTCAGTAAGATTATCAAACAGGTTTGTCATATATTATTCCTTCTCCTTTGTATCGATTATGATGGTTACGGGACCATCGTTTATCAGACTAACATCCATCATAGCCCCAAATTCACCGGTAGCAATCCTTTTCCCGGTAATGTCTGACAGTTTTTTGATAAAGCTTTCGTAAAGCGGAATGGCAATTTCATGTCTAGCGGCTTTAATGTATGAAGGCCTGTTCCCCTTTTTTGTTTTGGCATGAAGGGTGAACTGGCTGATGACCATAATGCTTCCCCCGGTTTCCATTACTGAAAGATTCATAACGCCGGCTTCATCATTAAATATCCGGAGCTGAGCTATCTTATTGCCGAGCCATTCTATATCGGACAAGTCATCTGCATCTTCAATTCCGGCAAGGACAAGAAGCCCGGGACCAATCTCATCTTTAATCATGCCGTCAATTGTGACGGAAGCCGTTTTAACACGCTGTATAACAACTCTCATAAACCCATTTTAGGGATTTCAAATATATGCAATCAAAATCAAAAAGCTGAAAATGATGTTTTATATTATATTTGCGGCAATTAAAGATTCTCAATGGATTATTTCACAATTCTGGCCATTGCCGTCGGACTCTGTTTCGACACATTCGCAGTATCTCTCTCCATGGGTATGGTAAGGTCCAGGATACTCTTCCGGCAGGCAATCCGGGTGGCATTGGTGCTTGCCATTTTCCAGGGAGGACTTACTGTTGCAGGCTTTTTTCTTGGTTCATTCTTCTCAGTGGCATTAAAAGCTATCGATCACTGGGTAGCGCTTGGGTTGCTTTCAGCGCTTGGCATTAAGATGATAATTGAGGCTCTGAAAAAGGAAAAAAAAAGAGAGGCCATGGACTATACCAAATGGATAGTTCTCATTACCATTGCACTTGGTACAAGCATTGACGCTTTTGCGGTTGGAATAAGCTTCGCACTTCTTAATGTGGAGATATGGATCGCAGGCATCATTATCGGAACAGTAACGTTCCTTGCCTCAATGGCAGCAATCAGGATTGGCAAATCGGCAGGAAAAAAGCTTGGTCAAAAGGTTGAGATAATCGGCGGATTGATCCTGATAGCCATCGGAATAAAAATATTCCTTGAACATATCCTGGCAACATAAAAGATTTCCTATTTTTTTATCGTTCTTACCCCGAATACAGGCCCGGCCATATTATTCTGATGCGCCAGGAACTTCACTGTTACCTTTGATTTGCCGTTTGTTATTTCGCGCGGAATTTCATATTGAACAGTAATAAATTGCCCATCCTTTTTATTAGATATATTCTCGGTGGAAATAAGCTTATCGTTTACAAGTATATCGAATGTTTTTGCCCCGGGAAACCCTCCCCAGTATTCAACAGCCAGGGCATTCGAAATATTTCCCTTCACTTTCATTACGAACGAAAACCAGCCTCCCCTCGATTCCCTGTTTGCCAGGTCCTTAAAGCTTCCGGGTGTAGTATTTTCACCCCTGAAGTTATGGTCCCGTTCCGGCTGCATCTCGCCGGGCCTGACAAAATCAATCGTAGCTTCTTTAATTTTCTTCAGCTGCTCAAGTGAAGTTTTATATTCAGTCTCTCGTGCAGTCCATCCTGCTTCCGTAAACAGATCCCAGAAAACCGAATATCGCCTGTCATAAAAAGTATATAAGGGCCTAAGTTCAACATCGCGTGGCCTTCCGGTATTTACTGTCACGAACGTATTTATCTTACCGGCTACTGGTTTCATCCATTCTGCCGGATCCCTATTTTCCGTCATAAAAACCGGAACATACATAGCATCTGTTGAGGCGGAATCCTTTATTGGACCAAGATCTCCGGCCATGACAAGCGGACCATACATCACGGCCACCCTGCTGCTGTCGTCGGGCATCGCCTCAAGACGCAATGAGAAAGGCAGCTTCACTTTAACCTTATCTCCTGTTTGCCAGGTTCTTTCAACCGGAATAAAGCTTCCCGGTTTTCCTTTGATATGTATTGCTTTCCCGTTCACGCTGATGCTTATCCCGCTGGCTGCCCAGTATGGATAACGGATTTGCAGCGTAATCTTCTGCGGTTTATCGCATTTGAATTCCAGGGTTGTTCCCTGTTCTTCGGGAAATTTTGTGTTTTGCGTAACAACCAGCCCTTTTTCCTTCCACGAAAGCTCAGCGGCAATGAATTGAAAGAGAAATAGTTCATTGTTGTTGTGGTAAAAAATGTTTTTGCCATACTTGGAGTGATTTTCCATTCCGGTGCCAATACAACAGGTAAAATCAAGCGGATCCTGGAAGTATTTGTACCCACCCATATCCAGCGACAGGTTATATACGACATGTCCGTCAACAGGATTCTGGGTTGCAAGGATATGATTAAAAAGAGCCCTTTCATAAAAGTCGGCTTCATTTGCTGATGCTTCCCATTCAAAGAGATGTTCGGTAAGCTTAAGCATATTGTAAACATTACACGATTCTGTGGTATTCTCTCCTAATTGATCACTTAGCTTGTCGGCAGGACCGAAATATTCATTATTGCCATTCCCTCCTGTGACATAAGAGTGATGATATACTACGGTTTTCCAGAAGAATTCTGCAGCTTTTTTGTCCGACGTATCGCCGGTAAGCTCATAAAGACGCGATAATGCAATTAGTTTTGGAATATTTGTATTGCAATGTCTCCCGGGCAGAATGTCCTTTCCTTCCTTCAGCGGGTCGAGAACAGCTTTCTGGTAGAATATTTTCGAAAGCTTCAGGTACTTTTCGTCCTTTGTGTCTGCATAAAGGTCAGCCAGTGTCTCACTTATTCCGCCATGTTCACAGCGGAGCATGTTCTGAACCTGGTCGTCGGTGAGAGGAGATACAATGCCGTAGAGCCAATCCGCAAACCCCTTCTCAACCGCAAGAGCAGTCTGGTTCCCGCATAGGTGATAAGCGTCCCTCAGCCCTGCCATCATTTTATGTTCAGTGTAGAACGGGACCCAGATACCATTCAGATCAAATCCCTGGGAGCGGATGTTTCCCTTTGCTACTTCAGTTTCAAGAATTTTTTTGCCATTCGGAAATGCACCGAGGTATCCGTTTCCGTCAGCATCCTGAAGCTTTTTCATCTCATCAACTATATAATTGACCCGGTCAAGAAACCGTTTATCGCCGGAAGTCTGGTACATCATTGAGCAGGCGCTGAGGTAATGCCCAAGGCTATGTCCTGCAATAGTCTCATTTTCCCACCCCATATAGTGCTCCGCTTTTGGCTTTAGTCCGGCTTCAGAATAGAATTTTGAAAGAAGCCTGTCGGGTTCATAGCTTAATAATATATTCTCATCCAGCTCAGTGGCATGCAGAAAGGGCCCGCTGAGAAGCTTAACATCAGTAAGAGAGAAGGGAAGAGCCCGGAAAGATACTATCTCAGGACCACCTGTTTTGACCATGGTTTCATGATGTGCAGTGCAACCAGAAATCAGGTTGAAAATGACAATTTCCGACAACAAAAACCTTGCAATTTTCAACATAACGGATGAGGTTTTAGAATTAAGTGTAAGATTAACACTAATAATATTTCAAAGATATCATTTCATCCGGAATAGCAATAAAGCGGATTGATTGTACGGTTTCTGCATTGAAAAATGTAAATTTGTCAAAATCTCCATCCTGGAACGAAATGAACAAAAATTGTTTATGTGAAAGCTGCGAATTCAGGGATATCGTATTTGCTTATCTCGATGAACCAGCAATACAGAAATTATGCAGTCAAAAGGAGGAGCAGCCTTTTAAAAAAGGCGAGATAATAAATCATGAGGGAGAGAAGATCACAAGCTTCAAATATCTTAAAAGCGGACTTGTAAAGCTTTACAGGCGAACTTCCATGGGTGATGAGCAGGTGATTACAATTACCAAGCCTTTCGAGTTCGTCAGCAATATGAATATCTTTTCCGAAGATCGTTACCATTATTCTGTCTCTGCTGTTGAAGATTCTGTTGTTTGCACCATTAACCTGGATTTTATCAAAGATCTTTTTCTGAAGAATGGCGGATTTGCAATGGGCTTGATGACCAAAATCTCAAAAATCAACGACAAAATAATTACCCAGACACTTGACATCAGGCAGAGAAACCTCGTTGGCAGGGTTGCGTTCATCCTGCTTTATTTCGTGAAGGAGATTTATGGCACAAGAGTCTTCGATCTTCCGGTCTCCAGAAAAGAGATTGCCGATTTTATAGGCATGAGCGCAGCCAATGTCATCAGAACAATGTCTGACTTCAAGAGGGAAGGAATTATTAAAGTATTCGGGAAGACAATTGAGATTGTAGATATCATCAAGCTTGAAAACATTTCAAAGCGGGGTTGAAGTGGAAGAATTACAACCTTTCAATCATTTTGCATTCTATTTTTTAATCTGTAAAGAATTATTCTGCAATCGGCTAAAAATTGTTTTCATTTCCATAGAATAATTTTAAAAAGTTATACTTTAGGAGTCGATAAAAACAACATAATATCATATAAAAAGAAAAAAATCATGGTAACACCAAAAACAAAGGGAGTCATTGCAATTCTGACAGGGGGTGGCGATGTGCCGGGTCTTAATCCCGCAATACGTGCGGTAACAATACGTGCCAACCGGGAAGGGTATAAAGTAATCGGACTGCGAAGAGGATGGGCAGGAATTTCGGAATTAATCCGCGATAATAAAGCTGACAACAGCAACTGCTACGAAATCCTTACCGACAATGTGGTAAACAAGGCCGGGCGAACCGGAGGCACCTTCCTTCACACTTCAAGAACACGTCCCAGTCACATGCCGAAGGCCAGTGTTCCGGATCATTTGATGGGGAAATATAATGCTGAAATAAATGACATTACCCCGGAGATCATTAAAAACCTGGAATGGCTTGGTATCGATTACCTTATCCCGATAGGGGGCGATGACACTCTTAGCTATGGAGTTCACCTCTACAGGCAGGGAGTAAAAGTAATTGCCATCCCTAAAACAATGGATAACGATGTTCCGGGAACTGACTATTGCATCGGATTCAGCACCTGCGTTACAAGAACTATTCAGATGACAAACAGCCTCAGAACATCTGCAGGATCGCATGAAAGATTTCTTGTTCTTGAGGTTTTCGGAAGATATGCAGGCTTCACAGCCATGCTTCCGACGATGGCCGGCTCAGCAAACCGATGTGTCATTCCTGAATATAAGTTTGATATAGACCTTCTTGCAAAGCTGCTGGTTGAGGATAGGAATAATAACCCCAGCAAATATTCAATTGTTCTTGTCTCAGAAGGAGCTATGTTCGATGGTGGCGAAATGATATTCCACGATAATGAAAAAGATGCTTACGGTCATGCAAAGCTGGGAGGGATCGGAGATGTTGTTTCCCAGAAGCTGAAAGAGCTCTCTCCCAAATACAATGGCGGAAAAACCATTAATGTCATAAACCAGAAGCTTGGCTACATGGTTCGGGGCGGCGATCCTGATTTCCTCGATTCAATCGTTCCCATGGCATACGGGAACCTGGCTCTTGACCTGATAATGAAAGGGATGCATGGAAGAATAGTAGTCCTTAAGAATGGACGCTATGATAATGTACCGATTGATGTTGTAACATCCTCGAAAAAAATAGTAAAAGTTTCAGAAAATTACAATGTCGAGAGGCTGAGACCAATTTTCCATAGCTTCGAAATGAAGTCGTTCCTGCTGATGGCTTCCGACGATTAAGCTTTTGAATAGATTGAATTTTAATTGTAGGGACGTTGCATGCAACGTCCCTAAGTATTTTAAATTAATAACAAGTTATCTTTACCCTAAATACCGATTCTTTGGAACAGGGAATTGTCATAAAGTCAACCGGATCTCACTACAGGGTGTTGCATAGCGACGGGAAAATTACCGATTGCGTTATCAGGGGGAAGTTCAGGGAGAGAAACCTGAGGACCACTAATCCTGTTGCGGTTGGGGATAATGTCAAATTTGATTTTGAATCTGGCAGCAATACAGGTATTATTACCGAGCTTCTCGATCGCAGGAACTATATCCTGAGAAAAGCCTCAAACCTTTCAAAGGAGTTCCAGATCATAGCAGCCAACGTCGACCACCTGTTCCTGATGATAACAATAATTCTTCCGGAAACCCCCGTGGAGTTTATAGACAGATTTCTGATGACGGCTGAGGCATATAGAGTCCCGGCAACAATAATAATCAATAAAACAGATCTTTACGGGAAAGCTGAAATAAAAAGAATGAAATACCTGGAGTCGCTTTACTCCAGGATCGGATATGAATGCCTTTGCCTTTCAATCATCAACAACCAGGGTGTGGATATTCTGAAGGATAAGATGAAGGGGAATATTAATCTACTTGCCGGGAATTCCGGAGTTGGCAAGACAACCCTCATAAATGCATTAAACCCCGCACTTAATCTGAAAACAAAAGCAATTTCCGATTATCATAAACAAGGGAAGCACGTCACAACCTTCCCGGAGATGCACCCGATGCCTTTTGGAGGATTTGTGATCGATTCCCCCGGGATCAGGGGATTCGGAGTGATAGATATGGAGAAAAATGAAATCTATCATTTCTTCCCCGAAATTTTCAGAGTCTCAAAAGAGTGCCGATTTTATAATTGTCTTCATTTCGATGAACCCGGGTGTGCTGTAAGAAACGCAGTTGAAACTGGGGCAATAGATCCCCTCAGGTACCGCAGTTATTTGAATATACTGAACGATAATAACCGTAAATATCGATGATCCAATTAATTTTTCCCTATTTAACATATCTTTGCCATCCAGTTGCCGGCAAATCTAAAACACGATGAAAAAACTCCTGATATTTGTCTATACAGCCTTCATACTGATATTACTGGTAAATTTTTTCTATTATAGAAGCCTGTATAACAAACAGATAAATTATATTACTGCGCTGCTCGACCGGCAGGTTCAAATTGTCGGTCTTTCCGTAGATAGCACAAATAATTATTTTACAAGCGACCTTAATCAAATAATTCTTTCCGGTGATCTCGACTCTTTTTTCAATGATAAGGATAAACGATACCAGATCACTGATAAAATGAAATTATTCTATTCAAAATACAAGGATTTTGTGACCGGGATCAAAATATTTGACCACAACAGGAATGAATTTACTTTAAAGAAAGATGAAGTTGGAGACTGGCTGGAACAATCGCCGTATGTGCTTCATATACAAGGTGAAATTATTGACCGGGACAAGCTGCTTGAAGAAAACAAGAAATTCAATTATTACCTTCCGATCTATGAAAATAATGTTGCTGTGGGTGATATCGTTGTTACGGTTGATTATCAGAACTACTTCACCAAGACCTTTTCCGTGTTCAATCTTAAAGATTATCAATGGCAATGGGTTGTAAGCGATTCCGGCAATATAATATTCAGTAATAGCATCAGCAAAATAACCTATTCAAGAATAAAGATAATTACCGCGTCAATTGAAAACGGGACAATGAATAATATCATTCATAAGGCTGAAATCAAGGGTAAATCAAAGGAAGTTATCTCATCTTTTTATCCTGTTCAGCTTTTGCAGAGGAACCTCTGCCTTGTATTCACGACCCCTACCGAGCTTTTCCAAAAATACATCATAAGAAATTCTATTATAATTGTGACCGGCACTCTTCTTCTTATGCTGCTCATTATCTCGATGTTCATGAAATATCTGAGGAAGCAAAAATCGGAGACGAAACAGCTGAGCGAATCAGAGAAGATGCTTTTCATGCTTATTGAAGAGATGCCCGTGGGTGTGATAATTCACAACAAGAACGGGGAAATAATAAAAGCCAATAAAATAGCAGCTATACAATATTCTTATCACGGGGAGGCTGAAATGAAGGGGAAGATATTCCCTGAAACCTCATATCCCGAAAGCAGTGATTATTTTTCAAAGAACCTCGTAGGAACATTCAACCCCGATCAGTTTGTCATAATCAAAAAAGAGATAGGCGAAATCGTACTCTACAGGAACAGTATACCTGTTGTTTTCCTGGGTGAAGAGGCAACAATGGAGATCCTGATAGATGTTACTATGCTTGAATCGGCACGCAAGCAGGAAGCAAAGGCAAATGAGGCCAAATCAGAGTTTCTTGCGCGCATGAGCTACGAGATCAGAACCCCGCTCAATGGTATCATCGGTATGACTGATATCCTTAACAGGCAGGAGGCCCCGGATGATGTAAAGGAAATAATAAAACTTTTGCGACGTTCAACTGAAGTTCTCCTTAACATCATAAATGATATCCTCGATTTTTCAAAGATTGAAACCGGGAAAATGATTCTTGATGAGGTCCCCTTCAACCTGAGGGAGGAAATAAATTACTGCTCCGACCTGGCCAGGACATATATTGCCGATAACGATGTCGTTTTTATTTATAATATCGACGATAACATTCCTCATAGCATAGTTGCCGATCCATTCAGGCTGAGGCAAGTACTTACCAACCTTATAAACCATTCTGCATCGAATACCACCAAAGGCGAAATAGTTCTGAATTGCACGCTGAAAAGCAATAAAAGCGGAATCCTCGTTCTTGGCTTTGAGCTGCTCGATACTGGTACCGGCTTTGACAAGGCAAGCTTCAAAAAGATATTCGGTGACTACGTCAATGTCGATTCCAAAGCATCGTGGGGTAACGATGAATCCGGCTTCGGGACCGTTCTTGCAAGGCAGTTGGTAGAGATGATGGGAGGAGAGCTCACTGCCGAAAGTCCTTCGGGCCTTCCCGGCAATATTGGAACAAAGATCACCTTTACCATAACCGCATATTCAAATGATAAGATTGTAAAGAACCTTGACCAGGCAAGTATTACTTCAATTAACAAGATCAAAACCCTTATAATAACCGGTTCCCAAAACCGTGATGAAGAAATACTTAACTCCCTGCACCGGCTGGGACTTAATGTAACAGTTACAACCTACCAGAAATCAACTGTCGGACAGATAAAGGCGAACCTCAACACGGGTCAGGATGGGTATAATCTTATTGTAATTATCGATGACGAGATGTTTAACGGGTTTGAAGCTGCCAGGGCTATCTGGGAAAACAGCCTCTCCGGCAGTCTGATAATATTCATGATCAGCTCAAACGACCTGAAGGGTAATTATATGAAATGCGTCACCATGGGGGTTGACCATTATCTTGTCAAACCATTTGATAACAATGAACTTATTAATGCAGTCTATGGCAGCTTCCCTTATATAGAAACCCTTTCCGGGACGATAGACGTAAACAGCATTAGGAAAAATCTTCAGATTCTGGTTGTCGAGGACAACAAAATGAACCAGAAGGTAATCTGTACAATGCTAAAAACACTGGGTTATTCTTACGATGTTGCTGATGACGGCTATGCAGGCTACCAGCAGGCAAAGAATAAAAAATATGACCTAATCTTCATGGATCTCATAATGCCTGAAATGAATGGATATGATTCGGCAAGAAAAATACTAACCGTTAACAAATCAGTTCTCATCGTGGCATTTACTGCAGATAATATGCCTGATGCAAGAAGAAAGGCAGAACTATCCGGTATAAGGGAATTTATTCCCAAACCGGTCAGGATAGATGATCTGAAGAATCTATTTGCAAAACATTTCAGCAAGAGCTGACATAAACAGAACCATTTCACAGAGCAGTAAATTCAACAGGCAGATGGCATTACCGGTTTTGAAAAAAACCTTGATAACGGAGTTTCTCAAAATGGCAGAGACAATTCCAATAACCGATGTAAGATCCCCTTTAGAATTTGCAGCAGGACATATTCCCGGCGCCTTCAATATCCCTCTTTTCAATGATAAGGAACGGGAAGCAGTCGGGCTAAAATATAAAAAAGAGGGCAGAAATAAAGCAATACTTACCGGGTTGGAACTAACGGGTACCCTGATGCATGAAAAGCTCAGGGAGGCTCTTAAAATTGCCTCAGAGGGCAGAATACTTGTCCATTGCTGGCGGGGAGGAATAAGATCGGAGGCAATGGCATGGCTTTTTTCACTGGGCGGGCTGGATACTATGATGCTTGACGGCGGCTATAAAACCTACAGGCATTATATTCTTGAATCACTTTCCAAGAAACGAAAAACAATAATTCTTGGGGGGATGACCGGAAGCAGCAAAACACATATCCTAAGGTCTATTAAGAGCCACAGGCACCAGGTTATCGATCTTGAGGACATAGCTAACCATAAAGGTTCGGCTTTCGGGGCACTAGGACAACTTCCCCAGCCATCAACGGAACATTTTGCCAACCTCCTCTTCAGTCAATGGAGGAAAACTGATGATAGCCTGCCACTATGGCTTGAGGATGAAAGCAGGAACATCGGTACGGTATTCATGCCCGATGAGTTTTACCTTAACATGCAAACATCTCCCACAATTGTCCTTCTGATGGACATTGACACAAGATTGCCCGGACTTATTGAAGAATATTCGGCCTTTCCGCCTGAACTACTTATAGAATCAATAAACAGGATCAGTAAGAGGCTTGGGGGAGACAATGCCAGGGATGCAATCAGCGCAGTTAAAACTGGCGATTTCGCAAAAGCGATAGGGATAACCCTGAAGTATTATGATAAAACGTATTTGTACAGCATCGGACTAAAGCCGCAGGATAAAATCATCTATATTAAGACCGATACAGATGATATTGAAAGCAACACTTTAAAAGTGATTGAAGCGGCAGGTAAAATAGACTGGCGAACAGGCTTATTCACTGCTTCTTAAGCTCATCGGCACTGACCCATTTATATACCTTGTCGGACCGTCGGAGGTAATCATTAATTTTGATTGAACAGAGCTCTCCCTTTTTAGCAGTATCAGTCTGCTTCAGATCAACGCGTATCTCTCCTATTATATGTTCTATCACCCCGGTTGTGGAACCCATTATCAGTATAGTATCGCCCTTGGAAAGATCTCCGTTCTCCACTTTTATCTCGGCAACATTCAGCTTTGTGAAATAATTGGTGATCTTTCCAAGAAAAACTTTCCTTTTCGTAGCGCTTGAACCATATCTGGTATTCCATTCCCCGAGCTTCTGTCCAAGGTAA
>Ga0182019_10001644_pt1 | contig 11382 bp, 12 predicted proteins | sample 812E2MmetaG_FD_120483 | JGI IMG/M metagenome (GOLD analysis project Ga0182019, IMG submission 120483) | Permafrost microbial communities from Stordalen Mire, Sweden - 812E2M metaG | ecosystem: Environmental > Terrestrial > Soil > Wetlands > Permafrost | place: Sweden: Stordalen | collected...
AGCCAGGAACCAAACTAGCGGAGCAGGGTGAGGATGTTCTGCGGAGCAGAGTTGGCCTGGGCGAGGATCGCCGTGCCGGCCTGCTGCAGGATCTGGGTCTTGGTGAACTTCACCATCTCGGCAGCAACGTCGAGGTCCTTGATCCGGGACTCGGACGCGGACATGTTCTCGGACGCGACGCCAAGGCTGGCGATGGTGTGCTCGAGGCGGTTCTGGACGGCGCCAAGACCGGCTCGGGTGGCGGAGACGCTGGTGATCGCAGCGTCGATCGCCTTCAGCGCGGTGTCGGCATTGAAGCTCGAGTCGCTGACGTTGATTGCGTCGACCTTAAGCCCGCCTTGCGTACCGAGAGCGCTGGCCCTCGAGTCAGCGACGGTGAAGCCGATGTAGTCGTTCGCCGACGCGTTGGAGCCGACGAGCAACTGCGAATTGCCGCCGGCGACCGTGACGGTTCCGGTGGTGTCTTTGCTGGCGTTTTCGTTGAGGGTGATGCTCACGCCGTTGCTGAGGTTGATGGTCGAGGTCTTGCCCGCACCTGGAACCGCGACATTGTCGGCCACGGCAACTTCGGCACCAGAGCCGTTCGTGAGGGTGATCTTCAGGCCCTTCGTGTCTGTCGAGGTCGCGAAGGTCGCCGTATAGGTGTCCGCGGCGGCGCCCGTCGCAGAAACCGAGGAGACGCCGTGAGCGGGGTCGAAGGCGGCGCCCGCCGCCGCGGCCGTGCTTCCGAGGCTGCCGTCAATCAGCTTCACGCCGTTGAACGTGGTCGTGTTTGCAATCCGGTTGAGCTCGGACGTGAGGCTGTCCATCTCCTGCTTGATCGCGGCCTTGCCATCCGGCCCGACTGTGGCAGTGCCGGCCTGGACGGTCAGTTCGCGCATGCGCTGGAGAATCGACTGGCTCTCGTTGAGCGCGCCTTCAGCGGTCTGGACGAGCGAGATGCCGTCCTGTGCGTTGCGCTGGGCCTGGTTGAGGCCATTGACCTGTGAGTCGAGGCCCTGGCTGATCGCAAGGCCCGCTGCGTCGTCGGCCGCGCGGTTGATCCGCAGGCCGCTGGACAGCTTCTCAACGCTCTTGGCGAAGTTCCCAGCTGTGATGCTCAGGTTGCGCTGAGCGTTCATCGCCTCGATGTTGGTGTTGATGCGAGTAGACATTGAGGAAGGCCTCCTAGCCTTGGATCGATGCGGCGTCCTTGCCGCTGGAGGGCGATCTGCCCACCCGCTTAGGAGTCGGCCGCGCGGTCCGCGACTTTAGGTCAGGCGACGCCCGGATCTTCGGGCGAAGTGGACTCGGAAAGATGCAGCGGCGCCAACATGACCCGGAGCCTTGCCCGCGTGTCGGAGGCATCGCGGACTTCGACCGAAACCTCCTCGATGAGTTCGGATCTGACCACGGCCACATGGCGTGGCGCCTTGATTCCCAGTACGACTCGGTCGCCCTCGATGCGCACGACACGAACTTCGACGTTGGCTCCCACCCGGAGAGCCTGGTTCGCCCGACGCGTCAGGACAAGCATCAGCCGGGCTCCTCGACATGCGCCTGAAGCGGAAACTCGGCATCCTCGAGGACCAGCTGGCGGGCCGTCGCGCTGGCCATGTCCACCACCAACGGGCCGGCCAGGTTGGCGGTGATCGAGGGCGGGTCGCCGTGGACGGCGAGAATCGCGAGGACCAGCTCACCTTCGGTCACCAGGCCACGGGTGCGGAGCCGGTCGGTTGTCCCGGGCTTGACGTTGTCGGCGGAGGTGGCGATGAAGCCCATCGTCGGGTCGTCGCTCGAGACCAGCTCGTATAGAGCGCTATCCGGGACCGACGTGAGTCGGTGCCGGGTCAGAGAAGGCAATCCGACGAGACCGTCGGGAAAGACGATCTCGGATGCATCGGCTGCTTGGATCACGGACTTGTCCTCGCTTGCGGGCACGAGATGAAGATGTCCTGCTCGGTCCGACTCAGGCGTCACCGCAGGTAGTCGATCAAGCTGGTCTGCATCACCTTGGCCGAGACGGCCAGGGATGCCTGATATGTCGTCTGGCGCTTGGTCATCTCAGTGATAGCCGACGGCATGTCGGTGTCCTCGAGTTGGCTTAGAAGCGACTGGTAGCTGATCTGGAGGGCCTGTTGCGACGACTTGGCGTCATCGAGCCTGTTGGCACGGGCGCCGGCGGTTGCCCGGGCCTGGGTCAGCGTCTGGAGGGCGTCGGTGATCTGGGTGATCGTCGACGACTGTACGGCCTGGCCGCTGTTGAGATCCGCCTGGAGCTGCTTCAGGGCATCGAGCGCAGGGCCGAAGACTGCGTCGCCGGCCAGGTTGACCTGCATGGTGCTGCCCGGCCCAACGCGGGCCAGGACCACGCCACCGTCGCCCTGATAGGTCCCGACCTGGCCATTCCCCGTTACCTGGTATGGGGCCTTGTCGACGCGAAAGCCGCTGAAGAGATACTGGTCACCGACCTTGGCGCTGGCATCCTGGGCCATCGCTTCGGTCAGCTGGGCGACCTCGACCGCGATCGACTGGCGCTGGCCGGCGTCGAGCGTGCCGTTCCCGCCCTGGATGGCGAGTTCGTTGGCGCGCTGAATCAGGTCACCGGCGCTGCCCATCGCCGAGTCCATGGCCGAGAGCCGGCTGCTCGCCTGGTCGATGTTGCGCATGAACTGGTTGAGTTCGGACAGCGTGTCTCGCAATCCGAGCGCCGATCGAACGTCGGCGGGGTTGTCCGACGGTCGATTGAGCTGCTTGGAAGAGCTGACTTTCTCCGTGATCGCCACGAGTGCGGCCTGATCGTTACTGAGGCTGCTCCGCGTGGTGTTGTAGATCATGGACTCGGTTACACGCATCGATCAGTCCCCATCTAGCGGCCCACCAGGCCGACCTTGTTGATGAGCGTGTCCAGGATTTCGTCCATGGTGGTAATCACACGGGCCGCCGCCTGATACGCATGCTGGAAGCGAATCATGTCGGTCGCCTCTTCGTCGAGCGAGACGCCGCTAACCTCTTGGACCCGGGCCGTCAGCTGGTCGACGACCAGCTGCTGATTCTTCGACATCTCGGACGACTGAGCGGAGGCGGACCCGATCTTGCCGACGAAGCTGGCGAAGTACTCAGAAGCCGTCTGCGACGGCGTGAACAGGGACGTGGCGACCAGGGTGTTGTGGCCCGTAGTCGCCAGATCCGTAGCGAGGTCCGCACCGGCTTTGCCGGCCGCACCGGCGTTGACGGTCAGTTTGACCCCGAGCTGATCGAAGTTGAGGACCTGGGTCCCGTTCGCGGCCATGTCGGCGACGTCGACTGTCTGAGTGGTGCCGTCCGCACCGGTCAGAGTCAGACTGCTGCCGTTTGCGCTGAAGGTGTAGGTCTGGGCGGTGGCCGTGCTGGCCGAAACCACCATCAGCCGGGCCGTCGTGTTGGTGGTGAGGTCCATTCCACCGACAACGTCCGTTCCGGCCACGCCCGCGGAGTAGCTCCTGGCGTTGCGTAGATCTGCGATCAGACCCGCCACCGAACTGTCGCCGGGCGTGCCGGCCGAAGCTGCGGCGGCGACGAGTCGCGGGTCTGCCGCGATCGTGGGGTTGACGGCCAGAGTTCCGGCCTCGTTCCCGGCGTGATAGGTGAAGATCGCCTGACCGGCCGCCCCATTGGCATCGATGCCCCGCTCGTGAAGCGTGTTCGTTGCGTCGGCGAGACCCTTGGCCAGCGAATCGAGTTGGCCGAGATATCCCGCCAGGTCTGTGTCGCGGACGTCGATAAGGGCCTTCATCTGGCCGGACGGCAAATCGACGGCGCCGCCGTCCGCCCACACCGGGTTGGTCTGACCGGTCGCCTGATCCGTCTGGGCGACCATCTTGCGGGCAAACACTCCGGAAACCAGATCGGTGCCGCCGACGAGGACGCTGATCGAGCCGTCCTGCTGCGTCATCACGTGTGCCGGAACGATCGAGCTCAGCTGTTCGAGCAGCTGCTCGCGCTGGTCCATCAGATCGTTGGCGTGGTCACCGGTGATCGTGACACGCTGGATCTGGCTGTTGAGCGCAGCAATCTGCGTGGCCAGGTCGTTCACGGTCTGGATCTGCTGGCCGACCTGGCTGTCGATGCCCGAGGCGATCATCTTGAGCTGGGTGGAGTCGCGGTTCATCTCCATCGCGAGCGACGACGCCTGTTCGGTCAGTGCCGTCCGGGCGGCCGTCGAAGTCGGATCGGATGCGACATCCTGCCACGCGTTCCAGAACTTGCTCAGGGTGCTGCCGAGCCCCGTGTCCGAAGGCTCGGGAAAGACGGCCTCGACCTTGGCGAGTTGCTGCTGGCGCGTATCCCACTCACCCTGCAGCGCCGTCTGGGCCTGCACCTGGAGATCGAGGAAGTTGTCGCGGACGCGCGTGATCGCCGTGACCGTGACGCCCGATCCGATCTGACCGGGCAGTCCGCTCCGATTGAAGGCTGGAAATGTGTAGGGCGGCGACTCGACGAGCGAGACGCGTTGCCGCGAATAGCCCGGAGTGTTGGCGTTGGCGACGTTGTGGGCAGCCGTGTCGAGGAGCTGTTGGGCTGCGCGAAGGGCCGAGACTCCGATGTCGAGTCCGTAGAACGGCGAGCTCACGTCACGCGCCCCGATCGAGGTAAGTGGGGCCGCCCGGAACCGCATATCCGCCCACGGTCCCGTCGCTGCCGACCCTGCCGAGACCCAGCAGCAATCGCATCAGTGCCGCGTCTACGGCCCAGGCTTGTTCGATCAGATAGGCATTTCGCCGAGCGCCGACGGCGAGCTGCTCGCATAGAACCGGAACGCCGAACTCCCCGAGCATCATTCGGTCTTCGTCGGTGAGTGCGGCGGCCAGCTGGTTGACCTCGTCGACCAGGGCATCGGCCTGTTCATTTGACCGCACGAGGGCAAGGCGGTCGTGACGCGTGACGGCGTCCGCGACACCGTCGGAAGCGGATACGAGTCTGGTAAGGGCGGCCGCGAGGGCGGCCAGTTCGGGCGAGCCGAAGCTGGCGCGGTACCCGACCGCGCTGCCGGCGAACTCACGATCGCTCGGCGCAAACATCTACGCTCGCGTGTCCAGGATCCCTCGGGCCACGGCCTCGGCGTTGACCGTGTACGTGCCCTGGGCGATCCGTTGCTTGGCGTCGTTCACCTTGTCGGCCCGGACATCGGGCGCGGCATTCGCGATCTCGAGTGCTTGATGCATCTCGCGACTGCGCGAGGAGAGTTCGACGCGTGCGGCCGGCTGGTTGACGGCCTGGTCATTCTGAGCGCGCTGAGCCTCCGTTCGGGCAGATCCCTGGTTCGCGGGAGCGGCCGGACGGGGGGACTGAGATGAGATAACGGACCGCGGGTCTTCTATTTTCATTGCTTTCCTCTCTTGGGCGTCACCATAGAGATCGGCCGGTACCGAGGAGACTTGACTCGCGGGAGGGGTAGATCGTCATCGATTCGACGTATTCGGTGCGCGGCGGCCCCGTTTTCGTCGGACGCCGACCGGCGCACCATGCCGCGGCGCGCCAGCTGGACCAGCATCGCACCTCCGCCCGGAACCTTGAAAGGGCCCGTTCGGGTACCCCCGGATGTCTGAGAGTCTCTCATCGCAGCCGTCCCAACTGCGTGGCATCGGCGATCGTGCCGTCCTGAAGGGACAGAGCTCGGGAACTCAGCTGGAAGCTGCGCTGGAATGAGATCAGCTCCGTCATGGCAATGGCCATGTCCGTGTTGCTGCCCTCGATCATGCGCTGATGGATCTGACCGGTGGCGGGTGAGAGCTGGCCGCCCGCGCTCAGGAGGTTCTCGCCCAGTCGGCTGACTCCCCCGGGAGGCCAGGCCACGAGGGCGATCCTCTGCCCGGTCTCGAGAATTGTCCCGTCCGGGCCCACGGTGAACTTCTGCCCGGGCTGGATCGAGTGCCCGGCCGTATCGAGGACCGGGTAGCCCTGCTGGGTGACGAGAGTCCCGGTCGCGTCCACGACGAAGTTGCCGGCCCTCGTATAGGCCACTCCCCCGCCGGTGCGGACGACGAATAGGCCGTCGCCCTCGATGGCCATATCGGACTGATTGTCTGTGACCTGGAGCGGGCCCTGGCTTACGTCCAGCCGCATATTGGTCGGGATCGTGCCCGTGCCGAGGAGCCCGAGTTCGGGGCCAACCGAGTTCATGACCTGGAGTTCGAAGTCGTCCTGGGTGGTTCGGGACTCTTTGAACCCGACCGTGTTGACGTTGGCGATGTTGTCGGCCACGACCGCCTGCCGGGTCATGGCCGCGACCATGCCTGAGAGGGCCGTGTAGAAGCCACGGATCATGACCGCCCCCTCCGCCGGCCCAGGCGTGCCGCGACATCGGGGTCCACCAACCGGCCGCGCAACGCGAGGACGGCCTCCGTGTGGATCTGGCAGACCCGCGACTCCGTGACGCCCAGGACCTGGCCGATTTCCTTGAATGTCATCTCGTCCTGGTAGTAGAGCGCCAGGACCATCCGGGAACGCTGGCTCAGGCGGCCGATCTCCTGGACGAGCGAGACGATGGCATCCCGGCGGGAAGCCTCCTCGGCCGGGTCCACGGCGTTTGGATCGGGCGCGTTGTCGGCCAGGTTGTTGGATTCATCGTCGCCGTCGCGGGCATCGTGCTCGTCAAGAGAAATCGTGACCACCGATGCGGCCTGGAGGCGTTCGCGGTATCGAGCCAGCGGCATGTTCAGCCGTGCGGCGATTTCCGACTCCGTTGGGGAGCGGCCCTGCTCGTGTTGGAGGTCGCGGATGGCACCCTGGATTGCCCGAGCCGCCTCGCGTCCGGCCCGACCGACAGTGTCGAGCGAGCGAACCGCATCCAGGATGGAGCCTCTGATTCTGAGGATCGCGTACGACTCGAAGGACGCAGCTGCCTCGGGCTTGTAGGCGTCGATGGCTCTCAGCAGTCCCAGAACTCCGGCCTGCATGGCGTCTTCGTGGTCGAAGAGGCCCGGGACGGAGACGCCCAGGCGGCCCACGACGTACTTGACGAGGTGGGAGTAGCGCGCCACGAGTTCGTCGCGGCTCATCGACGGGCCGGGCGCGGGTGTCTTGCCGTAGGCGTTGTAACCGGAGAGGTCCGGCGCCTCGTCGGCCGGAGCCGTCGGTGCGACCTCGGTGGCGTCAGTGGGTCCGGACGCGAACACTTCGGCCTCCTCGCCGGGATCGTCCGTGGGTCCCTCGGCGCCCCCTCCGCCGTCGGGCGGCGCGCCGTCCGGGGGCGCGCCGGAATCCCGGCCGTCATCGCCGTCGATACCGGCTCGTTTCTTGACGAGCGGCTCCACGACGCTGCCGGCCTGAGCCTCCGATACGAGCCTCGTAGCCGGTCGGGATGCAACCACGCCGCCCGCCGGCGCGGAGGCAAGGAGCGGGGGAAAGAACTGTCGGTCATACATAACGCAGTCTCCTCAGCCTCACGCAGTCTTGGATATGGTTGATGCCCGGCGGGCCTTCGCGGCGGCCGCGACGGACTCGGCGGTGGCGTTCTTCATCGACTTGTTGCGCTTTGCCTCGCGGCGCTTTCTGAGCCGCAGCATCTTCACCGCCGGTGGTTCGAGCCAACCCATCAGGAATCGACCCGCGAAGGTGAACGCGACTGCGACCGCCAGCGCTCGATCCGCGGAGTCCACGCCCGAGGCGCCCGACTGGAAAGAGGCGCCACCGACGGCGACGGCGGCGACGATGGCGATACGCAAGGTCCAAGTGGCAATCAGCAGTTCCATCTATCAGACCTCCACCTGGGCGTGCACTTGCACGGTGACACTGGGCAGAACCTCTTCGTAGGAAAGGACGGTGAGCTGCGGCATGTGCCGCTCGGTCAGGTTGCGAAGAGCAAGCCTGATCCGGGTCGTACAAAGCAAGATCGGCTGGTAGCGCTGCAGTTGGAGGCTCTTGACGGCCCGATCGATCGACTCGATCAGCAGCCGGCTGTCCGAACCCGACAGTTCCAGACCGACGTAGCCCGGCTGGACCATGACCGACGCGCCGAGCCGCGTGTCCAACTCCGGCGCGAGAGCCACCGCGTGGATCGCCCCATCGGGAGCGCGATATCGCATCGAGATGGCCCGGCACAAGGCGTGGCGGACGGCCTCGGTCAGGAAGAGCGGTTCCTTGGTGTTGCGCGCGGCATCGGCGATGGCCTCCAGGATCGTGGACAGGTCTCGGACCGGGACGCGCTCCCGCAGCAGGCCCTGGAGGACCTTCTCGACGTCGCCCATGCTGATCAGCGCGGGCACCAGCTCCTCGACCAGTCCGGGCTGATCCTTCTTGAGGCCTTCGAGCAACTGGTTGGTCTCGGGCCGGCCCAGGATCTCGTGGGCATGGCGCCGGATCGTCTCGGCCAGGTGAGTGGCCAGAACAGAGGCCGCGTCGACGACGGTGTAGCCGAGACTCTCGGCTCTCTCGCGGTCGGCGATGCTGATCCATGAAGCCGGCAGGCCGAACACGGGCTCGGTCGCGGGGATGCCGCTGACGGCAATCTCGCCGCCGTTGGGATCCATGCACAGCATCTTTGTCGGGTCGACCGCGCCGCGGGCGATCTCGGAGCCGCGGAGCTTGATGAGGTACGAGTTCTGGTCGAGGACGAGGTCGTCGCGGATCCGGACGGTAGGCACGATCAGCCCCAACTCGCCTGCGATCTGGCGGCGGATGAGACCGATGCGCTCGACCAGGCCACCGCTGGCGCCGCCCTCGACGAGCCCGACGAGTCCGTAGCCAACTTCGAGTTCCATGGTCTCGACCCGCAGCGCGTCGAGCGGACTCTCCTGGCCACTCCCCAGGGCCGGCAGCTGCTGAACCTTCGCCAGGGGAGCGTTTGCCAGAACCAGGGCGGCCGCGGTCCGCGACTGCGACAGGAACCAACCGCCGCCGGCCACGATCAAGCCGCCGGTGCAGAAGACGAGCATCGGGAAGCCAGGCACGACGCCAATCACGAACAGCGCCCCGCCGACGACGATGAAGAGCTTCGGGCGGCCCAGGAGCTGAGTTCCGAAGTCACTGCCGAGCCCGTCCTCGGAGCCGCTCCGAGTGACCAGGACGCCGGTCGCGACCGAGACGAGCAGAGCGCTGATCTCGTTAACCAGGCCGTCGCCGACGGTCAGGACGGTGAACGTGGTCAGGGCCAGGCCGACATCCATGCCGTGCTGCAGCACGCCGACGGTCAGCCCGCCGACGATGTTGACGACGATGATCACCAGCGCGGCGACGGCATCGCCTTTGACGAACTTGGAAGCGCCGTCCATGGCGCCGTAGAAGTCGGCTTCGCGCTCGATGGAGCGGCGGCGAACCCGGGCGTCGTCCGGTGTGATCAGGCCGGCGTTGAGGTCGGCGTCGATGCTCATCTGCTTGCCGGGCATGGCGTCGAGGGTGAACCGGGCCGCCACCTCGCTGACCCGTCCGGCGCCGTTGGTGATGACGACGTACTGGATCACGACGAGGATCAGGAAGACCACGATGCCGACGACGGTGTTGCCCCCGACGACGACCTTGCCAAAGGCGTTGATGACTTCGCCGGCGTGGGCGTCGAGGAGGACCAACCGGGCGGCCGAAACGTTGAGGCCCAGCCGGAACAGAGTCGCGATCAGGAGCAGAGGCGGGAACGAGCTGAACTCGAGAGGCTCTCGAACGTTGAGGGCAACGAGGAGGATGGTGAGCGAGAACGTGATATTGAGAACGATGAGGATGTCCAGCAGCATCGGCGGCAGCGGGATGATCATCATCGCCACGATGCCGACGACGGCCGCGGCCAGGAGCGCGTCGCTCTTGTTGAGGATGCTCGCGGGAGCGGGCGAGGCCTGAGTCGTCATCGCTCTTGCTCCTGGTCGGATTGGGCCGGGTCGATTAGGGTCGGGTCAGCCTCGGCCGAGGCGCCGGCGCGATCGAGACGTCCCTCGAGTTCGGACATCTCCTCGGGCGTGATGTCGGCCAGCTCGTCGCCTTCCATCGCCGCCGCCAGGGCGACCTCGTCGACGGTGACCTCGGACCCGCCGCCGTAGAGACGGGCGGCGTCCGCCGGGTCCACGCCGCCCGTGTCGGCGAGCGCGGAGTCTGGGGCAGGTGCCGTTGCGGTTGCGCTGGACCACCACGGGCTCGAAGCCAGGCCGCTCGCCGCGGACCGGGCCTGCGTCGTTGTCCAGGTCTGGTTTCCGGCTCCTCCGCCGGCCGAGCGCGCTCGGCCACGGAAACGTGCCTGGTGGACCAGGACGAGCAATCGGGCGACGGCGCGGTATAGATGTGCCGGCACTTCGGCCCCGATCGGTCGGGAGAACAGGGCTCGGGCGAGGGGCTTGTCCTCGATGATCGGGACGTTGCTCTCCCGCGCGAGCTGCTTGATGCGTTCGGCCATAAGCCGCTGACCCTTGGCCACGAGCTTCGGCGCCTTCATCGTCAGCGAGTCGTACTTGAGGGCCACGGCCAGAGTGGTCGGGTTCGTGACGACGACGTCGGCCGTCGGAACGGCATCCATCATTCGTGCGAATGCCATCTGGCGGGCACGGCGTTTCCTGGCGCCGCGAACCTGAGGGTCGCCCTCCTGATCGCGGTACTCCTTCTTGACCTCCTCCTTGGTCATTCGGATCGACTGCATGGCCTTGCGGCGCTGGACCACGAAGTCGACGAGAGCCACGACAGAGAGGAGGATCGTGATCGTCAAACCCAGCTGGAACATCGCCGACAGACAGGTGCTGGCGATATCGGCGGCGCTGGCGCCCTGGGTGTCGACGATCGTCGGGATTCGGCTGCCGACGACCTGCCACGACATAAAGGCCAGGATGGCCAGCTTGGCCGAGGCCAGCCCCAGCCGCACGAGCGCCTGCCGATCGACGAGACGCTTCATGCCCGCCAGGGGGTTGATCCGCGACGGATCGAACCGCACCGACCGGATGGAGAAGACCAGACCGCCCGAAACCAGGTTCCCGGCCACGCCGGCGACCAAGACCAGGCAGGCCAGCGGCAGGATCAGCGTCACCGACGTCAGAATCGCGCCGCCGGTCTCACCGATCAGTTGCGAGTTGCTGGCGCGGGGGCTCACATTGTTGATGGACCAGACCATCTGGTTGACCAGCACGCCGGCCACGCCGGGCAGAAGGCTGGCCAGAGCCAGCGTCCCGACACCGAGGGTCAAGCCCATGGCGAACTCATGGGATCGCCCGATTCCCTGGCCTTTGGCGCGAGCCTCGTCGCGTCGTCGCGGAGTTGGAGCTTCGGTCTTCTCAGCCATCGCCCGCGCCTAGGTGGTCACGACGCCGCCGGTGGCGGCATCGAATACGAAACGAAACAGAGACGTCGCGCCGGCCACGAGGGACGGCATCGCCATGGCCAGGACCGCAATCCCGACCAGCATCTTTAGCGGCAGACCCAGGATGAAGACGTTGATCTGCGGGATGGCGCGGGCCA
>Ga0182019_10001645_pt1 | contig 11378 bp, 8 predicted proteins | sample 812E2MmetaG_FD_120483 | JGI IMG/M metagenome (GOLD analysis project Ga0182019, IMG submission 120483) | Permafrost microbial communities from Stordalen Mire, Sweden - 812E2M metaG | ecosystem: Environmental > Terrestrial > Soil > Wetlands > Permafrost | place: Sweden: Stordalen | collected...
GATGAACTGGCGTTGGAAGCCTACCGCTTCCCCGATACGGAAGGAGCCCTCGGCATTTATCTGATCCGCGCGGGGAAGGAAATTCCCGTCAAGGGCGTGCAGGGCCGATCCTCGGGCGACCGGTATCAGTTCCTATCCTGCAAAGGCAATTATTTCTTCCAGGTGGACAATTTCAAGGGGGACATCCGGCGCGTTCCCGACATGGTGCGCCTTTTGAACGCGGCCCTTGTGTCCCTGCCGAAGGATCAAGCGGCCGGGACGGACCTCCTGCCGTCGGAGAACCGGGTTGCGGGCACCATGCTCATCCTGCGCGGCCCCCTGGGGCTGGCGCGCCTGGCCACGCTGGGGGAGGGGGACATTCTTCAATTCAAGGGCAGGGTCACCGCCTATGCGGCCGATTATCAGGACTCCAAAGGATTGTTCACCCTTATTCTCGTTCCCTATGCCGACGATAAGGCCGCCGCGGCCGCTTTTGAATATCTTGGCGGCCATCTCGACCGTTATCTCACCGTGAGACAGAAGACGCCGACGCATCTCCTCTACAAGGATTTTCAGGGCAAGTTCGGCGAAGTGGTGCTTGACGGTTCCAGGCTGCGCCTCCGCCTCGGTCTGGCGGGCGAACCGAAGTAAATGCGGTGCAGGGGCGTTGACCTGCGAAAATGGATTTGGGAGTGTCTGCGCTGCAGCGTCGACCCTTCATCTGCAGTGGACTTCAAGGGGCGGTCTTCTTCGCCCGTTCCAGCTCCTTGAGCTTCTCCACCACTTCGCGATAGTCGTTGCGGATGCCGTAGATTTCCAAAAACGATTTGTAGGCATTGTCGAGGTCGCCGCTTTGCATGAACAGGGATCCCAGATCATAGAGGATTCCCAATTGTTCGCCCTCGGACAGCGCGGGACTTTCCATGGCTTTGCGGTACCATTTCTCCGCCAGTTGCGGCATCCCCTTTTCCAGGAAGCAGAGCCCCAGCATGGAGCAACAGTCAATGAGGCGCTCGGGGTCCTTGCAGGCGATCTGGAACTCGGAGATGGATTCGTCCACCAGTCCCATTTCCTTGTAGGCGATGCCCAGGTTGTAATGGGTATCGTAATCCTCGGGCGAGAGGGTCTGCCGCACACCCTGTTTGAATTGTTCGAAGACCTCCTCCAGCGTGGGCTCCGCAAGGGTGGGAAGGACCATCTCCTTCTTTACATCGCTCAGGTCCTCTTCCAATTCGGAGGCCAGATCAAAAAATTCCTCCTCCTCCGAGAAAAGGCTTTCCCCGTCTTGGATCACCGCTCCGGGCGGGAGCGCCGGCGTGCCGGTTTTCCCGGACAGCGCCTCGAACCGTGCGGCGCGGGAGATGACTTCCGGATGGCCGGGAAAACGGTCCTGCAGGTCGGCCAGCACCTTTTTCGCCTCGTCCACGATTTCCTGGTCGAGATAGAAGTCGAGCTCGCCCAGCACCTCCACGGGGGGTTCCGGCGACAGCGGAATGCTTTTCTGAAGAAGGGAGCCCATTTCCTCGTTCACCCCGAGAAAATCGGACAACGGACCGGCGGACGGCGCCGCCACGGGGGGTGGAAGCGCGGCTTTTTTTTTCGGTTTTTTCAACATCGCTTCGGCGAGGCGGTCCAGATCGCGCAGGGATTCCGTCACCGGCGTGCCCGTTTTGGTCCGGGGGGTGGGTGCGGAGGATTTTTCGGAAGGGGACGGCGACGCGGCCGGACGATCCGCTTCGACCGAAGGGAGTGGGGGAATCCGTGCGGCGCGCTTGTCCGATTTCAGGATATCGAATTCCGAAACCGCGGGCGCGGTCTTGGGTTTGGCGGATGGCTGCGGTGGGGGCGGCGCAACGTCCTTGCTCGCGGCCGGGGTGGCGGGAGGTGCGGCGGCCTGTGGAGGGGGGATGGGCGGGCGGGGAATTTCGGAACCGGAGTGCGGAGGTGCAATGCTCCCCAAACTGGGCGGGGCGGCCACCGCAAGGGGAGAAGGCGTCGGAGCCGGGACCAACTGTGCGGGATTCAGCGCGGGATTCGTGTCCGCAAAAGCATTCGAACGGGGTTCAGGGACGGGGGTTGTATGGATCTCAGGAGGGAACTCCGCGTCCGCATCCATCATAAGGGGAGTTATGAGTTCGAGGGCCAATGCCTTTTTCGGCTCCATGGTCGCGGGAGGCTGAGCGGGGCCTGACTCCTCCGGCATGCCCAGGGCGGCAAATTCGAGATCAAGATCCGTCTCCTCCGCGGTCAGATCCAAGTCCAGGATGGGTTCCTCCGGCGCGGCGACGGGCGCGGTCCCGGCCACATCGGTGGCCTGCGTTCCGGGCGCGGACAAAGGCGCGGTTGGGCGGTGAGGCATCCGGGATTCCATGACGGGGGGGGCGGGAGGCGCAGCCGGGTCGCCCGACAACTCCTCCGGCGCGATGCCCTGATGCAGCATTTGCTCGCGAAGGTTGTCCGCCCGATCCCCGAGTCCGCGGCGCGCGTACAGCGCAAGCAGATGGTTGCCGAGCTTTAAGGCTTCCTCAAGGTGGTTGTCTTCGAGATGGATCTGAAGCAGTTTTTCCAGCGCGGGAACGTAATGGGGAACCCGCTCCAGGACGCTCTTCAATCCCTGGACGGCCTTCTCGGTCAGATCATATTTGCTGAAAACTTCAATCTCCACCATATGCTCGCCCATGTAGTCGCGCAGGGCCTGAGGGAGATCCTCCTCCAATAAAATTCCGTCGTCCGGCGAGCGGCCGAACGCCGGATCCGCCGGGGATGCAGGCACGGTTTCCTCGATGCCGGGCATCGCCGCCGCTTTTTCGGCGGCCACCTGGGGGCGGACCACCTGTTGCAGCGGGACGCGCTGGCCCATTCCCTGCCTGACGAAGGCGAGCTTTTCGCGGTGTTGAACGTTTTCCGGTTCCAGCCGGATGAGGCGTTCCAGGGCCGTAACGGCCTCAGCGGACATCTTAAAATGGAGGTACGCCTCCGCCAACTGGGCCAGCGTCTGGATGACATAGCCCTCCTGGTGAAGCTGTGTATGGATGTCCACCATCTTGTTGAGGGTGGCGGTGCTGACCGGATCCTTGCGCAGGATCTTGGTGCACAACGACAGGGCCCGCGCGGGGTTGTGCTCGTTCATGGCCAGGTCCACCGCGCCGAGGTAGGCGGTGATGCCGTCTTCGGACCTCCCCATCACCATCAGGATGTCACCCTTCATTTCAAGAAGCTGGTCATTCGTGGGGGTTTTGCGCAGCCCCATGGAGACGGCATCCAATGCCAGGGAGGCCTGACCCGCGCCGAGGTGCGCCTGAGCCAGGATCTGAAAGATCTGCGGATCGTTCAACTGGACCGCCGCGGCGGATTCCAGCAGGTTGACGACATCCGCATGCCTTCCCTCGGCGAGAAGCGATGCCGCGAGATCCTTGATCATTTCGACATTGCGCGGGTCCATCTTGAGCGCCCGGTGGTAGACCTGGATGGCTTCCTGAATGTGCCCGTTGGTCACCAGCATCTTGCCGATGGTCTGGTACTCGGCCACCGCATTTTTCATGTCGCCCGCGGCGTTGAGCAATTCGGCCAGGCGTCCCCTCAGGGCGATGTTGCCGGGATCCATGGCCGTGATCTTCCGGTAGATCCCCAGTGCGTCGGCACTTTTGCCCTGGCGGCTGAGAAAGTCCGCCAGGTACTGATAATGGCTGGCCGCCTCGGAGTTCATTCCCTGCTTGGCGTAGAGTTCCCCAAGCCGGTCGTAGACTTCAAGAATGGAGGGATCCAGCTTGTTGATTTTTTTCAGGATGGCGATGGCCTTCAAGTAAAAGCCGTCGTCGGCCCAGAATTTGGCGATGTCGTAGAAGTACTTGGTGGCCTCCAAAATGCGGTTGATGCGCACATAGAGGTCACCGATGCGGTTCAGGATGTTGGTGTCGTTCGGGTTCTCCTCGATGAGCCGGAGGTATTCCTTGATGCCCGCCTCGATTTTTCCGCGGGCGACCAGCTTTTCGGCATTCTGGACGACGACATCCCGCTTCAGGGCCATTATTTCACTTCTTCGATGCGCGAGGCCTTTCCTCTGAGATTCCTGAGATAGTAAAGCTTGGCCCGGCGGATTTTTCCGACCTTGATCAGGTCAACGCCGGAAACGGCGGGGCTTTCATAGGGAAAGATGCGCTCCACACCAATGCCGCTTGACATTTTGCGGACCGTGAAGGTGCCGTGCTCGCCGTTGGAATGGCGGGCGATGACGACGCCCTCAAAAATCTGGATGCGCTCCTTGTCGCCTTCCTTGACGACAACGTGCACCTTCACTGTATCCCCGGGCTTGAAATTCGGGATCTTTTTTTGCGGAACCATAAGTTCCCTCCTCTAAATTGTCTTTACTATTATAGCGTAATCGGCCTTCCAGAGCAAGCACCCGGCGCATGGAGGGCATGCCGGGGGTATCGGGCCGGAGCGCGGCGCAAGCTGTCACGGTCCGCGAAACAGCGGGCATAGGGGCGGCCCTTCAAGCCGCTCAATCTTCGGAAGGGGTACAATAAGGGGGTGTTTCCTTTGGAATCTTGGCTTTCCGCGGTGCCATGACGGCCTATTTGATTCTCGGGGCGACGCTTGCCTTCGCGGCGGCGGTCCAGCCCGGCCCGTTGATGACCTATCTCATCGCGCGGACCCTCTCCGCGGGTTGGCGGCGCACACTTCCCGCGGCCCTGGCGCCCGTGCTGAGCGACGGTCCCATCATGATCGCGACGCTGGTCATCCTCAAACGGGTGCCGCCCCGGATTGAGCGCTATCTCCATCTGGCCGGCGGCCTTTTTCTGCTCTATCTGGCCTGGTGCGCGTATCAGGTATGGCGCCGCGCGGAGCGCGCCCCGTCCCCGGATTCCACCCCATCGGGACGCGGGCTCCTCCAGGCCGTGGGCGTCAACCTGCTCAATCCGAATCCTTATCTGGGCTGGACCCTGGTGCTTGGGCCGTTGTTTCTCAAAGGCTGGAGGGAAACTCCCTCGCATGGGCTGGCCCTTTTGGCGGGTTTCTATGGAACAATGGTGCTGGCTTTGGCGGGGATCATCATGGTTTTCGCTCTTGTCCGGAGCGCGGGCCGGGCCGTCTCCAGGATCCTCCTGGCCGCTTCCGTCGGGGCGCTGGCCCTGCTGGGGGTTTTTCAGATCCTTGCCGCGGTGCGGGTGCATGCTCCCGGTTGATCCGCCGCCCGTGTCCCGTTCCCGTTACGGGCAGGGTCCCTCCAGAACGTCCAGATTCCGGCCCCGGGTTTCCGGGAAGGTCCAGATCCACGCGCCCGTGAGGAGGGCGAAGAGCGCCGCCAGAAAGATGCCGCCCCCGAGTCCGTAGCGTGTGGCGATCGTGGCGATGAGAACGGGGGTGAAGAACTGGACGCCACGCGCCAGGTTGAAGGCCGAGCCCATGGCCGCGTTTCGGATGGCCGTGGGAAAAAGCTCGGAAAACAGAGGGCCGTAACCCCCGAACATCCCCGTTCCGAACCCCACTAAAAACATGAAACCCAGGATGACCGGGGGATAGGCCGCCACGACACCCCAGCAGACGGTGATCATCACGAGGCCCAGGGCCATCAGAAGGGAATAAAGGGAATAGGCCGGCCTGCGTCCGATGCGGTCCGCCGCGAACCCGAAGGTGAAGTAGCCGAGAAAGCCGCCCGTCTGAGTGACGAGGATCCACCAGGCCGATTTGGCGAACGAAAAATGGCGTTGGGCATGGAGATAGCCGGGCATCCATGAATAGGTGAACCAGTAGGCCGACATGTCGAAAACCGCCAGGACGAGACAAAGGATGAATGTTGCCCGGTAGCGCGGTGAGAAGAGCAAGCGCAAGGGGCTTCCCGGCGGCGCCTCCGCGGTCCCCTTCCGCGGGCGAAGCACTTTTTCCCTCCACAGGTCGGATTCGGGCAGTTTCTTCCGGATGGCCACCACCAGGAGCGCGGGGGTGATGGAAATCCAGAAACAGGCCCGCCAGCCGATCTCCGGCGCCAGAAAGCCTCCCACCACCGACGCCAGGGCGATGCCGACGGGCGCACCCGTCTGCATGAACGCGCCGAAGCGCCCCCGCATTTTCGGGGGAAATGTTTCGCCGATATAGGTCTGTCCGGTGGCCCATTCACCGCCCACGCCGAACCCCGTGACGATCCTGAAGACCAGGAGGGTCAGGAACGAATGCGAAAATCCGCTTAAGAAGGTTCCCAGGCTGTAGGTGAGAATGGTCCATTGCAGGACGCTTCTGCGCCCGAACCGGTCGGAGAGGAATCCGAAGACCACTCCGCCGACGGCCGTCGCCGCCAGCGAGGTCCCCAATACATAGGAGAGCTTGACCGCGGAAAGGTCCAGCTCCCTGCCGATGGGGATCATGAGAAACGTGTAGAGGATGAGATCATAGAAATCAAATACCCATCCCGCCCAGCTCATCAGAAGGATCCGGTAATGCTCGCGGGTGGGCTTCTCGCATTGATTCAGAAACGGACCTGTCTCCCGTTCCGATTCCATGATTCCTCCTTGCGGCAGGCACGCCCTGGGATCGGGCGCCGGTTTCGGTGCGGCCGTTTTTATCCCGAATCCGAGAAGACCACGGCCTTTGGCCGTGGATGAATCGGATTTCGGGATGTCCCAAGCCTCTGGCCCTGTGTGGGTTCGAGATGTCGGCTTGGGATGTCGCCCCCGCTCCATCGCCCGCTTGCGGGGCGCAGCGTAAGGGACCACGGGCCCCGCCCGTGGGGCTCCATTGTAATCTTTTTTGCCGTGGAATGCCGAATATCCGGATGCATCCGCGCCTTCGGCCGCCCCCGCCCCGCGCGGCCGGCCATGGAGGTTGGGACGGCGCCGAAGGTCCTTAGTCAACTCGCAGTTGCCAAATCGGAAATTTTGGGTTATCTTTATGGCGTCTGTTAGCATAGACGAGGAACGAAACATAATTCTAAAGGAGGAATTGACATGGCCGTAAAGAAGCCCGCAAAGAAAGCCGCTGCAAAGAAACCCGTTAAGAAAGCCGTCAAAAGGACACCGAACGCCGCGTTCATGAAACCCGTGCAACCGGACGAGGCGCTGGCCAGGATCGTGGGCTCCAAGCCCATTCCGCGGACGGAGATCACCAAGAAGCTCTGGGATTACATCAAGAAGAACAAGTTGCAGGATGTCAAAGAGAGACGGAACATCAACGCCGATGAAAACCTCAAGGTTGTTTTCGGAGGGAAGAAGCAGGTGACGATGTTCGAAATGACCAAGCTGGTCGGCAAGCACCTGAAATAACCCGTCCCACCCCACAAGGTCCGGCAAATGGCCGAAGGAAGCATGCTTCCTTCGGCCGATGACTATTTCCCTTTGCCGTCGGTCTGGTACTCCGCCGCCCCGGACCGGACGTCCTCCCATTCCGCCCCTGACAACGCCAAAGGCGACATTCCCGCATTAAAGCGGCTCATGAATCCCTCCTCAAAGGCCCCAAGCATCCTTTTCCATGACGGAAAAGGATGGAGCCATTCCGAAGCGCAGGCCACCGGATAATCGGATTTATCGAGTTGGACGCCACGCTGAAAGGACGGGTTCACATGCAGAAGAATGCTCCCATGCTGAAGAAAAGCGGTCCCCTCGGCGCGCATGGCCGAGCCGACGAGTTTCCTCCCGCCCGCCGTAATTTCTCCGGGGACCGGCGCAGCGAAGCAGGGAAGAAGCGTTTTCGGATTCGGAAGCTTCCCCCCGCTGCCGCCCCGCCATAGGGCGGCGGGGACCCCCAACGTGTTGAGCCCGGCACACAAGGCTCCGCAGACCGCCCCATAGGTTTCCTGGACCCCGGCGGGAAAATGATCACGCCCGAAGATTCCCGTCACGGCATAGGTCAGTTCCATGTGATGAAGGACGGCCCGGCCGCCGGTGGGGCGGCGCACGATTTCGATTCCGGCGGATCGGCAGAACGGGTAATCAACCACGTCTCCGGCCGTCTGTGAACGGCCGAGGGAGAGAGTGGGGCGGGTCCAGAGGTAGAACCGCAGGTGCGCTTCGCGGCGGTCGGAGGCGCGCTTGAGCAGCCATGCATCCAGGGCCATATTTTGTGCGCCGGGGAGAACAAAAAAGGGAAGAAGGTTCCACATCCGGCGTCACCGGTGTGCCGCCGCGGGGGCGCGTCCCGGGCTCAGGATTCCGAGTGTCGTTCGCGGACGGTTGAATTCCGTGTCAAGGCGCGACGCCCGCGTGCAGGATGATTCTCTCATGGACCGGGTTTTCCGTCGGCCTGGCGGGATCGGCCGTGGATCAGGGCTTGGGAATGGAGGGGGAGGCGGAATCCTTCACCTTCATGTCCACGCTTCCCTTGAATTGCGCCCCTTCATGGATGATGACCTTGGGGGACTGGATGTTTCCCTCCAGATAACCCGAGGGGTGGAGTTCCACCGCCTCCTCGCCGGCCACGTTGCCGAAAACCTTCCCCGAAATGAACACCTTCCGGGCGCGGACCTCCGCCCTCACCACACCGGACGGGTTCACCGTCACGTGGCCCTTGATATCAATTTGTCCCTCGATCGTGCCCTCCACGATCAGATCGTCACCGCCCCTTACTTCCCCGTGGAATTGAAGATCGGGCGACAGGCTCGAAGCGCCCTTGCGGCCCGGCGCGGACGGGCGGAGGACCGGATGCGGGGAAATCGGAGTCTTGGGCTGGAGGATCTCGTCGGGCTTTTTGGTCAACAATCCCATGGGTGTTCCTTCCCGGGAAAAAAATGGAGCGGGCTACGGGGATCGAACCCGCGACACCGAGCTTGGGAAGCTCGTACTCTACCAGCTGAGCTAAGCCCGCAAGAGCGACTATTCTATCCAATCCCGCGGGAGGTTGTCAATTCCACTTGACATCCGGGCCAAAATCGTCAACACTGTCTGCGTGAAATTCAAGGTGGCCGTCCGAAGCCCCGAAGGGGAGGTCCGGACGCTGGAATTCGAAAAAACCGCCGTCTCCATCGGGCGGGGGGCCAGGAATGACCTGGTCATCCAGGATACCGCCGTCAGCCAGTCGCATGCCACCCTCATCCACAATCCCAGGCGGGCCATCTACGAACTGGTGGATGTGGGAAGCACCAACGGCACCTTTATGGACGGCCGCAGGATCGAAACCAGCGTCCCCATTGACCGGCCTCGGATTGTGGTTCTGGGTAGTCACCAGCTTCTGATCTATCCGCCGGAGGAGGACATGGACAAGGGGACGGTCGTGATGGACCTCAAGCAGGCGCAGGGGATGCTCAAGGACGCCCTGATCGAAACGTCCATGTTCGCCCCCGACGAGGATGAGACGCGGGATTTTCGGGCCGCGCGGGCGGGCACGTCCCTGCGGTCCGCCGGTGAGGCTCCCACCCCGGCAATCTCCACGCAACCCCACAAACCCGACGCTCCGGTTTCCGCGCCCCTGGTGACATTGGAGTTCATCGAAGGACAATACGCCGGAAAAACTTTTGCGCAGTCGGTGGGGAAGGATGGACTGGTGTTCGGCCGGGATGTGGCCAATCAGGTGATTTTCAAGGATCCCCATATTTCGCGCAGCCATTTTGCCGTTTTTTCCGGCGAGAAGGGCTTCTACCTGGCCAATCTCAAGCAGGCCAACCCCGTGGAAGTGGACGGGCGCAACATCACCGACGATTCGGTTTGGCTTCACAACGGCTCCCTGGTGGCGTGCCACCGGGAACGCTTCCATATCCGCTGGGAGGATAACACGCCGCCGCCGGATGACCTGCGCGATCCCGCCCCGCCCGAATCCGCCCGGGGGGAGCTTGTTGTGGCGGAATCGGCGCTCGCCTATGGTTTCCGGAAGTATCGTCTCACGGGCGATTTCAATATCGGGAATTATTACAAGCTGGAAAACCTTCTGCTGGCCAATCTCTCCCCGGTGCAGAAATGGGCTTTGGTGGACATGGGGCGGGTGCGCACGCTTGATTATCCGGCCCTGGCCTCCATGATCAAGGTATTGGCGGAATACACCAAGATCAAGGGCCTGATCGCCTTCACCGGCGTTTCCCCGGCGTTGATCCAGATCTTCCAGCTTGTCAACGTGGACCGCTATCTCAGGAAATTCGTTTACGCGGATGAACAAGAGGCCGTGGGCGCCCTGCTGGCCAGCCGCAAGGGCTGAAGCGTTCCCGGGTCCCGCATTCCCCGCACGACGACGGTGCGGGCCGGGGCGCGCACCGGTGGAGCGTTGAAGACGGCATGCTATTTCTTTTCATCCCCGCCGCGTTTTCCGTCCTGTTTTTCATCATCATCCTGGGACATGCCTTTTTCCCCCATGCACACCGGCATGTGGTTCTGGACGGCGGTCAGTTCCGCTGGTCCGATCTGTGCCGGCGCCTGAGGAAGCGCCTGGAGGAAGGCAAAATCCTGAAGGTGCTGTCGCCGCCGCTTCTCGAGGGCGAATTTTCCGCGCTGAGTCCCGAAGACCGCTGGGTGGGCTACCATGTGCTGGAGGCGCTCGGGGATCCCCTCGCCGTGGATGAGGCCATGGGCGATCTGTTTTCCGACGCCCCATGGCTTCAGGCACGATCCGCCCAATACCTGGCCCGCCTCGGCGAGGCGGGGGCGGTTCTTCCGCTGACGCAATCAGCGGAACGCGGCACGCTCCTTTCCCAGGCGTATGTCAACGACGCCCTTCTGCGCCTTCCCCAACCGCCCCTGCCCGTGCTGCTCGATCTGGCGCGCGCGGGGCAGCCGCATCTCATCCGGATCGCCATCCTGGAGCTTCCACGGTACAAGCGGGAGGAACGGGAGGCGTTGCTGGCGGAAATCCTTGGACATCTGCGCGCCGAACATGCGTCCGCGTTTCTCCGTTATGTGGAGCGGGAGAAGGATGAAGCCACGCTGGAAGCCCTGTTCTTCCGCCTCGAATCCCTGCCCCTTGAAATCCAGGAGCCCTTCATCGAGCTGTTTTTCCTCCGCCATCCCGTGGAGCCCTACGCCGCCTTTTTGGAGGGACGTCTGGCCACGTTGACGGGGGACGCGCGCCTTTCCGTGGCCGGCCTGCTCGGACGCGCCTATGGCGCACGCGAAGGAACGGCGGCGCTGCGGTTTTTGGCCGGACTCAAATCCGATGCGGAACGCCTGCGATTCATGCACGACTACCGCCCTCCCGCCGGTGTCTGCCTTCAAACCGTGGGCGGACTCCTGCCCACGCTGAGCCCCGCCATGGCGGAAATCGTGGTCGGGAAACTCAAGGCGATTCCGACGGAGGCGTCCATGGACCTCCTTCTCAAGGCATTGGAATCCTGCCGCTGGGCGGGCGATGCCGTGGTGAAGGGCATCGCCGCCATGGAGGCCTATCCCCGGCCCCTGGCGCTCAGGGGATGCTTCGCCCTCCTGTCCGCGCTGGAAAATCCCGCCTTCCAGGAAATGGCGCGCAACACCATTACGAATCTGGAGCGGGCA
>Ga0182019_10001646_pt1 | contig 11374 bp, 11 predicted proteins | sample 812E2MmetaG_FD_120483 | JGI IMG/M metagenome (GOLD analysis project Ga0182019, IMG submission 120483) | Permafrost microbial communities from Stordalen Mire, Sweden - 812E2M metaG | ecosystem: Environmental > Terrestrial > Soil > Wetlands > Permafrost | place: Sweden: Stordalen | collected...
CAGACGCGGCTCGAGGAGGTGCAGGATCGGCAGGTAGAGAACGTTGCGGCCATCGAGGAACAAAAGGTCGAACGGCTCGGTGATATTCGCCAGCGTATGAAGTGCATCGCCGCAGCGCAGCTCGACAAGATCGGCCAGACCGGCGGCGGCGAGATTCTGAAATGCCAGCTCGGCCTTCCGCACGTGGCACTCGCTTGTAACGAGCCTTCCGTTACCGCAATCGCGGATACCGGCGGCGAGATACATGGAGGAGACACCGAGCGAGCAACCGAACTCGACGATCAGCCGCGGCCTCGCGCTCAGCGCGAGCAGGTAGAGGAGCTGCCCGACCTCGGGCGTGATCGACAGCGGCGCCTCCCCGGAGAACTCATATCGCTGATTCTGCGCGAGCCGTTGGCCGATCTCCGCCTCGCGTGCGCGGACGCGCTCTGCAACCAGCGAATCCTCGTGGTCGGCCTGGGCATGGAGCCGTCCCAGGACACTCGCCACCACCGGCGATCTCAGCGTGGAAAGCATCCGCTACCAGGCTCCATGATCGTCGACCGCGAAGGCGCCCCGTGGGGCCATGGCGAGACTCGGAATCGAACCGAGGACACTACGATTTTCACGGTCATCTCCAGCCCAAACCCTTGATCGTGCCCCGATCGGCTGATGGCGAGAGGCGGACTCGAACCGCCGACACCTCGATTTTCAGTCGTGGCGCGACCAACCCGACCCGCCGTGCGGGGGCTAGCGAAAAGACCCGTGTTTGCTGGCATTTTGGGCTGTCTTTGATGGTGGCCGAGGCCCGCGCCATCCGCTGAGATACCAGCGGATACCCGTGGATGCCGGGAGGTTTGGGCCTACGGGCGGTGTTGGTCGGCCCAAACCCAAACCGAGGCCAAGCCCGGCAGAATGGCTATGCGGCGGGCCGGACGGCGATTGTAGGCGTGGATGATCTCGATCGCGTTCTCGAGCGCCGATAGGGGGGCGTGGTCGTGCCAGCGCCGGCGGATCCGTACAAGCGCTGATTCCTGGAAGGTCGGCGAGCCGCCGCCTGAGAGTGGCCACTCACCGTACGCCGCGACCCCCTCGGAGACGGTGACGAGGGGTCATCGGGAAATCCCCTTTGCGTTTAGCTGACATTGGGGTCCGTATATGGAGGCGGAGCAAATCTGAAGCCGCAAAAGCGGCACACAGACGCATTCCGCCGGACGATCTCGCAGCACTCAAACGAAAAAGGGGCGAGATGGCCGGATGCCTCTTTCGGCTGAAGAAGACACTTCGCGTGCTGCGGCGACTTCAGGTGCTAGTCGCTGCGGCTCTCAAGCTCATCGGCCTGCACCCGGGCACACAGGCGTAGTAACCGCAACTGCCCAAAGATCTGCCGCGCGTAGATTTGCTGCCGGTGATCGACGGCGCCGCTCGCCTTGGATGCGAACAGCAGCAGCGTTTGAAGCACCCACCACGAATTGCGAGTCGCGTACGGGTTGTCCGCCGGAGACCACCCGTCCTTCTGCTCGTGGCTCATGAATCGAAGGATCGCGTCTGTTGGGGACGATGCGCTGAAACATGTCCGTGGTTGTGGCGGCCAGACCCCCGTTCGGCGAAGACGTCCTCGAAGCGGCTCGCCGCCGAGCTCGTGTCGCGCTCGGCGTGAAGCTCGCGGTTGAGAACTGCTTCGAATGGATCGCCGAGCGATCCTCGCTTCGCTTGTGCCGAGCAGCGGACGCAATATGGCGAGAGGAGTAGTGCGCGACAAGCCGCGCCGCTCTTTCTCGCGCTCGGGACGGTCGTAGACCAGGAGAAGCGTCAAGTCGCCGGCATCTCTAACGAGAGCGCGCTCCAACGCATGCAGGCGCGTGGAGCCAGCGAGCGACGGGTTGAGCAACCTTCTGGGAGCTTCACAGCAGAACGTTGACGAGATTCGTAGCGAAATGATCACCTCATCTCGCATCGGAGAACTCCCGATGGGTATCGACTCTCCACTGCTTGGGTTCGCGGGAGGCCTCCAACCACCGATGTCCATCTGCGTAAAGTTCCGTCATTCGACCTTGGACTAAAGCTTGGGTTATCGTGCCGCCGCACTGCACACCACTGATCGGAGATGCTGCGCGTGAAGACTCTCGGCAACGTTACGGCTACGGCCGAGCAGCTCACGGTGATCGACAACCCTGCGCCTGGCTTCTGGCTGATCCGGGGAGCAGCGGGTTCGGGGAAGACCACCACAGCGCTGCTGCGGCTGAAGTTTCTCGTGCGCTATTGGCGAGAGCGACGTGCCGATCTTGGTCTTGAGGCGCCCGTCCGGGTGCTAGTGCTGACCTTCAACCGCACTCTGCGGGGCTATGTCGCCGAGTTGGCGGAGCAGCAGATACCAAGTGACGCGGAGGTCGACTTGGAGATCTCTACCTTCGGCTTCTGGTCTAAGCAACTACTCGGCCAGGTGTTGCTCGAGAGCGGCCCACAAAGCCTCGCTCTCAAGCGCTTTGCCGGGGACCGTTTTCCTTGGACTGATGACTTCCTACTTTCCGAGGTCAACTACGTGCTGGGGCTGTATATGCCTGACGAGCGCAGCCGCTACATGAGGGCAGAGCGAACGGGACGAGGGCGCAGCCCGACGGTGGAGCGTGGTGAGGTTCGTCAGCGTCTGATCTCCGAGGTCATCGAGCCCTATGAAGCCTGGAAGCGCGACCGAGGCGTCGTCGACTGGAATGATCTCGCCGTAGAGCTCGCGCACGTGCGGCACACGGATCCGTACGACATCGTCGTTGTAGACGAGGCGCAGGACTTCTCCGCTAACCAGATCCGGGCGGTGGTGAACCACCTGGCAGACGAGTTCGTCTGCACCTTCATTCGCGACACGACACAGCGCATCTACCCGAACGTCTTCGTGTGGCGCGATCTGGGCATTAGCTTCCCAGCCAACCAGAGCCGCCGTCTCCAGACCAACTACCGCAACACCAAAGAGATCGCAGCCTTCGCCCGCCCGCTTGTGGAAGGAATCGAGGGGATCGAGGACGACAATCTGCCCGATTTCACCGGCTGCGTGCGTGAGGGCCCCCTGCCGGTTGTCCTGCGGGGCAGGTATCAAGGCCAGCTGGGCTGGGCGATGGACTATCTACGATCGGGCCGAGTCGGCCCAGACGAGACGGTCGCATTTGTGCATCCCAAGGGCGGAGGGTGGTTCTCGACGCTAAGGAATCGCTTGGACGCCGAGGGGCTAGCTTGGACATCGCTGACGCGCGCGATGGACTGGCCGTCTGGCGATGAGCAGATCGCGCTCTTGACGATGCACTCGGCTAAGGGCCTGGAGTTCGACCATGTGATCCTACTGGGGTACAACGCCGAGGTCGTCCAGCACGGAGCTGAGCCAGGTGACGTGATGCTCGATAGCCACCGCCGGCTTCTCGCGATGGCGGTCGGGCGAGCGCGCCAGCAGTTCGTCGTCGGGTATAAGCCATCTGATGCGTCGCGTCTGGTCGAGTTCCTCGACCCCGGCACCTTCGAGGCCGTCGAGGTATGACGGACCCCTCCCCGGCTCAGGTTGCCTCCGAGCTGGGCATCACCGAGGTCCTGCACTTCACGACCGAGAAGGGGGTACTCGGCTGCCTACGCAAGGACGCGTTGCTCTCCCGCAAGCGTGTGCAGGATGACCCCGATCTCGCGTTCATCTTCACCGGGGTGTGGCCGCGCCGGGATCTTGAGTGGATCGACTACGTTTCCTTGTCGCTGACGCGGATCAACCGTGGGCTCTACGCCAAGGCCGTCAAAAACCTGCCAGAACTGTGGTGGGGGATTCTGTCCTTTGATCCATCTCTCCTAGACGATCCAGGCGTCGTCTTTACAACGACGAACAATGTCTACCACGAGGTCTGCGAGCGAGGCGAGGGCGTTAGTGGCTTGGAGGCCATGTTCAAAGAGGCCGTTCCATGGGGCTATCTGGGTTCTGTCAAGCGTCGCCAGTCCGGCACGCCGGAGAACCTCCCGACGGATACCCAGGCTGAGGTCCTATATCCCGGAGAGCTGCCCCTGTCGCTCCTGCAGACGATCTACGTACGAACGGAGGAGCACCGGCGCCTAGTGCTGGCGTGGTGCGACGTCTTGGGTCAAGATGAGCCCCCCGTCGTGGTCCGCCAGGATCTATTTGCCTAAGCTGCGTAAGCTCGACCCATGTCCCAGCCGCTCAGCGCCAAGCCGCTATCGCCCACCGTCCGCTCAGCCCTATGGGCTGCCTGGGCGGACGCCCTCGGCTTCCAGACCGAGTTGGCCAGCAACGAGCAACAGCTTCAGCGCCGTCTCGGCGCCGGACGAGTCGAGAACACGGGGCCATGGCGGCGAAGAATCGGGGGACGCTTCGGTGTTCAGGTCGATCTCCTACCCGGTACCTACTCCGATGACACGCAGCTGCGCCTAGCTGTCTGTCGATGCATCAGGGCAAGCGGACGCTTCGATGTCGAGGCGCTATCGAAGATCGAGCTATCGGTCTTCCCGTCCTACGGGCTCGGGGCCGGAATAGGAACCACGACCGCAGCAAAGGCGCTAAGTAAGCGCAGCGTGCGCTGGAACTCCAACTTCTTCAGCTCATCGCGAGCCACTTACATCGACGGAGGCGGCAATGGTGCGGCGATGCGGGTCCAGCCGCACGTGTGGGCATCTCGTGAGGCACGCCCCGGCGACTACCTGCTAGCCGTCATACAGGACGCGGTCATTACGCACGGCCATCCGCGGGGCATCCTTGGCGCTGTACTTCATGCCCTAGCCGTGGGGAGCGTCCTGCGAGAGGAAACGGTCCCGAAGCCAGGTCGGTGGACCGGAATGATCGAGTATCTCGGACGGCTCCCGTCACTCATGGCTGCGGATGACGCTCTGGCCGAGCGCTGGATACCGATGTGGGAGCAGCAAACCAACCGGACTTGGCTCTCTGCTGTTCTCGAAACAATCGATGAGCTCAACGAGCAGATACAAATAGCGCTCGGTTTCGCGCGCCAACCCCGCGGCCCCGAGGCTGAGATATACGCGGACCTATGCGAGGCGCTTGGTGGGCTATCGCCCAAGACGCGCGGCTCTGGAACGCTAGCCGCAATCCTTTCGCTGTGGCTAGCTTGGCGCCATGAAAGCCAGCCGGTTGAGGGTCTCTGTATCGCCGCGAATCTGATTGGCTCAGACACCGACACCATCGCCACAATGGCGGGTGCCCTGCTCGGCCCCGTCACTGACCAGCCGCTACCGGGACCGCTGCTCGACTACGAGCTTCACATCCGCGAGGCCGAACGGCTCGAGCGCCTGAGAACGGGCGAGCGGGTAGAAGATTTCCCGCACCCTGATCCACTACATTGGCAGCACCCGGCGACGCTCTCCGACACGGCCGGGCTCATCGACGGCAAGCTGGCACTCATGGGCCTCGGCCTAGCCGAGCCCGCAGGCGAGATGCTGCCTGGTAAGGATCACACAGGCTGGCAGTGGCTTCTGACCACTTTCGGCCAGCATGTCCTGATCAAGCGTCGCGACAAGCTTGCCGAGCTTCCAGAGTGGTCGCGCCCGCGGCACCGCGCCACCGCGCAACCCGAGCAGCTATCGGTTGAGGCTAAGCAGCAGCCCCCGGTAGACGTAGCTCCGCCACTCGAACCGCCGACGGAGCAGCTTCCCGACGAGATCGAGGACGCGGTTGAGCAAGCGTTTGCCGCTGGCTTCCAACAGCAGCGATTTGTGCAGCTCTTCCTCCACCTAACCCACCAGCCATACGGCACCAGCAAGGCAGGACTATTCGCCGCGATGGTCGCCGAGCGAATACGCACCGACGACAAGCCCACAGCCAACCCCAACAGCACAGCAGGACAGAACACCGGGCAGCAATCAGCGCGCAACGTCTAGCCTCGACCGTCTTTGACTCGTGCTGCTGAGGCTCGCCCTCGCTTGATTGTCATGCGTGGCCGGGGCGGGCCACAGTCAAGTACGGCCATTTCGCCCCGTCGCGACGGAACCGCCGGATCGCTTCAGCCAAGAGAAGCAGCTTGTGCCCCCAATCCGGCGCCATCCAGACTGCGAGCAAGATTAGGCCCGCGACATATTCGGCCGACGTCAGATGCGCCAGAGCGCCAGCTTGCTGCACAGCCATACCCACAATTGTAGACAATTGTACTCAGATCGACGTACGGCCTAGCCAATCGAGCGCATCGGCAGAAGGCGTCCGGTGCATGGGCTAAATATTTCAGCATCGTTTGCGCACCGCCGACCGAAAGGCTCGTTCATGATCGATCCTCCCGATGACTCCTTGCGTGCACTGCGGGCTAGCGGCGCCTCTGAGCTGGTCGTTGATGCTGCGATCCGCTTGACTGAATGCCTCCGCCTGGCCGGAGACGATGTCGCCGAAAGCACAGGCGAAGACCTATTCGATGATGCAACCTCCCGAGGACAGCTGCTCTACCGCCGTGGGCGCAATCGCACCATCGCTGAGTTCGCGGACGATGCACACGTCGAGGTGAGCACCGCAGACAATGCCCTGCATGTCCTCGTAGACGGCTGCGCGCTGTCGTTCTATTCCGCGACGAACGGAATTGACCAGCCATCGCTTGACGGAGCGAGTCGGACAAAGCGCAGCGTCGTCGATGAGATGCAGATGCAACTGGATGGGATGGGAGCTCCAAAGATCCACAGGCTGGTCCTCATGCACGAGGCCGACGAAGATGGCCTGCTGCGCGCGGCGCTGGGAGTCCTACGCAATGGGCACGAGTGGGTGTGGCGCGCAACCATGTACGACCGTATAGCACCCGCGGGTCAGCTTGTCAGCACGGGTGCCGAGCGCAGCTATGAGGATCAAGACGAGCCCCTGCTCCCCCCCATCCAACGCCGTCAAGACACGGCCGCCAGTTTGCAGCACGGTGAGCAGTACGGGTCGTGAGCGATTCTGTCGGGTTTGATCCAAGGCGCTTGACGCTCGCCCGATGGTCTGCGCATCTCACTAAGCGCGAATTGGCCGAGCGCAGCGGTCTATCGCCGGCTTCGATCACCCAGTACGAGGCTGGTCGTACCCTGCCACCCCCTGCAACGCTCGCAAAGTTGGCGCTCGCCGTCGGAGTGCCAATTCGCTATTTCGAACGTCTGCCCGGTCGTCGGCGGCCCGACCCAGCCGCTCGCTCCTTCTTCCGCTCACTGCGCTCTACTCCGCAACGAGACAGAGATCGCGCCGACGCGTTCGCCGAGCACGTCTTCGACCTCGTCGACTATCTCGATCAGCGCGTTACCTTGCCTGGCCCAGATGTTCCACAGATCTCGCCGCACTCTTCGAGTCGCGAGGAGATTGAGCGCATCGCAGACGAGGTACGCCACGAGTGGCAAGTACCGGACGGCCCTATCGCGAACGTCGTGCGGCTGCTCGAGGCGCACGGAGTGGTGGTCGTGCGCCCCGACAGTGGGGGCACCAAGCTCGACGCATTTTCACGCTGGTTCGGAGAGCGGCCACTGGTGCTGCTTTGGGCCGACAAGCAAGACAAGGCCCGATCACGATTCGACGCAGCTCACGAGCTCGGGCATCTCGTGATGCACTCGGACCCAGATCCTCTCGATCGCGAGCAAGAGCGCCAAGCCAACATGTTCGCCTCCGCACTCCTCATGCCGGATGGCCAGGTCGGCCGACACCTCCCACGACGCGCTCCCGCCCCCAGAGACTGGCCGCTCATACTCGCAAGCCGCAAGCACTGGGGCATCTCAGCCAAGGCGCTGCTCTACAGGGCACGCGAGCTGGGAGCACTCAACGAGACAGGCTTCCGGAGAGCAATGATCGCCTACAACCAACGCGGCATCCAAAACGAAGACGGGGCGGCCCTCGGCCCTCCGGAGGCACCCCTTCTGCTAGCGCGAGCAATCCAGGCGCTCGGACATTCTGAGGATCCCGAGAGCGTGGCATCCGAAGCCCTGGTTCCTCCCTCGCTGGTCGAAGACCTGCTCGCTGAATGAATGACGCGCCAGACTTTGTAATCTCCCAAGGGAATCAGCTCAAGAACCTTTGTTGACTCGCCGAGCGTCAGATCTTGAGATCACGTGACCGCCCCACGCCTGGAGCGTTTGACGTCCCGTAAGACCGATCTGGGTCTCACCGCAGTCGTCGTGTCGTTGGTGGGTAGGCATTGAGGAGCGCAATGGCGTCGGTTTCGCCTCCTGGGAGTAGGTGTCCGTAAGTGGGACGATCACGTACTTCGCCTGCCCAGGGCACTCGGCGGTATGTAGACGACGATGCAGCCACGGATTGTCAAGGCCGGCTGAGATTTGACCCTGTGGCGCCGGTTGAGATTTGACCCCCCTGTGGTGGGCCCTGTGGCGGCTGCTCGTGGAGCCGAGCCGTAGGCGAAGGTGGAGCGGTGTGCTGGGCATGGCGTTTGAGATCGGAGGTGGAAGTCCTGTCCTGGGACCCTGACAGGGGGAACCCAACATCGATGAGGCAAGGGCGTGGCCCGGAGTTGACCGGGCGGCCCCAGTGCGGCTGTTTGCGCTGCGGGGCTTCCGTGAGGGCGGGTCTGAAGGAAGCCGTAGGTGTGTCGTGGTCGCGAACGAGAGTGAAGCGCCGTAAGGCGTCCTTTGGGTGGGTGAGCTGGCCGTCGGCAGCGATGCCCTGTGGGCGCCGGGTGAAAACTAGGCCATCTGCGCCGCTTGAAAACTAGGCCATTTGGCGTGGCGGCTGGGGTGTCCGGCTGGGTCGTGACGCTCGCTCGATCTCATTGGATCGGACGGGAGGAAGGCGGTGGTCGACGTGGAGCAGTGGGCTGAGGTCAGACGGATGAAGCGGGTCGAGGGGCTTTCGGCGCGGGCGATCAGTCGACGGACTGGGTTGGCGAGGGACACGGTCTCGAGGTTGTTGGTGGCGGAGGCGCCGCCGCGCTATGCACGGGCGCGGGCAGAGTCGATTTTGGATCCGTTCAAGGACTGGATCTGCGAGCAGCTGCGGGCCGATCCGAAAGTCCCGTCGCAGCGGCTGCGGGAGCTTGCCGCGGAGATCGGCTATGCGGGCGGCAAGACAATCTTTGACGCATATGTGCGGGAGGTCAGACCGCGGTTTCTGGTGAGGCGCACGTTCCAGCGGACGATCTATCGGCCAGCGGAGTTGGTTCAGTGCGACTTGTGGGAGCCGAGCCAGCACGTCCCGGTTGGCTATGGGCAGACCCGTCGTGGGTGGGTCGTCACGACGCAGGCCTGTTGGTCGCGGGCGTTCGCCGGGACGCTGGTGTTCAGCAAGGAAGCGCCGGACATCCTCGCCGGGCTCGCGCGCTCGATCTCGCGGCTGGGGGTACGCCCGGAGAAGCTGGTCTGGGACCGTGAGTCAGCGATCGCCGGCAGGGGAAAGCCGAGCGTGCCGTTCCTGTCGTTCTGTGGCCAGATGGAGGTCGGCTGGATCGTCCTTGATGCTGGTGATGCTCAGGCGAAGGGGCAGCTCGAGCGTCAGCATCGGTTCCTGCGGTCGAACTTCGAGCCGCGTCGGTTCTTCGCGAACCACCTAGACTTCCAGGACCAGCTAGACCGATGGGCTGAGAAGGTGAACGGCAGGGCGCATCGCACGATCCGTGGTATCCCGGCGGAGCGGCTGGCCACGGAGCGCCAGCAGCGGCCACTCGGCCGAGTGACGCCCGATACGGATCGTCGCTGGGTGGCGAGGGTCCCGCAGCAGCCGCTGATCAGGGTGGATCGCAACGACTACTCGATCGACCCGGTGTTCGCCGGCAGGCGTGTCGAGGTGCGGGTCTCCCAACGCGAGATCACCGCGACCGTTCTGGACACGGGCGAGCTCGCCGCCAAGCACACCCGGATCTTCGCGGGGTTCCAGACGATCATCGACCCCGCGCATCAGAGTCAGCTCGAGCTCCAGCGCAAGCGCCGCCGCCAACGCCACCAGGTCGATGTGCAGCAGCGTCCTTTGTCCGTCTATGACGCTCTGATCGCATGAGCGTCGCTACTTCTGAGCTGGCGCACCTGTTCCGGGCGCTGAAGGCCCCAGCTGCCGCCAGGGCGCTCCCGGGTTTGGCCGAGCGGGCGCGAGAGGAGTCCTGGAGCTATGAGAAGTTCCTGCAAGCCCTGCTCGCAACTGAGGTCTCGGTGCGCGACAGCCACGGCGGGGAGAACCGGATCAAGGCCGCCCGGTTCCCCGCCCGCAAGACGCTCGAGGAGTTCGACTTCACCTTCCAGCACAGCATCAAGAAGCAGATCATCGAGCACCTCGGGCAGCTCGACTTCCTCCACGGCAAGGAGAACGTGCTCCTGCTCGGGCCGCCCGGGACCGGCAAGACCCATCTCGCCACAGCGCTCGGCGTCAGAGCATGCCTGGCAGGCCAACGCGTCCAGTTCGCGACAGCGACCGCCTGGGTCGCAAGACTCGGCGACGCCAAGCGCCAAGGCCAGCTCGAGACCGAGCTCAAACGCCTCGCGCTGATCCCGCTACTCGTGATCGACGAGGTCGGCTACATCCCGTTCGACCCCGAGGCCGCGAACCTCATGTTCGCGCTCGTCAGCTCCCGCTACGAGCGAGCCAGCATGATCGTCACAAGCAACAAGCCCTTCAGCGCCTGGGGCGAGATCTTCGGCGACGACGCAGTCGCCACCGCCATGATCGACCGGCTCATCCACCACGCCGACATCCTCAGCCTCAAGGGCGACAGCTACCGCCTCAAAGGCAAGGACCTCGGACCCCGACCAGCACCCCCCGCCTGAACAACACGCCCGCCGGCATTTCCTGCGCTCGCCTACGGCTCACTCCGGAAACGCCGGCGGCAACAACCCTCGAGTGGCCTAGTTTTCAACCGGCAAAAGTGGCCCACTTTTCAACCGGCCTTGACACCTGCGCAACCTGACGAGCTCCAAGCGCTTCAGCACAAGCAGACGGGTCAGGCGCATCGACCTCTCCTCGGCGGAGTGGATCGTCGAGGCACCCTCAGAATGCACGGGCTCAGAAGCATGCTCGACGCTGGCCTTGAGCAACTTCGGCGATGTTCTCTTCGCGAACGCGAACGCGACCGCAGGCGGGCACAGCGGCCCGATCTCCGATCCGCTGTGGTCGGCCACGGCGCTCGAGTTGCATCAGAGCGCCATCCCGCACACTGAGCTGCCGCCAACGCAGGCACCGGCGCTTGAGGTGCTCGCCACGCCCACCTCGCCCTCGCTGAGCGATGGCTCCTTCGCCGTGGGGTGGCGCGAGGAAGCCGCGCAGGGCTGATCAGGCTCTAGCTGCAGTTCAGCGGGAAATCAGTCCCGCCGACGTGAAAAGAGCTCGAGCCACGCGACATCGTGAAGAGCCCGTAGGGCCGCCCCACGAGCGACAGCTTCCAGCCGTGGAAGCTGTGCAGGCGCAGGTAGGGGTAGCCCCCAGCTTCAGGCTGTGGGAAATGACACCCGTAGAGAGCCTTGGCGTGGGCGG
>Ga0182019_10001648_pt1 | contig 11366 bp, 7 predicted proteins | sample 812E2MmetaG_FD_120483 | JGI IMG/M metagenome (GOLD analysis project Ga0182019, IMG submission 120483) | Permafrost microbial communities from Stordalen Mire, Sweden - 812E2M metaG | ecosystem: Environmental > Terrestrial > Soil > Wetlands > Permafrost | place: Sweden: Stordalen | collected...
GCTACCGAGATTACGTAGGGCTGACCGTACCCGAGGTTCACCACCCGCCAGGTCCGGGTCCAGCGATATTCAGGTGCCTTGCCGGTGGCAAGCTCGATGCCCTCAACGTTCACCGGCACCGTGGTCTTCCAGCTAAGGTCGCCGCTCGCGTTTGCGAGTGACCCAACCTGGAACTGGTCTACATTGGTGTAGGGGGTGCCGGCATCGGTGGGGTTCCCAGTCGGCAAGTTGGGATCCCCGGTGGTCAGCACGGTGCTGAACTCCTCCAGCTTCTGGCTGGCCAGGCGCAAGGCCACGGCGCCGTCGTTGGCGGTTTTCGATGCGCTGATCACCGCTTGCTGCACCGCCAGGGTTCCGAGAAGTCCAATCGCCCCCAGCAGCAAAGCCACCAGGACCTCGATCAGCGTGAATCCAGAAGTGCGTCGCATTTTCAAAGGGTAGAATTCCGCGTTGAAACAAATGCCGTCAGGCCGGTCACCGAAATGACAAAGCCGGCGTCGGGGTGGTTGGTGGGGAGGTTCTCATTGCGAATGTGGACCAACCACGAAGCGGGGCTTGTGCAGGTGAAGGTTGAGCATGCATTTCCCATCGCATTGAAATAGACTTTTCGGGGTAGCGTGGAGCTTCCGGTATCCCCCACGAGCACAGCATCCAAGATCACGACGCCCGGAGGAGCGAACACGCTGCGTGTGAGCGTGGACGTGGTCGCGTCGCTCTCTCGGTAGAAGGCCACCTGGTTCGCGCTGATCGACGCCGACTGGCGAACACGCAAGCTCATGGCATCGAAGTGGGCCCGCTGCAGGCCCTGCGCGACCTGGTTGGCGAAGTCGCGCCCCTTGCGCGCCATACTGTCGCGGGTCAAGGAGGGGGTCGCGACTGCAGCGAGTATTCCGATGATGACGAGCACCACCATTAGCTCGGTGACAGTGAATCCAGTCTGGCGACTGCGGCTGGGCGACATATCTCCCCAATCTTGCGCTTGCAAAGGCGCGGCCATCAAGAATTCTCGGGAGAATCCCCGGCGATCATAAGATAGAAGAGGCGTCCGCTAGGAAAACATTTCATGGGGCGCAAGCCTGTTCGTGCTCCAAGGTGCGCACATGCGCACATAGCACCACTCCATCCGCGCTTCGATTCACCGACGGCCGACGATCTACTGCGGAACCCTGGGAGGGTTCCGCGCCTCCCGCGACGGGCTTCGGCGAGCAAAGCTCGCCTGCGCCCACGCGATCCGAGCCGCGGCAGGAGGGCATCAGATTCGCCTTCGGGTGCCGGTGGATGGAAGAATAGACGCCGCAATTCCCTAGCGTGACGGGCGCCGAGCCTGGTGAAACCAAGCCCGATACTCCTGCATGCGGCTGTGTTGCTCGGCGGGCGCGTGTCGGCTGCAAGTGGTGTAATCGGCGGTTGTCGGATCAGCCCCCCAACGAACCTCGGCGCAGTCGTTCGGGTTGTACGCCATCTCCAAGGCGGTGCGCCGGGTGTACACATCGGCCACGGTCAGCGGGAAAGGCGTCCCGTCGCTGCGCCGGTACTCCACTCGGCGCTCGCGGATGCGGCGCTGGTGCAGCTTCTCCAGCTCGGCGCGAAGCTCGTCGGGCTTGCGGCTGCCCAGCACGAACAGCTCGGGGTGCGCTGACACGCGGGCGGGCAGGCGCGCGAGCACGTCGAGCGCGATGAGCAGGCGCATGTCGCGCGAGGGAGTGGCGTAGTCTTCCCAAGGCCCCACGGTCTCGAAGATCTTGGCGCCCACCGGCATGGGCACCACCGGGTTGCCTTTCCCCCGCATGAAGCGCTCGCCATTGTCCACCGAACCCAGGCGCGTCTCGAGCTGTTCCACCAGCGCGTTCAGGGTTTCTTCATAGCTCGCCTGGGCATCCAGGCCCTTGGGGTTGATGAGCCTGGCCATGCGCGCGTAGAAGTCATCGGAAGACATGGTGGCCTGCTCGGTTGAAAAGGGGGCGAAGCGATGATCACCGGCCAGCGCATGATTAGCCAACCCGACCGTCGAGCCAGTTTCGGCTGATTTTTCCACCGGACGAAATGCCTTGAACCCAGGGCCCGCGCTCTTTACATCGCTGGCAAAAAGAAACGTGCCTTCCCAAAAGCGCTTGCGGCCCACGGAATTGTCTGGCTGTCCGTCCACCGCGAAGAGGCGCCCGCCCTTGCTTCCGTCTTGCTCCACCCACTTGGCGATCATCATCACGTGTCCGTAGGGGTCAGCGTAGATCACGCCGGGGCGTAGGACATCGCGGGCCAGCTTGACCGGATAGAAATCGGTTTCGTCGTCGTCGAGCGCGGTGCGCGCGCTGCCCGAGTGGACCTTGTTGGCGAGCAGGCGCAAGAACTTGCGAAATCGGTCGAGAGGGTCGTTGCCGGCCACTGGCTCGTCTTGACTGACCAAGGCACCGCAGGTGGGTGGGTGGTCGCTGGTGCCGCGGTTGCAGTCGCGCAACCCGAAAGGCAAGCCCATTTTCCACGCAAAGGTGGCGCGCAGGTAGTATGGCAGATCAGCACAGTCGGGCGTAGCCGGGGGTGCGGCACGGTTCTTGGGATCGTCTTCGCGCAGCCCGAGGTACCCCCACAGGAAGTTGCGCGCTGGATCGCGAACCACGGGCGCCAGCGAGGGAAAACCCAGCGCCGCATCAGCCGGCGCGTCGAACAAACGCTCGATCCAAGCTGAGTAGAGATTCTCAAGGCTGCGGTTCCAGGCACGCGTGACTGGCCAAGCGCCAGCAGCCTGCGAGCGGATGCGCGCCGGTGCCGCGCGACCACGCGGGGCGATCGAAATGCGGTGACAGGAGACCTCCTCGCCGCTGGAAACCAGCGCGACGCGAACCTCGCCGGCCGCCGGAGCAGACAGCTCGGCGGAAAAGCTGAAGGGCGGTCCGCCCCGGCGCACGGTGACCAGTTTTTGCGCCGGCCGCCCCGCCGTGCTGACCGTGATGGTCCCGTCGCGGGCCTGCTCGCTGACCACCATCAGGCGCAAAGGCGATCCCGCCGCGGGGTTTTGCGGTGACCACCAAATGCGGACCTCGGGCGACTCGCGACAAGCCTCGGATGCCTGAACCGGAGATCGCGCGAGCAAGACGAGAAGAATGCTCATCCAAGCAAGGGTCGTGGTACTGCGCATCCCTGGCCTACCAGTGATCAGGATGTGCGCGCCGTCGCACCAAGGTGCGGGCACGGACCAGCGCCGGGTTTTCGAACAGCTTGACCAGGACAAAGCCAGCGAAAAAGCCGCCGATATGCGCCCAGACCGCGACGCCAGACGATACATCAGGTCGCATCGACGAGAGCTGGGGCAGGCCGCTCAGGAGTTGCAGTCCGATCCACCACAGCAGAACCAGGTACGCGGGAAGCGAAATCACCTGCACGAAGATTATCCAGACGAAGAGCACATTCACGCGAACCCGTGGATACAGCATCAGATACGCGCCCAACACGCCCGAGATGGCACCTGAGGCGCCCACCATGGGAACCGGCGACGCGGGATCGATGGCAACTTGCGCAGCCGCGGCAGCCAGGCCGCACACGAAATAGAAAGCCAGGAAGCGCGCTCGCCCCATGCTGTCTTCCACGTTGTTGCCAAACACCCAGAGAAACAGGCCATTTCCCAGCAGGTGCATCCAACCGCCGTGCAGGAACATGGAAATGACCGGCGTCAGGTAGTTGATGGGTTCGCGGTCGACTAGGCAAAGAAGGCCGCGGCCAAGTGGCACGGCCTGTCCGACCGGGGCTCGGCCGGTGATCTCGCCCGCCACCAGACCCAGGTTGCACACGCTGGCCGCCAGCAAGGTCGGGCTGAGGCCCGCCCCCTGGACCAGGACCCACACCGCGCCCATGGCCACCAGCAGGGCGATGGTCACCAGCGGAAAGCGCATGGTCGGGTTGTCGTCGCTGATTGGGATCATGGGGCGTGAGTTCTGGCCAGCCGATAGGTGTCTTCGTCAGATTAGCACGTGGACTTCCCCCGCAAGTATCAAGTCCGGAGACGACTAGTTAGCTATTTCTCACAGAGGGCACAGAGGTCGCAGAGGCAGAAGAGAAGAAATGGGTAGGCACAGCTCGGTCCGAACTCCTTCTTCTTTTCCGACCTCTGTGTTCTCTGTGCCTCTGTGAGAAACAGCTAGCTTTCCCTACCGCTGCGGGACCGGCGCAGAGGCTGGCGGGGGCACGGGTGCGGGAGGAGGCGCGCCTGCATCGGGACTGGCGGATCCCTCGGGTGGCACTTCCGCTCGATATCCAAAAAGCGTGTTCTTTTCCGAAACCGGTGTCAGCTTGATGGCGACGCGACTGTCGGAGAAGGTGTAGGCGCGCGTGTGGACCGGCAAGAAGCCTGCCATGCGGACCACCAGGTCAAGCGGCCCACTGTCGCGTGGTCGTACCACCACCAGTGGTCGGGGCACGGGAATCACGCCCAAGGTCTTGCTGCCCCACTTCACTGTTGCTTTGCGCGGCGGAACCGTTTGCAGGGTGATGTGAACCTTGTCATCGTTTCTTGGGGACGCGGATTCAGCGATGGCCGCGTTCTTGCTGGTATCCTCCGCTCCCAGCCCCACCGCCACACCCAGTCCCCAAACTGCCAGCAGCGCGACACCGGCGAGCAAGCCACGGCGGTACCAACGCGCGCGAGAGATCATGGCGCTCCTCCTTCTTCATCGCTACCAGAGCGACCAGAACCAACCCCGCCGGCGCGGCCCTCGGCTGAATTGGGCACCGCTGGCGGCGGCCCGGGATAGCGCACGCCCGGCTTGGGCACGTAGGTCAGGACCGGCTTTTTCAGCGTGCCTTTGATCTCGCCTTCCAGCACATCGATGGGCAAGGGCGGCTCAAGCAGGTACTGGTAGCCGCGCGAGGGGACGCGAATTTCAAAGACGTCGTCGCCGAGCAGGAACTGGCGCGCGATGTTGGTGGGCTGGTCACCCACTATTTGCACGGGGCGGTGGCGCAGAATGAATGAGTAGAGCCGGATGGCCAGGTGGTTGGGCAGGCGGTGGCAACCGTGCGAGTAGCCCTCGGCGCTGTACATGGAGAGATACTCCGACGAACCGTGGGCGCGGATGCCGTTGTCCCAATCCGGCTTGCCGGCCTTGCCCGGGACCACCAGATAGCCGGCGATGAGGCCATAGGCCGAGAGGAATCCCGGGCCCAGCTCATCGTAGTTGACCACCCGCTGCCAGAGGCCGTTGACCGTCTTGGTCTTGACCAGGGTGCGAATGGGCGTGGACTCGGGCGCGATCCACACCGGGCCAGCCACCACGTTGCGGATCACACGTGGCCCCACGTCCGAGCCTTTGTAGCGATAGTATTCGTAGCCGTCAGAGGCCTGCTCGGCGCGCCAGCCGCCGATGGTGGTGCGCCAGCGCGCGAGCGAGATGCGCTGTTCCTTGTACTTCACGTAGACGTGGAAGCTGGGGTAACGCTTGCGCGGCTGTGGGTGGCGCGCGCCCGTCGCATCCCAGGGCAGGTCGTACCAGACCTCGCCGCGATCGATCACGATGGACAGATCCATGTTGGGCCCGTAGTACTCGGGCAGGGCCGGCAAGTGGACCGCTGCGCGCAGATGGCGAAGATCGGCAGCGCTGTGCCGCTTGAAAAAGGCCAGCGCAGCCTCGGGGCTGGCCAGGCCGAGCTGCTCGACCGCGGCCTGGGTCATCTCCTCGACTAGATTGCGCACCGGCGTGATCCGGCCGTTGGCGCCGGTATAGGTGGGCGGACCAGTCTTGCTCTCCACACTGCCGTCCTCGACCACGCCGGTGGCAGCCACCACGCGCTCGCGCAGCACGCGCACTAGCGCCTCGTGATCGTTGGCGAGCGGCGGCCGGGCCAGAGCGTCCATGGTCTTCTGGCGCAGGTAGTTGGACTCGTAGATCATGTGCTTCTGCTGAAAGCGGCGCACCGCCAAGCGCATGGCATCGTCGTAGATGCCGGCGCTGTGTTTGCCGCCGTGCTTGAACATGCCCTCGCAGGCCAGGCGACGTTCCACCTCGGTCATGGCCAGCTTCTCCGCAGCCCGGCGCTCGACCAGCTTGACCTTGGGCTCCAGCTTGGGGTCCTGGGCGGCCAACTCGGCCAGGGTCGGCGCGTGGGCTTTTCGGCGTGCGTCTTCCAGCTCGCTGCGCAGGCGCGCGATGCGCTGCTCTTCCTGTTTCACCTTTTCGGGCGCCACGTAGCCCACGGTCTCCACTGCCTGCATGGCCGCCAGGTTTGCGCCCTCGTGGCAACTCTGCTTCTCGTCCTCCAGGAAGCGGGCGCGCAGCACGCCGAGCGAGGGGGGAATGCCGTACAGTTCGAGATAGTTCTTTTCGCCCGCGGGCAAGGGTTCGCCATCTTCGTCGAGCGTGTCGTTGGCCAGGCCGAGAAACACGCGGCGGTAGCGATTGGGCAAGGGCTGCCCGTCGGCACCACGATGCTCCTCGAAGATATAGGGCGTCCAGTCGTCACCCAGATCGACAATAGTGTACCCGGAGCGGGCTGCGCCGGTGGCGCTGGTCCAGCTCTCCTGGCCGTCGCGAATCACCAGGGCGCGATCATCATCCGGCAGGAGGTTGGGGTCATGCGGAGCGGGCGCCTTGCTGGCCACGGCCGGAGCCGCCAACGGTGCTGGAGCCGCGAGCGCCAGCGGCTTGCTGGCCGGTGCCGAAACCGAGGTCGCAGCCGAGGAGGTAGTCTGCGGCGGCGGCAAAGAAGCGACGCCACGAACGTCGCATCCCAACAAGAGGGCTAGGCATGATTGGACGGCAAACAGCGGTGCATATTTCATTACGAATTCGCTTGCTCAACATATGCCCCCGGCTGGGCGGCTGAGCAAGAAATCCAGTGTGGGCAGCGCTAGAGCACCGAACGGTTTGACGGACCGAGTGAAATTGCGAAGTTGCGAGCGGCCCGAGGCGCGAGGAGGGAGAATACTCAACGTATTTGACCGACGAGCAACGAAGGGACGCGACGCAAATGCGCGATTTCACGACGGAAGGCAAACCGTTCGGTGCTCTAGGTCCTGAGCGCCGCGGCCACTATGACGCGGGCCTCTTCGATCACGCGGTCCAGGTGGGCCTGGCCGTTGAAGCTCTCGGCATAAATCTTGTAGATGTTCTCCGTGCCCGACGGCCGCGCGGCGAACCAGCCGTTCTGCGACGTGACCTTGAGCCCACCGATGGAGGCGCCGTTGGACGGGGCTTTGGTCAAGACAGCGGTGATGGCCTCGCCGGCCAGAGTGTTGCTTTTGACCTGCGCGGGCGAGAGTTGCTTCAGTCGAGCCTTCTCCGTGGGCGTGGCCGGCTGATCGATGCGGATATAGATGGGATCGCCATGCGCCGCCGTGATCTCACGGTAGTGCTCACCAGGATCCTTGCCGGTGCGGGCGGTGATCTCGGCCGCTAGCAGCGCCAGAATGAGACCATCTTTGTCAGTGGTCCAAGCGCTGCCGTCAAAGCGCAAGAAGCTGGCGCCGGCACTCTCCTCGCCGCCAAATCCGAGCGTGCCGTCAAGTAGCCCGTCGACGAACCACTTGAACCCCACCGGCACTTCGTGAAGCGGACGTCCGAGAGCGGCCACCACGCGATCGATGATCGCGCTCGACACCAGGGTCTTGCCCACTGCTGCACGCGCGGACCACTTCGGCCGGTTGGAAAAGAGGTAGCGGATGGCCACCGCCAGGTAGTGGTTGGGGTTGAGCAGGCCCGAGGGCACCACGATCCCATGCCGGTCAGCGTCGGGATCGTTGCCAAAGGCGACCTGGTAGGTGTTGCGCAGGCCAACCAGTTTGGCCATGGCAAATGGGCTGGAGCAGTCCATGCGGATCTTTCCGTCATGGTCCACCGTCATGAAGGCGAAGCGCGGATCCACGCTCGGATTGACCACCTGCAGGTCGAGCTTGAAGTGCTCCGCGATCGCTTGCCAGTAGGCCACCGAGGCGCCGCCCAGCGGGTCAACGCCGCACCTGATGCGCGCATCGCGAATAGCCGCCATATCAACCACGTTGGCCAGATCTGCCACGTAGGGGCCGACGAAGTCATCTTGCCGGATGTTGGGCGCGGTGCGCGCCCGTTCGACGGGAATGCGGCGGATTTCCAATCCGCTTCCGCGTAGCAGCGTATTGGCGCGGTCCTGTATCCAGGCCGTGACGCTGGTGTCAGCTGGGCCGCCGCTCGGTGGGTTGTATTTGAACCCACCGTCGGCGGGTGGGTTGTGCGAGGGGGTGACCACGATGCCGTCGCCCAGGCCGCTCTTGCGGCCGCGGTTGTGGACCAGGATCAATCGCGAGATCGCGGGCGTGGGCGTGTAGCCGTCGTCGCTCTGCATGACGGTGTCCACGCCATTTGCGGCCAGGACCTCCACGGCGGTTTGCTCAGCCGGCCTTGAGAGCGCGTGGGTATCCTTGCCGAGGAAGAGCGGGCCGGTGATGCCCTCGCGCTGGCGCCACTCGCAGATTGCCTGGGTGATGGCCAGGATGTGGGCCTGGTTGAAGGATCCGGCCAGCGACGACCCTCGGTGCCCGCTGGTCCCGAAGCTGACGAGCTGTTCGGGATCGCTCGGATCAGGCTCCTTGCTGAAGTAGGCGTCAATGAGACGGTCGACGTCGATGAGCAGCGTGGCGGGCGCGGGTTTGCCGGCAAGCTCGTGGGGCATGGGGGGGGCTCCTTGGCGCCGCGAAGACTACCCGAAGACGGGTGGGACCGCCTCTCGAAGATTCATAGTTGGTTCCGGTTTCCTCCGTGCTATTGCGCCTGCCCGCTTAGCTTGGCCCAGAAAAGTCCCAGGTACTCGTGCAGGGCCCGTTCGATGACAAAACCCGCTCCCGCGTGAGGAATCCAGTCCACTATGCCCGATGCCTCGTGCAGCGCCAGGTAGTCGGTGGGGGCGGCAATGGGGTTCATGCCGGCCTTCTTGAACATGGCCATGGCGCGCGGCAGGTGCGTGGCCGATGTCACCACCACGAACCGTTCCTTGCCCAGCAGCGCGCGCAGCGCCCGCACTTCGTCGATGGTATCCCAAGACTGGGATTCTAGGACCATGCGGTCCTGCGGGGCGCCCAGGCTGGTGCCGGCTGCGGCCAACACTTGGGCTTCGGTGGTTGCCCGGCCATTGCTACCTCCTGACAGGAGCAACTTCGACTCAGGCAGAAGTCGCTGCAAACGGATGGCTTCGGCCAAACGGACCAGAGACGGCGCGGACAACTGATCAATGGGAGCCAGAGAGCGGCTTTCGGCGTGTCCGCCCCCCAGCACCACCACCCAGCGCGGCGCTGGCGAGCCGTCGGGCAGGATTGTGCTGGCTTGGGTCGCCTCGGTCAGCAAGGGAGGATAGCTTGCTTCCAGCGGACGAACCAGAACCCGGGCCACTGGACCGAGGGAAAGCAGCGCCATGAGCGCGATGCCCGCGAAGAGCATGGCTTTGGCGGTTCGTTGCCTCTTGGTGAAGTGCAGAATGAGTAGTCCCAAAGCCATGACGGCAAGCAGCAAGGAACACGGTTGCACCAGGGCAGAGAGCAGCTTCTTGATGGGGAACATGGTCGGATCTTGTACCTCGATTCTTCGACGAACTCGCAACCTACCTCGTGCTCAATTCTGCTACATTTCGAGCCTCCTCGGCCCCCGCTGAATCGGTTTTGCCCACTTGACCTCTTCCCCTGTCCTTCCCGGACCACGCTGTCGCGCCTTTGTAGCGTGGGCGCTCAGGCACGGCCGAGTGCTGTGGCTGATCGCCATCGCGCTCGCCGTGCCGTCGGCCCTGGCCACCGCCAAGCTCTACCTCAACCTGCGCAGCGATCTGGAGGAGTTGCTGCCCCGGAGCGCCCCCAGTGTCCTGGCGGTCGACGAGTTGCGCTCGCGCATGCCCGGGCTGCTGTATCTCGGCGTCTTAGTCGACGTGGGCGCGGCCGACAATCTGCCCGCGGGCGAGCGTCTGCTCGATGACCTAGCGGCTCGCGTGCGCGCCTACCCGCCGGACATGGTGCGGACGGTTCGCCTGGGCACGGCCAGCGAGCGGCGCTTTATCGAGCAGCACAAGCCCTTGTACATGGATCTGGCGGACCTCGAAACCCTACGCCAGCGCATCGAAGACCGCATCCACTACGAGTTGATGAAGGAGCAGGACATGCTCCTCGACGAGAGTGAGCCAGTCCCTTCGCTCGACATGTCCGACTTGGAAAAAAGATACCAGTCGCGGCTCGACGAGCCGGGACTGAGTGGGGATCGCTTCTCCAGCCGCAGCCTCGGGCTGACCCTCATGTTGGTCGAGATGGGCAGCTATTCGACCGGCACCAAGAAGGCGGGCGCGCTACTTGCGCGGGTACGCCGCGACCTGGCCGAGCTCGGCGGTCCGGGCCACTATGCGCCGGGGATGCGAGTCGGGTTCACCGGCGACGTGCCCATTTCGGTCGAGGAGATGTCGGCGCTGGTAGTGGACCTGACTTTTTCGTCGATTCTGGTCATCGTGCTGGTGGTCATCGTGCTGGTGCTCTACTACCGCTGGGTGGCTGCGGTGCCCATCCTCCTGGCCCCGCTGGCCATCGGGGCGGTGGGGGCGTTTGCCCTGGCCAGCCTGCCCCCCTGGCGAATCACCGCGCTCAACTCCAACACCGCCTTTCTCGGTACCATCATCGTGGGCAACGGCATCAACTTCGGCATCGTGCTCCTCGCTCGCTATGTGGAGGCGCGGCGGCGCGGGATTTCGGTCGAGGAGTCGCTGGCCATCAGCCTGTCAGGGACCCGGGTGGGGACGCTGTCGGCGTCGCTGGCAGCCGCTGCCGCGTACGTTTCCCTGGTGGCGATGGATTTCCGCGGGTTCCGCCAGTTCGGGGTGATCGGAGGGCTGGGAATGGTGCTGTGCTGGATTGCCACCTTTCTGCTTGCACCCTCTCTCATCGCCTGGCTGGACAAGGGCCGGTTGCGACCGCTCAGCGAGCGGGCGACGCGTTTACGGCCCATGGGATTGCTGGCCAATCGCATCGCGCGCTCTCCGTTGCCTTTCGCCGTGGTCGCGCTGGTGCTCACGCTGCTGGCTCTGTTCCAACTCCGCCACTTCGGCCGCGACCAATTGGAGCTCGACCTTGGCAAGCTTCGGCGCCGCGATACCTGGGTTTCGGGTGAAGGCTATTGGGGCGCCAGGATGGACAAGCTTCTCGGTCGCCAGGTCACGCCCATCGTGATCCTGGCCGACAGCGTGGCGCAAACCCGTGTCATCGCGACCCACCTGCGCGAGGCCGCCACCCGCGTACCGCTGTCGGCGCGCATCTCCTCGATCGTGACGGCCGATGACGTGCTTCCTATCGAACAGGCGGAGAAGCTGCGGATCGTCGAGCGCTTGCGCAAGAAACTCACGCCCAGGATCCGCGCGCAGCTTTCGCCCGAGGAGCAGGACAA
>Ga0182019_10001649_pt1 | contig 11365 bp, 10 predicted proteins | sample 812E2MmetaG_FD_120483 | JGI IMG/M metagenome (GOLD analysis project Ga0182019, IMG submission 120483) | Permafrost microbial communities from Stordalen Mire, Sweden - 812E2M metaG | ecosystem: Environmental > Terrestrial > Soil > Wetlands > Permafrost | place: Sweden: Stordalen | collected...
CACCTATGGGCTGGATCCCGAGCTGGTGGCCGCCGTCATCAAGGCCGAATCCAATTTCAATCCCAATGCCGTTTCCCGCAAAGGTGCCCGGGGTCTGATGCAGATCATGCCCGGCACGGCGCGCCTCCTCGGCTTGGAGGACGCCTTCGACGGGAGGGAAAATATCATCAGCGGCTGCCGCTATTTACGGTCCCTTTTGGATGATTTCAAAGGCGACATCAAGCTGGCCCTGGCCGCCTACAACGCCGGCAAGGACAATGTCCTCAAATACAACGGCATACCCCCCTTTCCCGAAACCCGAAACTACGTGCGCCAGGTGCTGTTCTATTATTCAGGCAATGACGGCATGCTGTTCGCCGGCGGGCGCCGCGTGCGCGTTGTGCGGGAGGCCGGGGGACGCGTTTTGGTGACCAATCAGCGGCGATGATATCCCGCAAGGAAATCCCGGTATCCCCCCCCTTCGATCAGGGCGTATTTTTGGTCCATTTGAACAAGGGCAAGGAAGCCTACAGGGCCGGCGATTTCGAGGGAGCGCGGCTGGAATTGGAGTTCGCCCTTAAATACCGCCCCGAGGACGAGGACCTTCTCAACCTGCTGGGGCTGGCGTATTTCAAACTCCGCATGTTTCCCGAGGCGGAGGCCATTTATCTGAGGCTGATCGCGAAGAACCCGGACATCTTCATCCTGCGCTCCAATCTGGGGCTGATCCTGTTCAAGACGGGACGCGTGGAGGAGGCGCTGCCCCATTTCAAAAGGGCCGTCGAACTCAACCCGAATTTCATCAAGGCCCATCTCTACCTCGGAATGATCTACCGCAAGAAGAGGTTGTACGCCCAGGCCCTAGAACATTTCAAGTTCGCCGAAGCCTCCCATTACGCAAGGGAGATGGAGGGGCTTCTGGCCAAGGAGAGCGGCGACGCCCCCGTCGCCGCGCCCGTGAAACCCGCGGGGAATATCCTCGCGCCGGCGCCCGCGGGCGTGCCCGAAATCATTTCCAGGGTTCCCATCCCCGCACGCAAAACAACCGAAAGCACCCAGCCCATTTCTCCGCCGAAACGCGAGCCCGAGGGGCACCCCTTCCAAGGCATGGTGGAGACGGTCCACCAGGAGGCTGCGGAAGTGCCGGAGAAGATAAATTTGTCCATCCGCCGCGAGGCCGAGGGAAGCGATCGGAGTTTTGTCCTGCACCCGAACGGATTTTTGGAGGTCCGAAGCATCCGGCGGGTGTTCATCAAAAAATCCTCGCTCCGTTCCTACACCGGCAACTTCCGTTTTGCGTCGCTGGAAGCCCTGCAAGCCACGGGCGCGCAGCAGCTTCAGGAGGCCGCCGGAGAAGGGCACCTCTTCCTGTTCGAGAGGAATCATCAAACCTACCTGTTTGCATTGAATCAGGAATTCGTCTACGTCGAGGGATCACACATCCTGGCGATTGAGGAAAACCTGGCCTTTCGCCATGAGCCCATCCACGATTTCCGCACCCAGCATGTTCTGGAATCCTTCAAGGTTTACGGCCGGGGAACCCTGGCCCTGCTGACGCATCTGGAACCCCTGACCCTGCGCGTGACGCCGAACTACCCCCTCACCATCCTTTCCGATGCTTTGGTGGCTTGGACGGGTCATCTGTATCCGTCGGTGGTGGATGAGGGCGCGGTCCGCGAGGGGGCGGGGGGATTCACGATGCGGTTTGAGGGCGAGGGGATCATCATCGCCGACGAAGTGGTGTAGGAGAGGTCATGATTATCGTATGCGCGGACTGTGAGGCCCGCTACAACGTGGACGAAGCGAAATTCGCGGGGCGAAAGGTCAAATGCCCCAAGTGCGCGGCGGTGTTCACGGTGCCGGCGCCCGTTTCGCCCGTCATCCTTTCCCCCAAGGACACCACGAAGGTGATTAATGTCCAGGAGATGGCGGAAGAGATCCGTCCCCTGCCCCCATCGGGCCCCCGCTTCTCCGTCGTGGTGTTGTCGGGACCCATGAGCGGGCAGATCCTGCCCATGGCCAAAAGCGTGTTCGTCATCGGCCGCGCCACCGGCGACCTGGTGCTTCCCGACACGGAGGTCTCCCGCCGCCACTGCCAGATCGAAATTCTGGGGGACGGCCGGATCCTGTTGAGAGACCTCGATTCCACGAATGGCACATTCTACCGCTCCGAACGCATCACGGAACTGCCCTTGGAGGACAAGATGGAATTCCTCGTCGGCAAGACCGCGCTCATGTTCCTGATCACGGCGGAGGAGTGAGGGCGTCGCAGACGCGCAGTTCGGAGTTCGGAGTTGGGAGTTCGGAGATAGGAGTTAGGAGAAAAAGGGAAGTTGAGAGTTGAGAGAAAAAAGAAAACGGTAAATGGGTGGGAAATTTGGATTTGGTGTAGGGGCGGACCCATGTGTCCGCCCGGCTCATAGTTAGAATTCAGGGAGAAAATCAAAGCGTTGGATATATATAAGCGGATGCGGAGAAAGGGTTGGGAATATGCATTATTCAAAGATTTTTTCTTGGACATTCTTTTTCATAGTTTGGGGCGCCTTCTTATACGTGCACAAATACTTATACGCATATTTTGTCAAGAAATCCCCCCTGCTGATACTGATGCATATGAATTTCAAAAAACTAAAGATAATTTGGCCGTAATTGGCTGTGCGTCAAAAGGCAGAATTGATATTCTTAACCCTGCTATTGATTCCTAGTTGCTTTGCATGGTTCATTTTGATATGCGCGTTACCCTTGGTGCTGCTTGAATGGCTTGGATTGGTCTGAGCGCGAAAAAGAGAATCGCCCCCTATAGAATAATAGGTAAAATTGAAGAGCGCGAGACTCGCCCTTGGTTCCCAACCTGAAACCTGAAGCTTGAAACCAGAAACTTCCCCCTGATCCAAGAAAAACTGTTGAAAAATCGGTGAAAAAGGTGTAAAGTGCGAAGATTCCCGCTTTGCCATTCATCACAGGAGGCCATTTTATGCTATTGCAAGCGAACCTTGACGCTTCAGGAGATCAACTATGAAGATACGGAGCGTGATGCGCGTATTGGGAATTAAAATAGGGTCGGCGTGTCCCGATTCCTCTCGGGACGCGACGGGATGGATTCCATATGGGGAGAGGGTGGTTCCGCGGGAATTCACTTCCTGCGGCGGGAGAGGGAGCCGCCCTCTCCCGCTTAACATGGGTGGCGTGGAGGGTGGATTATGAAACGCGATATCAGTGTGGGATTCGTGGGCGCCGGCGGTGCCGGCGTCGTCACGTGCGGCGAGATGCTGATCCAGGCTGCCGCGCACGAGGGGCTGTCCGCCATGGCCACCATGAGCTTCGGCCCGCAGATCCGCGGGGGCGAAAGCTCCTCCAAGGTGCGCGTGAGCGATACCGTGGTCTATTCGCCGGGCGACTATCTGGACGTCCTGGTGGCCTTCCATCTCGCCGAATATCTGAAATTCAAGACGGAACTGGAACTCAGGGACGACGTCATCATCTTTATGGAGCATGACGATTCCATGGCCGCGAATCCGCCGTTCGCGACGGGCCCCAACGCCCGCATCATCCCGGTGCCCTTTCAGAAGCTGGCCAAGGAAGAGGCGAAGAACCCCATGGCCGTTAACATCGTGGCCCTCGGGATGGTCTGCGAAGCGTTGAAGCTTCCATACAAGGGGATGCTGGAAATCATCAAGAAACGGTTCGCCAAAAAGGGCGAGGCGGTGGTGGCGATGAACCTGCGGGCCGTTGAAATCGGACAGCAGTACGCCCGCGACGTCGTGGGCGCCCTTCCCGAAGCCAAGGTGTTCGGCTACACGCCCAAGGAGCCGCGCCTCGTCCTGTCGGGCAACGACGCGGCCGCCCTCGGCGCCATCTATGCCGACTGCAATTTCTTCGCCGGCTATCCCATCACCCCGTCCTCGGAGATCATGCACAACCTGTCCGAATGGCTGCCCCTCTTCGGCGGCCGCATGCTGCAGGTGGAGGACGAAATCAGCGCCATCTGTCATTGCATCGGGGCCTCCTTCGCCGGGGCCCGGGCCATGACGTGCACCTCGGGGCCCGGCCTGTCCCTCATGCAGGAGGGAATGGGGCTGGCCTCCATGGCCGAGGTGCCCGTGGTGATCGTGGACGTTCAGCGCGGCGGGCCCTCCACCGGCCTGCCCACCAAAAGCGAGCAATCGGACCTCCTGCCCGCCGTCTTCGGCACCCACGGCGACGCTCCCAAGATCGTCCTGGCGCCGGCCGATGTGCGCGACTGCTTCGACGTCACCCGCGAGGCCTTCTACGCGGCCGAGCATTATCAAATGCCGGTCATCGTCCTCTCCGACCAGTTCGTCGGGCACCGTTTTGAAGCCATCCGCAAGGACGCGTTCCTTGAACGCGTGGAATTCCGCGGCGGCCGCGATATCGCCTCGGCGGAGGACCTCGTGGATTACATGCGCTACAAGGACACGCCCAGCGGCATCAGCCCCGTTTCCATTCCCGGAATGCCCAAGGGGGAATTCCTGGCCTCCGGCATCACGCACGACGAGCGCGGCAACCCATCGGCCAACGCCGACGTCCACGAAAAGATGGTGATCAAGCGTTTCAAGAAGTTCAACCAGCTTCGCAAGGAGCTGACCTACATCCGCCACTACGGGCCGGAAGACGCCCCCGTGGCCGCCGTGGCGTGGGGCTCCACCAAGGGGGCGGTGCGCGAAGCCGTGGAGCGCCTCAACGCCGAGGGGCACAAGGTGAAGGCCGTCATCCCGCAGATCATTTATCCCCCCAATTACGACCAGTTCGACGCTTACGTCCGACCCTGCAAGCGGTTCATCGTTTTCGAGTCCTCCTGGAACCAGCAGTTCGCCAAATTCGTGAAAACCTACTATCTCCCCAAGGAAAACCAGATCATCTCCTACGCCCACGCGGGCGGCCGGACCCTCAGGGTCCAGGAAATCTATGATGCGCTGAAGGAGGTGCTGTGATGAGCACCACGCCCATTCGCTGGCAGGATTACAAAAGCCCCCTCAACCCCATCTGGTGCCCGGGATGCGGCCATTTCGGCGTGCTGAACGCCACCTACCAGGCCTTAGCCGCCCTCGGCATTCCCCAGCATGAAATCTGCTTCATCTCGGGCATCGGCTGTTCCAGCCGCATTCCCGGCTACACCAAAACCTACGGCTTCAATTCCATCCACGGCCGGGCCCTGCCCATCGCCAGCGGCGTCAAGCTGGCCAACCCCAAGCAGACGGTGATCGTGGCCACCGGGGACGGGGACTGCCTCGCCATCGGCGCGGGGCATCTGCCCCATACCGCCAAGCGCAATGTGGACATCACGGTGCTCATGATGGACAACGGCATCTACGGACTGACCAAGGGCCAGACCAGCCCCACGTCGCCGCACGAGATGAAGACGAAGTCGGCCTATTTCGGGAACCAGGAGCTTCCGGAAAACCCCCTGGCCCTGGCTCTGGCCTACCAGGCCACGTTCGTGGGGCGCTCCTTCTCCGCGAACATTCCCCATCTGGCGGACCTTATCACCAAGGCGGTCCGCCACAAGGGGTTCTCCTTCCTGCAGATCCTTTCCCCATGCGTCACCTACCGCGGACGCGACCAGTTCGTGATCCTGAGGGATCTCTGCCAGCCCCTGCCCGACACCCACAGCCCCGACGATCGGATGTCGGCCTACAAGTACGCCGAGGACCCCTCCAAATTATGGATCGGCCTGTTCTACGAGGCGCAGGCCCCCACGCTGGAGGACAAGCTCAATCACGTGATGGACGTGGCGCAGCAGACCAAAGGCAGGATGGAAAAGGACGCGCTGCTGAAGCGGTTTCAGATCTGAAGGACCGGCCGCGATGATCTTCCATTCCGAAGCCCGCCTCCGGCGGGGCGTAAGTGGTTTCATGGTAGACTAAGGGCCGATGGATTTCCTCACCCTCCACAACGGCCTTCGCATTGTTCTTTATCCGGTGGATCACGCGCCCCTGACGGCCGTGAACCTCTGGTTCGGCGTGGGCAGCAAGGATGAGAAGCCCGGCAAAACCGGGTTCGCGCACCTGTTCGAACACCTGATGTTCGAGGGGAGCCGCAATGTTCCGCACCACGAGCACTTCATCCGGCTGGAGGAGGTGGTGGCGGCGGCCAACGGGTCCACCTGGTCGGATCACACCATCTATTACGAGACGTTTTCGCCGAAGCATCTTGAGCTGGCGTTGTTTCTGGAAAGCGACCGCATGGGGTATCTTCTCGACGCCCTCGCGCAGGAGAAGCTGGACGGCCAGCGCGCGGTGGTGAAGAATGAGCGCCGCTGGCGCGTGGACAACCGCCCTTACGGCATCTGGGATGAGCGCCTTTTCGAGCTGGCCTTTCCGGCCGGGCATCCCTACCATCATCCCATCATCGGCTACATGGAGGACCTGGACCGCGCCACGCTCGGCGACGTGGAGGATTTTTTCCGCGCCTATTATGTCCCCTCCAACGCCGTGCTGACGGTGGCGGGGAGCTTCAACCGCGCCAAGGCCCTGTCCCTGATCCGGCGGTATTTCGATCCCATCCCCGCCGGAATGCCGCCCCGTTCCGTTGTCCCTGTTTTTCCCGAGCCGGCCGATGCGCCCGTGGAATCCGTGATCACGGACCATGTGGCCCTGCCCCGGTTGTATATGATGTTCCAGGCCCCGGCGCGGGGGACGGACGGCTGTGTGGACGCGGAGGCCGTTCCCCACCTTCTCGGCGAGGGGCGCGGATCGCTCCTGTATCGGGAACTCGTCCTCAAGCGCCGCATCGCCTCCTCCACGTCGGCCTCGCTCATGCCCGCCATGGGAGTGTCCGCGCTGGTGGCCACGGTGACGGGCATGCCCTCCAGCCGCGTCGAAGATTTGAAGGCGGCCGCTTTCGAATGTCTGGACGGCCTCCGCGACGACGGAATCCCGGCGCAGGATGCCCGGCGCGCCAGGACTTGCGCCCTCTCCGACGGCCTGCTGCAATGGGAAAGCCTGACGCAAAAGGCGACCCTCCTTTCGGAAGCCGTGATGACCAGCGGCGACCCGGAGGAGGCGCTGAGGCACGCGGAAAAGCTGGAGCGCATCTCCCCCGAGCGGCTGGACCCTCTCGTAAAGGAATTGCTGGGCCGGCCCCCCGTCCTGCTGGGTTTCGTGGGACGGTCATGAAGACGCTCATCCCGCGCGAACGCCGCATCCTCCTCGGCCCCGGCGTGGGTCTGCGGACCGTGGCGATGCCCGAGGCGGGCCTTCTGCACCTGGCGCTGATCGCCGGGTGCGGATCCATGGACGATCCGAAGGGTTCGGAGGGGCTGACGCATCTGGCCTCCCGCATGCTTTTTGAAGGGACCAAACGCCGCGGAACCCAGGAACTGGCGGAGCGGATGGAAGAGCTGGGGATGCGCGCCAACGCCGAGGTGCACTGGGAAAATACGGTCTTCCGATTCGCGTTTCCCCCGGCGCTCCTGGACCCGGCCATGGATCTGCTGGAGGAGATGTTTTTCGAGCCCGCCCTGCGCGCGGATGATTTTGAGCGCCTGCGCACCCAGCAGATGTCGAACCTATCGAAGGAATTCAAGGACCCCGGCATCCTCGCGTCCCGCCTCGCCAACGCCCTTCTGTTGAAGGGCACGCGGCAGGCCCATCCCTCAAGGGGACTTCCGCAAACCCTGGAACGGATCCAGTGCGCCGATGTGGAGCCGCACTTAAGCGGCCTGCGCGGGCACGGGCTCACCCTGGTGCTGTGCGGAAAGGTGGGGGACCGCGAGGAGGAGCGCGGGCGCCGGCTGGCCGCGGCCTTCAGCGGGGGGGTGTTGTTCCACCGGCGCGCCCTGCGGGGACCCGTACGAAAACCGGCTCTTTACTATTGCGGACGGCCCCAATCGGTGCAAAGCGAGATCCGCGTGGCCTCTTTCGGGCCCGGTCCGGCGGAACAGGTGCATGTGCCGGCCCATCTTCTCAACACGATCTTCGGCGGAAAATTCTCCTCCCGCCTCAACATGAATCTGCGCGAGCGGCACGGGTTCACCTACGGCGCCAAGTCCTTCTTTTCGGAGCGGAGGAAGTTCAGCACGTTCACCATCTCCGCGGCGGTGGCCAATGACGTTACCAGGCCCGCGTTGGAGGAAGTGATGCATGAGCTGGACACCGCGCGCGACGGTTCGCCGGATGAAGCGGAAGTGGCCGCCGCGGCGGGTTATCTGGAGGGAGGGTTTTTCACATCCCTCGACGAGCCCTCCCGGTATCTGGGGCGCGTCATCGCCCGCGAGGCCTCCGGCCTGCCTGCGGGACGGTTCCGTTCGTATCTGCGCATCCTCAGGGCCGCCAGGGCGGCGGACCTGGCCGCCGTTCCGCGTGATTTCCTGGACCGGGAGAAGGCCGTTTTCGTCGTCGTCGGCGATCCGCATATTCTGGACACCCTGCGGCCGCTCGGCTTGCCCATCGAAGAAGTTATTTACCCATAATTTAGGCGGGAAGGCGGGAATGCCAGAAGGCGGGAAAGCCGGAAAAGCAATAAAATGGACGGAGTGGCAGTAACCCCTCTCTTATATTTGTGTTGCCAGATCTGGAATCATATCCTGCTGACAAATAGATAGCGGGAGATACCGTCATCCCTGTCCCGCCGGGCGGAGTGAATCCACGAATTATGCTTGCGTCGAACAAAGGCAAGGGCTATAATTGAATGGAATACCCGATCAAGGCCGAGGGTCCGGGAGGTTAGTGATATGTCCACGATATCGGAGATCAAGAAACTCAGTGTGGCGGAGCGCATCCTGGTCGTGGAAGAGATATGGGACTCCATCGCCGAAGATCAGTCCGCCCTTCCCGTGACCGCCGCACAGCGCAAGGAATTGGAGCGGCGTCTGCGGGACCATGAAGCCCATCCCGATGATGTGGAAGCATGGGAAACCGTTAAAGCCCGGATCAAAACAAGGAAATGAAGCGGGAACTCGTCTTCCGGCGTTTAGCCGAAGCGGAACTTAATAGCGCTTACACATCGGGTCGTGATCCTGGCCGTATTTCATGCCAGATGGAGTCCAACGCTATGGAAGAGCCGGAAATAAATAATGAGAGGTTGAATCTGCTTTGAAATCACAATTTGTGATTTCAAGTGAGGGATTCAATACCTTGCGATGTTTGCAATAGCGGTTATTGACGCCGTGACGATTGTCGGGGGTTCGGAATGATCCCGCTGCGCGACAACATGCCGTCCCGGACGTTCCCATTCGTCACGATCCTCCTGATCGTGGTGAATGTCCTGGCTTTCTTCTTCGAATTATCGCTGGGGAAGGGGCTCGAGGATTTCCTTTATGTCTTCGGCATCGTTCCACACGCATTCATAACGCATTGGGCGCAGGCACCTTTTGCCCCGGCAACATGGCTTCCCATCGGTACTTCGATGTTCCTGCACGGCGGATTCCTTCATCTCGTCGGCAACATGCTGTTCTTGTGGATCTTCGGGGACAACGTCGAAGACCGGCTGGGCCATTTTCCCTATCTGGTTTTCTATTTCGCGGCGGGCACGGCGGGCGCCATGGCGCACATCTTTGCCAACCCCGCCTCGGTCATGCCCTCCATCGGCGCCTCCGGCGCCATCGCGGGGGTGATGGGGGCGTACATCCTGCTGTACCCCTTCGCCCGCGTGCAGACGCTGATCTTCATTTTCATTTTCATCCAGGTGGTGGAGATCCCGGCGGTCTTCTTCCTGGGATTCTGGTTTCTTCTGCAATTCTTTGCCGGAGCGCTCAGCTTGGGCGCGGCCACCTATCAGGGGGGAGGCGTGGCGTGGTGGGCGCACATCGGGGGATTTCTGGTCGGCGTTGTGACGGTTCTTCTTTTCGGCCTCCGGCGCCGGAGATACTGAATGGAGGAATAATGAACGAACAGACGCTTTATCATCCGTGGATGCTTTTCGGCGCTGTTTTCGGCGCCGCCCTCGTGATCAGCCTCGTGACGCGGGCCGTCCTGGCCCGCATCCTGGGGCGCTCCGCGGCGAAATCCAAAACCCGGATGGACGACATCGTCCTTATCGCCGTGCGGGGGCCGTCGTACGTCTGGTGCGTCCTCCTGTCGCTGGTGCTCGCCTTCAGCGTCCTGCAGACGGACATCCGGCAGATCGGCATCCTCTACAAGCTGATGCTGGTAGTCCTCATCATGTCCGTGACCACCGCCTTGGTGCGGATCAGCCGCGGGATCATCCGGCATTACGCGCATGAGGCGGAGGAACGCCTCCCCATCACCTCATTGGGGCAGACCGCCGCCACGGCCTTTTTGATCGGAACCGCCGCGCTGGTCATCCTCAACATTATGGGCATCTCCATCTTCCCCATCCTCACGGCCCTCGGGCTGGGCGGACTGGCCGTGGCGCTGGGGCTTCAGGACACGCTCTCCAACATCTTCGCGGGAATCCACATCCTGCTTTCACACTCCGTTTCGCCGGGCCAGTACATCCGTCTGCAAAGCGGTGAGGAAGGCACCGTGCGTGACATCACATGGCGGCAGACCAAGATGGAGACCCTTTCCGGCAACCTCATTCTGGTCCCCAACGCCAAGCTTTCGCAAACCATTGTTACTAACTTTCATCTCCCCGATCCCTCGCTGACCATTCCGGTGAAACTCATGGCCGGATATGAAACGTCTCCGGCTACGGTGGAGCGCGTCGTCCTGGACGAATATCGGAAAGCAGCCCCCGACCTTCCGGGAGTGGTGCCCGATCAGGAGCCCGTGGTGCGCCTCTCTCCCGGATTCGGGGATAATGCACTGGAATATACCCTCTGGTGCCCCGTGCGCGAATTTTCAGAGCAATTCGAAGTTCAGCACCACCTGCGCAAGTGCATCTACGAGCGGTTCAAGGCGGAAGGAATTCGCATCCCGGTGCCGCAGAGAGAAGTAAAAATTAAAAAGGAAGAATTATAAAGGATGAAGGAAGAAGGCAGAGGGATGAAAGAGGCGGCGGGTAGAATTAAACGTAGGGGCGAGCCTGTGGCTCGCCCTTTCTGAAATGCCATGACATCCCTTTTCGACCTCCACTGCCATCTGTACGATCTTCCCGATCTGGACGAAATCATCGCCAGCGCGCGGGATGCGGGCGTTGAAGGGGTCTTGTGCGTTTCGGAAGATCTCGACAGCATGAAGAAAACGCTGGATTTGAAGGCAAAATATCCGGAGTTCATTCACGCAGGCCTCGGGCTGCATCCGGCGGACGCCATGCGATTATCTGCTGAAAAGATCAGCCGTACTATGGAGTTCATGGAAGAGCATCTGCATGAGGCCCGGATAGTGGGGGAGATCGGCCTGGATTACAAATACGCCGAAACCGCGGATGAACGGGACAAGCAGGCGTGTGTGTTGAAGGATCAACTGGACCTGGCGGCGCGATTCAAGCTGGGCGTCAATCTGCATTCACGCCGGGCCTTGCG
>Ga0182019_10001650_pt1 | contig 11358 bp, 15 predicted proteins | sample 812E2MmetaG_FD_120483 | JGI IMG/M metagenome (GOLD analysis project Ga0182019, IMG submission 120483) | Permafrost microbial communities from Stordalen Mire, Sweden - 812E2M metaG | ecosystem: Environmental > Terrestrial > Soil > Wetlands > Permafrost | place: Sweden: Stordalen | collected...
ATTGCCAGAGCTCAGATGCTATAGTGCTCAAGATGTGCCAAAGGTCAACTGCTTTGACTGGTATAAGCTACTCGCACTGAATCAAACCATGCATGATCCTTTAACAAAAAAAGAGGCGTTCGATTATTACAACGGATATTTTGAGAATTCGAGGATCACATTCGAGCAACTGTATCCTGAAGACATCAATATAACTGTCTATGATAATAATATTTCTGCACAAAGGAGCCAGATGATTGTCATCCCAGTAGTCTTTGAGAAAAGCCTTGGCAGGAGAGGATTCATGACATTCGGCTGGATAATGGTAGAAGGATATACTAGATGATTCATATAAAAATAATAAGTATGCTAGATGACGAATATGAGAAAAACAGGAATAATAAATCATAAAAGAGGATAATAGATGAGTGCTATATTACGCAACAGGAGAAAGAAAGCGCAGATGGAGGCCTTTGGGCTAGCTGTCATCGTGATACTTGTAGCTGTAGGATTATTATTATATCTCACTTTGAGGAGTAAGACTCCGAAGAATGAACCGATAAAAGCTTATATCCCGAGCGAGCTCTCAAATAATTTTGTGAATTCAATAATTTCCACAAATGTGGTTGGCTGCATAGATGTCGAGGAGACTGTCGGGAAATTGCTTGCATACTGCTCGAGCGGATACAATATTACTTCAAGATGCTCAGGACAAGAGGCCTGCACGCTTGTCAACAGGACCATCAGCGATATCCTGCAGAAGAGCCTCGGCCAGAGAAATGATGCATATGTCTTTTTCACAAAAAATCTCGGCTGGCCAAACGGCGGAGATATAATATTGTCTAGCAGAGGATGCGCATATGACAATAAGCATGAAGGAGTGCTTGGCGAGACTGTAACAGTCCAGGAGCAGACCTATAAGACAATAATGATAGACATTTATATATGCAAATGAGGGTTTATATATGGAATTGATTTGATGTATTATGAAATGCAAATATTTATTAAGTTTTATTGGAGGGTCAACATATGGAAGATGAGTCAGGAAGTTCTTGGGAGAAGATAATAGTCATAATATTCATTATTGTGGCATTTATCGTGCTGCTCGCGTTGCTGACATTCGCCTTGATACTCCCTATGCTGAATGAGTAGATGATAAGTAAATCATAATGCATACAAAAAAATATTATCAAATAACAAAATAATGATTTAACATGATGAAAAATAAGAAAGCAGATTTCAATGTCGTGATGATGATGATCATCCTGATAGTGTGCGCAATAATACTCTTTGCCATCGGAAGCAAGATCTTCAAGTCATACACAGTCAGTGGAGCTATCAACAGCTGCAGGCTCTCTGTCCTAACTGAAGCGCAGACAAAGGTCTTGCCGACATGGAATGGGGACAAGAGTCCGTTCAGCATCAGTTGCGACAAGAGATATGTCACATTCTATAATAATAAGGTCGAATTAGGTCTGGCTCCTGAAAAGAGCGATCCCATGACTGTGACATTCAATGGCAAGAAGACTACTACATTCTCTAAACTAGACAATTATATTGTCAATCAAGTCATCGCTGAAGAGATGAGGATATGCTATTTTGAGTTCGGTGAGGGAAAATTGCATGTGTTCGATAATGACTTGAATCCTAAGATAACCAACATATATTCTGGCCAAGATGTCTGTTTTGTCTGCTCTGAAATAAATTTCCAGGATGTCCCTCAAGACACATACGGCGGATTTCTGGATTATATCAATAGGACATATATTGCAAATGAGAAGATGACATATTTACAATATTTTGACCAGCCATCGATATCGAGCGTCAAATGGAGCGTTTATATGAGCACCATAATGGACGATAAGACTACATTTGACAGCACACAAAAATATGCTGTGGTCTTTGGAAAGCAAGACAAGAGATTTGGAACAATACTGTTAACGATTGGCGATCGGGCATTGAAAGGTGCGGCAGGAGGAGCAGTATTGGGAGCTGCGGTATCTTTTTGGGGCTTTGGAGTTTTAGCAGCACCTGGAGCAGCAATGGGCTTTGTATCAGGAGCTTTGTGGGGTTCTGTCGAAACCTTGATAAAAAATAATCAATTCAAGAATAATTATTATGTATTTATCGTCCCTGCCACAAAACTTAATGGGATGTGCGATATCATGCCGACATGAAAATAAATAATGGAAAAAAATGTAAAAAATGATTCTTGATAAAAAATCAAAAAACAATAAGCAATCAGATAATAAAAAGGGATTGGGGTATCCTGAACTGATGGCTACAATCATCGGTCTTGTTGTATTGATAATTGTCGTGGTCATTGCTGTAAAGGTATATTCTAGCAGTAAAGAGAATCTTGAAGTACAAAGCTGTCATGATAGTATCGCTGCACACACTCTTTTTGCAACAGCAAGTGCTAATCAGATATTTACTGACATAAAATGCCCGACAAGGCAGATAACTATCGATAACAGTGATTTGAAAGCAGCCAAATCTGCACTCGCTGAGGACATGAAAAGATGTTGGTATGAATGGGGCGCTGGGAAATATCAATTATTCAAAGGTAAAGGGATATTCTGTCATGTGTGCGCTATTTATGATTTCAAGGAAAAGGATAATCCTATAGACGGGTTCATGTATTATCTAAGCATGACCTCTATGACGAGCAAATATGGCGTATCAAATCCTGGCAAGATAACCTATCAGGATTATCTTCAAGGCTTTGCAACTCCAAATTCTGCACAAAAGATCAAAGATGCAAAGATTGAGGATCTTGCAAAAATAGATACTGTTGATACTAATAAAAAATATATGACATTGTTTGTCTATGCCTCGGGGAAAGATAATATAGATGTTTTATTAGAAGGAGGCAATAGACTAGCTTTAGGAACTGGCGGTGGAGTGTCTGTCTTATTAGGGCTTGCTTCAGGAGGTGTAGCTGTAGGAGCTGTCTCAGGATTTATTGCCGGCACAGCAGCAAATATCTGGAATCCAATAGGATGGGTTGGTGTGACAGTATTGCTCGTCGGCGGCGGGGCATATGCAATATATATGGCTGTAACTCCCAAGCCTCCTGAATGGGTCTCTTTCCTAGCATTTAGGCCATTCGACTCTACAGAGATTGCTAATCTCAAATGTCAGGAACTGCCTGTCAATCAGCAGTCAAATTCCAAGCCTTAATCAATGATGTTTCCTGCATTGAGCCGAGCAATGGAAAACTTTATAATAATCCATGTCTAAAAAACTCTTGTGAATTAATTATTTGAATATTAATGCGTGACAATATGAAACTGAGATTGATAGGAAAGAAGGGCGACGAGATATCGACATCAAAAAGCCTGATTTTAACATTAGTGACGCTCGCCGTTGTTCTTGTAATCCTCATTATCGTGTTCTGGCCAGATATCCAGTTAATACTTTCAAACATACTATCATATATAGGTTTTGGATAATGATCATGATATTTATGAAAACCAATAAAAAAGCTGATATTACTTTTGAGAAACTCTTGAAAACAGTCATAGCAGTCGCCTTGATTGCTTTAATAGCATACTTCCTCATAACAAGGTTCACATCTTTTGGAGATTTCTTCAAGCAATTCAATAAGCCGCAGATTGCACAAGACAATAGTTATTTCAGTGCAGATGGTGTGGGATTCATGGATAATGGGAAAGTCCTTGATATGAGCAAGGACGAATTGCCCGGTGGTTGTAGAAGTCCAGGTCCTTCAAAGCTCATTTGCTACATAGATACTGATTTAAGCACGTATGTTATCATCCATAACACTGGTTTCAAGACAAGAGATTTTTTTGCAAGGCCAATAATGGGTTATGGATGCAATAATAATAATGAGTGTGACATCTCTGAGCCTATTGAAGGCGCGCCGCCGTGTAGTGTCATATTTGACAAAAGAGAGAATTGTCCTGTCAACAATAAATATAAGCTTTCAAAGACAGGGACTTATAGATTGTATCCTGGAGCTAAGTGCCTAGCGCAAGACTGCTATGATCCGACAGCAGCACCATCCAGCCAATCTATCAGTTCAGGAAGCGGGGACATACTCTACCAAAACATGAACAGCTATATAGAAATACAGGTTGAAAGGAATTAGAGCATTTTCCTGATTTGCATAATCTTTGGCCTGATGCCAACTTTCGCTCAAAGGATTATTCTTTTACCTCTTGAATTTATCGCAATATTTATATATATCCTCTTACAGAATTGCTCTATAAACTGTCTTTGAAATACTTATTGAAAATTCGGGTTATGAGGTGTGAAAATGCAAAGGAAAGGCGTTGAAATGTCTTTGAATGTCATCATCATCGCAGCAATAGGATTGTTGATACTGCTGATATTGGCATTCTTAGTAGTGAGAAATGTTGGTAATGTGAATACTACTCAACAAAAGGACTGTAGCACAAATGGAGGGCTCTGTACGACTAATCCTTGTGATGTAGGAAAGACACAGCTTCAGGATACTAATTGTCCATCTGGTCAGAACTGCTGCAAAATCATATAGCATTTACTATTTTTTCTTTTGATTCTTTAAAATGAATAATATCTTTAAGCATAAGAAGGGTGTTGAGATGAGTGTCAACACCATGATAATCATTGTCTTAGGTCTATTAGTGCTCATCATCATCGCATTCCTTCTAATGGGTGGAGCAAAAAACTTCACTGACGCTAATAAATGCCAGAACAAGGGAGGCAATTGTGAAAAGACTCAATGCGATCCTGGAGAGATTTCAGGTGTCTGGAGCTGTGAAAACAAGAATCCCTGCTGCACACCTATAGGTTCAAAATGAAACTATTTATCAAAGCGCAAGCACCATCCACTTTAGTAAGATTATTAGAAGCAGTCCTTGTTTTGGGCATAATAGTTGTCATATTAATAGCTACTGGCGCTCTTCCAAAACTTATGGCAGCAGTAAGCCCTGATTGTATTAAGATTCCTGGACATGTTTGCCAGCAGACTTATCCATGCGCACCAGATTTTGAGCCCAACTATAATGCTAGATGCGACAAAGACAATAAGCTTGTCTGTTGTGTCCCGACAGATCCAAATTCATTGAGAGAAGCTGCATGCCAAGACAAGAAAAAAGGAGATGCTTGCGATAGCCCTGCCAAAGGATATTCTATATGCAATTCTCTCGGCCAATGCCTCAGCAGGTGCAAGTATTGTGTGACTGAAGACGACACTACACATATATGCGATACTGGAGTCGGCGGGATCAAAAGGATTGCAGTCCTCAATAGTGCTTTTGATTGTCAATGTTCGATTACTGAATGCAACACCAAGACAGATAAGAACTGTGCAAAGGGTTTTTGTACAGGAACCAATTATTGCTGCTCTAAATGATGTATCAGCCAATATTATTCATGATCAATAAAAATATATAAAATATTTTTGTGAGCTAATTTAACATGCAAAAAAGAGGAGCAAGCACAATAACAGTCGTAGCAGAGATCGTGATAGTATTGGCGCTACTGTTTATAGCCTACAAGGTAATCACGAATATTTCCAATTCGCAGAATTCAATAGCAACAACATGCGGCAACCCAATAATATCTTTAGGCGGTGGCAAGGGTGTCTGCAAGGTAAGCTGCAGCGAGACAGAACAGGCAGTCAAGGGCCTTGGCTGTCCTGGAAAAGATGATAAAGACAAGACAAAAACACTCTGCTGCATACCAACTGAGCTAGATACCAACTCCGGGAATTATTGCGGTGACAATGATTATACTTTCAGGGCTGTTTATGTCGATGTGAATGATCCTGCAGACCAGCAAGGCTGCAAGAAAAGAGCTGACAGCTATACATATGATTGCACCCAAGGGACGATAAAACTAAAGATCGGAATCTATAATTCTGGGACCAAAGCAATTGATATCTTTGCAAATCCTAAAGTCTCTATTGACAACAAAGATACTTGGCCATTTGGGACCGCAAGCCAGAGGATAACTCCTGGAAATGACGGGACTTTATTAATAGACCTGAAGATTGACGGCGGAGATACAACTTACATCATCAATCCTGGGGCAAAATGCATAAGCGCAGAATGCAAGAAGAATTGCGACCAAGATGGAATATTTAGGATAAATCTTCAAAACCAGATAACAATAGTAGGCAAGAGCAAATCTTGATGATGATTACACACAATTTATAAAATTAATTTATAAAAATTTTTAGATAGGATTTCATTAAAACAAATATTGATTGATTAAAATGGCTTTTCGTATGGCTTCTAAACTTAAATCAAAAAAATCATCAAAGGGAAATGCATCAAAAAAGGGTGTTGCTACATTCCTGCCTACAGTGCTTGTAAAGCTAATCTTTGCAGCAATATTGATTGTATTGCTCATATGGTTTGGCTCAAAGATTTGGAGTGCAATCTTTCCGAGCGGAGAAAAGAACAGTGTACAGAGCTTTGACACATTATATTATCTTCTGGAGGCAAAGGCTGCTGCAACAACACATTATGACTCTACAAAAATCAATTTATATCTTGAAGATAATTATCAGATAATGTTCTTTGATAAGAATGATAGATGGTATTGCAACAAAGATACCTCAGGACTTAATGGCAAAGCGGCTAACATAGGATTAAATGGCGAATTCGTGTTGAAGCCAGACGCTTGTAAATCACAATCATGCATATGCTTATACAAAGATGCTCCATATGCAGACTCGACAGCTAGTCCCTCTAAAAAGAATGATAATGTAGTCAAGTGTACAATCTTCAAGAACAATATCAATATGAAAGATTTTGACATGAATGGCAATGATTGCACTAGATTATCTGGAAAATTCTTCAACCTGATAGTCGCTGAAAAAGTGCTTGGAGGGATGAATCAAGAGATCCACGTATGGCAGGACAATGAGACTAATAGGCAGATAGATTATACTGAAAAGCAGCCTGTATGCCTTGCTGGATCTGACCCATTATGTCTCACTCCATCACCTAAAAAGCATGATGAATTCCTCTTCGGCCTTGATGTTTTGAATAGATGCAAGCAACAGAGCCCTCCGATAGTTACTGTCAGCGCTCAATGTGTGTTTGATGATACGCTAAATAAATGCAACCTAAAATGCCAGGGACCAGGTCTAGACTGCGATAATGGGGTCACAAGCTGCTCTGATTATCAAAAATACAGGAATGATGGCTCGATGACTGCACAATATATGTCCAAGGATTCTGCTGGATATTGGGCATGCGAGAATGATAAGGCTGTATGCAATAAAGGGACAAATGGATGCAAGGCTCAAGCAAAAGAATACTTATTATGCGACCAAGGAATAAAGGCCTGTGATGATTATTTCAATAAGATAGATGTAAGTGTAAAGACTGCATGCAATCTTGTCAAAAAGACCAATTATGACAAAGGGACTGTGCTGAGCTTCACACAAGTTGATTTTGTAGTGACTAGCGGCTCTACCAAGCAGACAACAAACTGCCAGCAATTCTTGAGCCAGACAATATTTAAGCAGATACTTCCAGGGTATACATTGAATTCCCTGATAAATCATGATGCATTCCTTGCTGACAACCTGATGAAAGACAAATGCGGCATAATAAAAGCAGGAGAAGAATATCTTGTCGTGAATGCTGCAGAGTCTGACTGCGCAAAAGCTATAGATGCGCATTTTGTTCAGATATATGACTGTGTAGATAATACTGCAAAGGCAACGACATGATTCCCTAATGACTAAATGTCTGGGTAAGGCACACATATTCAGGCGATAATCAAGTGAATTGAATTATGTAGTCAATCAGATTCAACATATGCAAAGTATCAGATAAGCCAATTTTAAAAAAATTGAAAGAAGGTAAATAAAATTAACCCATTAAATAAGAAGGAATTGAATAAAATCAAACAGGTGATTAGTTTATTAATCAAGAAGTTGCAGGATACTCCTGGGTTGAACACACCACAACCTACCATGTATGATTTTACTGCAGCGGCCCAACACTACAGAAGAATAATCTATGAAGATAAAGATTATAAGTTTTTAGAAGAAATTTTTAACAAGAGTGATATTTTTCATGGCAATCCAGATATAAATAATAAGATTCGTAATAAATTAAACTTAGTATTGTCACTTCCAAAGATTGAAAAAGTATTTCAGGGACGTATGATTGAAGGCTATGAGATGACTCGCTTGACCATATCTGAGTTAACCGATTTTAAGGAGCTATTAATAAAGATATAATTCCTGTAACTTGTCTCTTGTATTGTTCCAAGAGATTCATATATAAAATTCTAGAGAACATGCATAGGCAGGGCTGCATCATATGATTTTTCTCAAGCAAAAACACAACCTATTTAAACATTATTCTCTAATTTTTATTGTTGATAGTGTGTTTTGTCGATATATGTGGTGAGTATCTTTGATGGGTAAGGTGAGAAGGTTCAATAAAAGAGGTCAAGAGGATAAGCTATATTTTCTTATCTGGGAGATGATTGCTCTGGCAGCAGTCATCCTTGTCATATTGATAGCTGTCAGAGGTGTTGTCAACGGCAGCTCTTATTGGAAAAAATATTATTCTTCGGACCTTGCATTGATGTCAGATCTTGCAAACACCAATAGAGGAGATTTCACCATCAATTATGCTTTGAAGAGCCAGGGAGATAATTATTGGTCTAAGATATATCTCATAAGCAATAAGATGTTTGAGATATCTATGGAGAGTGATGCAGTGAAAGTCTATGATGCCCCAAAAGAGGACAGCAAGTCTTTCTATACATTTCCATTCGCCAAAAACAAGGATGTTGTTGTGCAAGAGAATAGTGTGATATCAGATTTCATTGTATTATCAAAGAGCGGCAGCATCATGAGCATCGGAGAATATGGTCTTAGCAAATCCTCTGACTGCAATTCGATGCAGCCCATGGATACAAGGGCAGACATGGCATTGATCAACATCAATTCTTTCTCGACAGATGCCAAGACGAACCTTTTTTCTGATTCTATCTCGGCAATACTCAAGAACCACAACATCAACAATGAAATGGCTAATGGCTCTGACATCATCATGGCATATTCTAAGGATGCCAGCTTTACGATTTATTATTCTCTTGACCAAAAGAATCTTTTGAGCAAGAAGCTTGCATGCCTGGTGGCTAGAGAATATTCTCTTGATCCAAGATTTGCTTCGAATGCTGTCGATATAAAGCCTTACGATGGATTTTTGGACAACAACAAGGCATATGCTGATTATATGTCTAGGGAATTTGGTGACAAAGAATTCTGGATAGTGATCTTATTGTCTGATAATGAGCTGGTCAAGAGAAATATTGATAGGAACCAGTTTGCACAGGTTGTGAAGAATGCTGTAGTGAAGTATTATGGATAAAAACATGTGAGTATTATGATAATGGAAAGAACAATAACAGAAATGGTCGAGTGATTAAATGCATCATAAAGATTTCAGGAAATCAAAGAAAGGACAGGTAGAATATCTGCTCCAGAATGCCTTCAGGATAGGATTTCTCATAATTGCATTGCTCGCATTTTTCCTGATGATAAGCTATTATATCAATAATCAGATAGATGCCAGTTATCTGCAGTCGCAGACCCTTCTGAACAGGATATTATATTCTGACACCATCATGCAGCAGGATTTGACGACTGGAAGGATATATACTGGCGTAATCGACATGGATAAGTTCTCAAATCCTACAGTACTTGATGATGGAATTGATTATGGCCAGTATCAGAGGCATGTCGCGGCAAAGCTTAAGCTCTTGAATAAAGAGTTCAATCCAAAGGACCAGTTTGTTGCAGACGTCTATCTCAATAAAGATCTTTTCGTGAATCTTCAGACAGTCATCAATTCTGGAGGTACTGGAAAAAGCTCTGGAACAATGTATATCTCACAATATCCTGTTACATATTTCGGGTTTGACAACAAATATCATTATGGGACGCTTGTCGTGGAGATAATTGTCCCCAACAGCTAGAATAGAGGATGCTTAAATGAATCAGGATGTTAAATGGGTTAGGATGGAATGAAAATAACAAAAATGGTAAAAGAACATAGCATAACAAAATTCGAAAACTCAATCTGGCACAAAGGAAGTATCGGCCATAGATTGCTGAAGAGCAAGAAAGGCGAGGATATGCTTGTGGATTTTTGGGCAATATTGATATTTGCACTGATACTCATAGTATTCTTGATATTATTCATAGCGAATAAGCATCAGACGACAAATAATATTGATAGTGATTTCTATAATAAAGATTCCGCATTCATGCTTGACTCATTTCTTCGCGCACCATACCTACAAGGCGAGGGAGAGAATATGGCTGAAATAATATCGCAAGACATATTGAAGAATGATTTTACTAGGACAGAGAGCGCATTCAATTATTTTTTCACAAATATCGGTACGTATAATGGATATGATATCAATTACATCAGCCTATGCCTAAAAAGGTCGGGCTCTGAGATAAAGCATTTCAATAAGCCGGTCGGTCCGACTATCGCGACATATGTCGGGACTTCATTCAATGTCTGCCCAGAAACTATAGACGATGAATATCTCTATTCAAAGACCACCATCCCTGGCATCGACGGATCAAATATCGATGTATATCTTTCCATAAGACATACTACAAAGAACACTTATAGCATGGCGATGCAGTTGCAAGACTAATCATCATAATATGTGTCATAAGACATATTATGTATTATAAGACGGATGAAATTATATGGATGAAGATAGAAAACAAAGCGATGAATAAAAAAGATGATAGAAGATAAGATGATTGATAAATTTTTCAAAAATAACTTGGATAGGAAATTAAATAAGAAATCTCAGGTATTTATCATAGGGATAGTCATAGTCATAACTTTCGGCCTTATCAGCGCATTTGTATTATTGAATTATCTGTATAGCGATACTTCAAAAGACACACATCTTGGGACATATGAGGCTGGCATGGTAGATACATTGATTGAGGCCAACAAAGCATCTGTATATATAGATCAGGCAGCATCTTATGCAAGCTCAGAGGCATTGCTTGATTTTGCTGACAATGGGGGAGTGTTCATTAAAGATTATTCCAATAGCGATGTCGGGGATACATCTAATATAGACACCAAATATTATCTCAAATGCGGCAGATATGTCTATCCTTTATGGGATTCTGATACATTGAACTGCTATCCGAATTATAAGCAGAGCTATTCTGAGTATATGGATGCTGCATTATATGACAAGATGCAATCGAATCCTGATACGCAACTGAAAAAAGATATTGTATACCAATATTTTTACGAGCCTGGTATCAATGACACATCATTGAAGGCATTATCATCTGACGGATATGATCTATATATCTTCAAGAACAGCGATTATAGGAATAACAATGAC
>Ga0182019_10001652_pt1 | contig 11353 bp, 11 predicted proteins | sample 812E2MmetaG_FD_120483 | JGI IMG/M metagenome (GOLD analysis project Ga0182019, IMG submission 120483) | Permafrost microbial communities from Stordalen Mire, Sweden - 812E2M metaG | ecosystem: Environmental > Terrestrial > Soil > Wetlands > Permafrost | place: Sweden: Stordalen | collected...
CTCTTTCGCTTCCTCTTTGGTAAAATAATCAAAGCGGTATTTCAGTTCGTCCTGACCATCCCAAAATATTTTGTCCCCGCTTAACACATCAAAATACAATTCCTTGTTGTTGTAAGAACCCTTTAGAGCAATGTATAATGCTTGCAGTCGTTGCTGCCCATCTAAGACGAGACTTTTTTCTATGTTCTTATATTCGCTGGACTTGATATAACTGCTCTTCACATCCATATTGTCTTTATAATTATCAATAAACTTCCTCAATTGAATATCATCTTTTGTTGTCCAAAACAGCAATGTCCCAAATGGATAATCCCTCATTATAGAATCAAAAAACCTCTTCACTTGGTCATTTTTCCAAACGAAGGGTCTCTGAATGTGCGGCAGAAGAAGTTTCTTATCATCAATCATCTGAACTGCTTTCTTTATGCTGATGCTCTCGTACTTCATGTTATGACCCCTCCTGAACTGTATTAACCCTTCTGTATTTATCAGCTTCCACGTCCAATCGGTGAATGCCGTATACGGACTTTGACCCTTGGGTATTCCAGTAGCCAACCGTATCCTCTGTCCTTCAATCTCATCCCAATTGTACTCTTTTGCACACAGTCCTGCAACAACTCTCTGCTCGCCACATCCAACAACATTATATCTGTTGTCAACAACATTGAGTGTTTCGTCAGAATCCCGGCCAACCCTCATAAAGGCAAGTTGGGAAAAAGCCAGAGATAGTGTATATTAAGTAAATTATGGGTAGGACACCTACTGACATATTTAATGAAAATCCAAAATTGGACGGGCGTATATACAAGATTTACGATGTCATCTTTACGAAGAACCTTGCCGAGTTACCGGGTTCATTAGAATCATCCAGACACATTACTCCCGAAGGTTATTCTATCTATGGAGACTGGATAATATCCAAAGCAGGCTACAAATTCGTCATTAAACATCTGGAACGAATTAAAAAGAGTGCAAGGAAAACGCTTTGATGGTTCCAGAGATTACCACCGGTCTCTTTACTATTTGTGGCGTTCTGATAGGCGGATTTATCGGTTATTTTAGTGCTCGACATGTTGCTGAAATCAATGCACGACTGAATGCAGCTGCTAAATTCCGTGCCGCTTTCGCTCCCGCTCTGGCTAAATATGCTTTGACTAAAGCCGCAGAACCACATGGAATTGAGACCATGCTGATGGCTGAACTTCCGGCACAAGCTGCGGTCATTGAAGAATTCAGGGTCTTTATTGAAAAAGGTCAACAAAAGGCATATCAGGAGGCATGGGAGAATTATCATAGGCCTCCTGGAGCCGGGGTAGCGTTTCTTTTCTTGATTACGTCATGGGTAATAACAGTGAAGAATGCTTTAAACAAAACATTCATGAAATCCTCAAATTTTCTCAATAATAGGCGTAGACCCAACAGTCGTGACACTAGCCGCCATCTGAGTCAAGGCTCTCGGAGTACAATGACACCAGCTTTAATTTAACCTTTTCGAGGGGTTGGGCAATAATGGCCTAAATCAGCACGTCTGAAGTGTGTGCTTACTGCTTGTGAAAATTAAGGTACTGAGCCATTTTCAATTCCATTTTTAGCAGACCTGCTGTTAGCCATGTTGAATCTTCATTATACTCGTTCTCTTGTTTTTCTATATCTAAAGGGACCCTACCTAAAAATATCCCTTGCTTGTAAGTGTACATTCGAGAAGTCCTTTGGTTCATTTCATTGAGGATGTCGAATACACCCGACTCCTTATCAAACAAGAATTGCGATTCTCTAGATGCCTTTATGAAAGCTCTTTGCGAGGTTTTTACTGAATCCTCTGTTTTGAAATTTCCATCATAATTCCTCATAACTTGATAAAAATCCAATGTCTTGGAATATACATCAAAACGCCTGTTATAAAGTTCAAGGCGCAGTTTGTCACGATTAACCTTCAACTGCCAGTACGCCACCCATGCAACGAACGCACCGACAAGTATGGGAGTGATCATCGAAAAAAAAACCAAGATGGCTTTCCAATCAACACATGCGGAAGAAATCATATACCATTATCTCATAAAACCTTCTTGAAAGGCAGCCCCTTAGTTAGCAATGAAGTTTCCCCCCGCGGGTATGCCGAGGATTACGCGCGACGAGGGGTAGCGCATTCTCGTCGACTAGTAGGGATCACTACAGAAAACGGATTTTAAAGTACGTTAGTGTTTCAGATATTGTTTAAAATCAATTGATTACAAAAACAGATTGTTGGAACGACAAGACCAAATTTGACAATACGCCATCTTTCTGAATTGTAAGGGGAATATTTTCCTTAACGTACGATAGCTTCCGAATTCTATGGTGACCCCTATATAGTGCTTTCGTTATGGACGGAAATGAAAGGAGATAAAGCGTGAAAATATCCGTTTTCTGGCATAAGCCAATAAGACTTGAGGATGGTTCAAAAAACAATTTGATCTATAACATAACCGATTTAAATAAATTTGAAGAGATACCAGGCGTCTATATGTTCTGTCGCTCCTACGGCGACAACATATCTCCTCTTTATATAGGCAAGGCTAACAATCTTGCCTCCCGTATACGGCAACAATTCAATACCACAAATGAATTAATTAATCAGAAAGGCACAAAAACTCCATTCGACAGAATAGAATTCGATGGCAATCGAACTGTCAAGAACTTCACGCGATCTCAGATTTATAAGAAGAAAGGGCGAGTCTAACCACTCTTTCAAGTAGATGAGTGGTATGAAATCTTCGATGTAGGCGATTACTTGCTACCGCTTACAGAACTTGCAAATATGTCAACTTAAGTGTAAACTGTAAACCGGAATGTAAACCATATGATTCGGGGGCAATTATGGGCAAGAAAATGAAGAACGCGCCAGTTTATTTTACAGTAGTCCAGGTTCGGTTCAATCCGGTTCTCAATATTGAAAGCTATTTGCCTGCCATTCAGGAAAGAATGCGAGGGTCACACTTCCCTGATTTCAAGCAGACAACTATGCAGCAACTTATTATCCAACATGGTTCAGTAGTTGAAGCTGGACAGCCTCCTAAGCCGTCAATTGCTACTAGCGCTCGCTGTATTTTTGGAAGTATGGACCGCAATACAGAATTTGTGCTGGAAAATAATGCACTTGCCCTCCAGACAACCGCGTATGAAACGTCAGATACTTTTTTTAGAATATTGCTAGACGGTTTAACTATTATTCATGATGTTTTACATCTTGAATATACGGAACGTATTGGGTTGCGTTACTTGGATGCTGTCCTTCCGAAAGTTAAAGAATCTCTATCAGCTTATCTTACCCCTGGGGTATTAGGTCTTGGGCCTAAACTTGAAGGTAAACTCGCTCATTCGTACAGCGAAACTATTACTCTGATAAAAAATGGAGGACAATTGGTGTCTCGGGTTATTATTCAAGATGGCCGCGTCGGATTGCCTTTTGAAATTGCAGCTACATTAGCGCCAAATATAAACCCCAAATTCACCGCATCAGAAGATCGTCATGCTATTATTGATACAGATGCATTCTGCGAACAGCGCGAAACTTTTGAATTGGCTAAGATTGGCAAAAAGCTAGCCGTCCTTCATACTGAAATAGAGAATGCGTTTAGAGCGACTGTCACACCCTTTGCCCTTAAGGCATGGGCATAATAGGAGGGAACCAGATGGGAACAGAATACTCCGATCGAGGTGGCTGGTTCAGCGATAGCCTGGCACCGACTGGATCGCCGTCGAAACTGACGTGTATATCACGTTTTGTGGTGACGGCTGGTTTTATTATCAGCATGGGAACTGGCGTCTTTGCGGATGACCTTTCACTTCTCAAGCTGGCGAGTGGCAATAAATGCTCCACATCAAGTCCATTTCACTATTCCGCTGTTGATCCCGCCTACGCTAGAACTGCGATTGAGGACGTGCAAATAATTCGGGATATTTTTGGTCCCGCGGTATCCGATCTTGCTAAGTGTTTCCCAGTATCACGCCAAACAATCTACAATTGGCTGAGCGGAGAGCAGCCAACACAGGAGCATGAAGCAAAACTTAGGCATTTGGCGCTCGCTGCTGATATACTCGCAGAATCCGGATATCCTGTCACCGGTAACCTTCTGAAGCGAAGAATATTCAGCGGGAAGAATATGATCGAAGTCATTCAGGACGGCGGATCACCTATAGATACGGCGCAACGACTCCTTCAAATTGTTAAACATGAAGCAGGTCAGAGAGAGATTCTTTCTGCCCGTTTTGCTGGCCGACCTCTGCCGCAGAGTTCACCGGATTCCGACCTGATGCCGGAAAACGACAAGGCGTAGTGGGCCAATGTCGGAATGGACACGGCACACTCCATGGCGACAGGGGCACATTTTAACTGACGAATCTGTAAAAAAGATTGATTTGATCCATCCTGAATATGGCGATGAAACTATCGTAATAGTGGCCAGCCACGATTGCGATCTCGCTCAACTACCGGAGAGAGAACCATATGTTGAGGTGGTCGTGGGTCATCGAATTAAGACGCTCGATGGCAATTATACTCACGCTAAATCTTCAAAAACTCTCCATATAGAATTTGTGGGCGATGAACTGTTACTCACGGAATTCGTCATTACCGAGAAGCGCACCATTCACAAGAATTTACTTGTAGATTTCAACCCAGCCAATAACTCGCAACTCACTCCCTCAGGGCACTCAACCTTTCAACTCTGGTTGGCTTCCCGATACCGCCGGTCTGCCTTCCCCGACGAATTTGAGCAGCGATTAACGAAGGCAAAGTTGGATAACAAGATTGCTAAGGCTGTAAAACCTCATGGCAAAATGATTACAGCTCTTTTTTTTGATGTTGATGAAGGGCTTGAGGTGGCTCACACGTCACCGGATGACATCTACGTGCTTGATATAATCCTTCTACATGCAACGGAGCCCGATTCCGGGGCTGCAGAATCTGCCACTCTTAAAGCAAAATCTGAAATTGAAAATGCCTTCAGGAAAAAGCTATTCAATAAGGAATCGGGCACTTGGCAACAGATAGAGCTTCGACATTGCGATGTAATTTCCGAAGAAGCCCTGACTTATCGAGAGTCGCAAATTCTGAAGAAGTGGCGCCTGGATCATATTAGCCTGCGCTCTGATCCGCAACAACCTTTATCGGCAGATTAATCCAGTGCATAAAGAGAGACATGTAAAATGCACTTAAATGAACACAAAGAGAAAATTGCCGTGGCATGTGAAGTCAGCTTCCTATATATTATTAAAATGATGAGCGGGGATAACGCCACTATTAGGCTATTATTGCCCAACCCCGCGAAAAGGTAAAATTAGCCCATTACTCACGGTTCTGTACAGAAAAGTTCAACCCGACGATTATCCAATAGAACATTTCTCGGTAAATCAAGGAGATATCCCCATTTTTGGAGTGTTTCGTCAGAATCCCGGCCTACCCTAATCTTGACCCTCCCCACTTCCTCTCAAATCCAAGCGCAAGGCTTATCCGAATACAAGCTGCTGTTTCGTCACAAGTCAAAGACTATGAATTCCAATGAGGGCGGTGTGCTTCTTATGGTCAGGTCTGGCGTTATAGAAAGCCGACACACTATGAAGTTCGTCTGTTCGGACGGCAGAAGTGTAAGTACCTCCATAGGTCCAAGCTTCTTGCAATTCATACTCAATTGGGATGCCGGAGATGAGCCTGAGCATCAAGGGCCTACAAGTCCTCAAAGTGCGTAACCCTCTCATCGAGCGGACCCACTCTGGCCTGCAATCCCTAAAGTCGCGTTCACCAGGAGATGTCGTATCCTTGCTCATTTTGAGCACTTGATGTATATAATTAAGGAATTATTAAGGATATTGTTCGTCAGTGAGCCAGTTGATGACAGCAAGCCGGTCGGTCGCCAGAGATGCTAGGTAGTTTCATCGGCCAAGGTTCACTGGACAGTTTGTGAGTAAATATGGGAGAAGAGCTTTGAGCGATATTACGGATATCGACATCAAATTGATGAATGAAGCGATAGAGTGGGCCGGCGGATGCAAACCGATCAAGGAAAGCATCCCCAAGTCGGTGCTGTTATCGGCATTGGCGACAAAGTGATTGGACGCGGTCGTCGAGGGACAGGGATAGAAGGCGACGATAATCACGCAGAGTTGAATGCTATCGACCACGTCTTTGATAAGATGAAGCTCCCGGAAGCGACGCTATACACTACGCTTGAGCCGTGCACGCGAGACGTGCGAACTGAAGGATTAAAGAGCTGTACCGAATTGATCCTCCAGCACAATATACGGAAAGTTTTCGTGGGCGTTTTGGACCCCAATCAAGGCGTAACGGGTAAGGGGTTGTGGAGACTTCAAGATAAGGGAGTGGAAGTTGCGCTCTTCCCGCATTATTTGGCGGAGAAGATTCGCGTTCTGAATGCTGACTTTATTCGATCCCAAGAGACACTCGGGGCGACTATCATAAGTCCCCAGAATGGAGACACGCTTAAGACCTATGAGACAGAAGGCAAGTATACCATTCGTTTCAAGTGTCACAACCCGCCAGGGATAAACAATTACTTGCTTATCTTCCACGTCGGCCTTTGCTATCCGCAGCCTAGTCTCTTCCGCCAGGTCGTGGACGGAGCTTGGGAAACAAACGCATATTTCGGCGCGTCTGGCGAACATATGCTTTATCTCGTGACCGCGAACGATTTGGGCCGAATATTGGTTGAACACCGATTTTCACAGGACCTTAAGCGTCATAATTAATTCAGTTTGTAGTTAGGTCAAAATCAATAGGATCAAGCGGTTATCGTATTCCCATCACAAATAATAGATTTAATTCTGACGCTTAAAACAGCAATATTGCGTATATAAGTCGATTAAGCTCAACACACTTATGCAGTATAAATACGTAGATAAGTCCTTTATACGGTCATACAGGGCCTTTTATCGTTGCTATTAAAAGATGTTACATGTATAATATCATTAATATAAGCGTCATAATTAATATATGGTGACGACATGGATCTGAGAGATTATTTCACAAAGAATCTGCCTCCAAAACAAAGGCAATACGAAGCAATCCGCGCCGTTGCTTTCAACGAATCGGCCATAAAGGATATTGCTGAGCGCTTCGGTTATACAGCACAAACGTTGAGAATGTTAATCAACCGGCTTGTGCGCGATAAGCTTCAGCTTTTCCCCGATATCAAAAGAGGACCCAAAGGTAGACATATCCCATCAGAGACGGAGAAAGTGATCATCCAGTTGCGCAGGAAGAAGATGCTGAACTCCAGGGAGATTACAGAGCAACTTAATCGCTCAAACATATCTATCGGGGTAAGAACAGTGGAAAGGATACTGACTGATGCAGGCTTCCCGCGACTTCGCCGCAGGACAGATAAAGAAAGAGGGCTCAGTAAAGAAGGCACAGTAATACCTAAGCGTTCCATGAACCTGTCCCTCAAGACACTTCATCCATTTCGCATCGACTGTAAGGTTGCCGGCATATTTTTGTTTCTTCCCTATATTTTGGATTCGGGTATTGTTGATATCATTCAGGGATGCGCCCTTCCGGAATCCGGAGATATTGGAAAACAGCAGGCGGCCTTGTCCATGCTATTGCTGAAACTGATCGGCAATGAAAGGCTGAGCCACATCCAGCAATACAACACCGATGCGGGCTTCGGGGTTTTTGCTGGATTGAACGTGTTGCCAAAGCCCACCTATATGTGCTCTTATTCCTGCCGCACTGATGCTTCTGCTGTTATGAAGTTTCAGCAAAAAATGATAAAAAACTTTAACCAGCTGTACCCAGATTTGTATCAGGGCAAGACCATCAATCTGGATTTCCACTCGATCCCTCACTTTGGCGAAGAATCCGAAATGGAGAAGGTGTGGTGTGGAACTCGGGGCAAGTCACTGAGGGGAGCCAACACTTTTTTTGCTCAAGACGGCGAAAGTGATTTGCTGATATATACTCGGTCGGATATTAAAAGGGCTGAGTCTTCTGAGGAGATCAAGAAGTTTATAAATTACTGGGGAGCAATAAAGGGAATCGTAAAGGAAACGCTGGTCTTTGATTCAAAGCTAACCCGCTATGACATTCTTTATGAATTGGATAAAGATAATATTAAGTTCATCACCTTGAGGATCCGCAGCAAAACTCTTATAGAAGAAACTATGAAGGTCCCCGAAAAAGAATGGCAGAAAGTTTATTTGCCTATTCCGAAACGAAAGTATAAACATGTAAGGGTCCATGAAAGCACCGTGGTGTTAATTGCGGGCCAAAAGGCTTTCCGGCAGTTAATTGTAAAAGATCATGGAAGGGCTGAACCAACTTTTGTAATCAGCAATAACAATGAGATGAAAAGTGCAGAGTTGTTAACCATTTATGCCAGAAGATGGCATATCGAGAACAAGCTTTCAGATATTGTGCATTTCTTCAATGTCAATGCTTTGTCTTCTCCGATAATGATCCGCATCCATTTCGATTTGCTCTGGACTATTATCGCTGATACGTTTTACTTCCTGCTGGCCAAGGATTTGAGAAGGTTCGAGAATTGCTCACCTCAAAAGCTTTTTAAACAGTTTATCGATATGCCCGGACAAATTGATTATGATGGCAAAAGATTCACCGTGAGAATGAGAAAAAGAGCCACTACTCCCATTCTCCTGGGTATTGATAAGTTGAATAAGGAGATAATCGTTCCCTGGCTGGATAATAAACCATTAAGGATCATCTGGACCCCATAACTAATGACGCTTATAAACCCTGTGAAAATCGGTGTTGAATACTATCGGAAAGTCATCCATTTAAATACCGACAGGCGCGAAAAGTTAAAGGGGAAATTAGACAGTGCGTGTTTCGCATTGTTGGGCGGCGACTACCCAGGGATTCAGATGATCGGGTTACCGAAAGGATTTAGGATGGAAGCATCCGTGTCTATAACCATTGCAAAGAAGACATAGGGCATGCAAACATCTGATTTGATAGCGATTCTAGCCCTAATCATAGCGCTGGTTTCCGTGTTCGTAGCTGTTTTCTCAGCTTGGTATGCAATGCGTTCAGCGCGGGCAGTACGCCGATCAAACGAAATTGCTCTGCACAATGAAAGATTGAAGATTTTACGGGGAGTACTAGATCTCAGATTTGAGCTATCTGTACATGGAGTGAATATTAAAAAAGATGCGTTGTCCAGTTTCTACGAGCAGATGCAACTATCCGAGTTCTACTTTGATAGACAGATTTATAATACGGCAAAGGAGTGCTACGATTGTGTGAGTGACATGGTGGATTTTCGTGATATTGGAGAGCATGCTGGACGGGATGGACGTGAAGCGAAACAGGACATGGATAAACAAACAGACACTATTTTCAACCAGAGCCGCAACAAAATAGCTACCCTTGAGACAATGGTCAAAGCTTATCTCAGAATAGGTGAATCCTAACACCTAATCAAATATGAGCACTTACTGTATTTATAGTAATCAAATGACTCTTGATCCAAGCATAGAGCATATCATCCCATTATCTCTAGGAGGGCACGATGACTTCGCTATTAATGTGGATAGAAGATGTAATAGCGATATAGGCTCCAGAATTGACGGGAGGATGGCAAACGATTTCCTTATGCTCTTTGATCGAGATGAAGCTTTTGCGTTAGGTCATAGCAAGAAACATCCCCACCCCATAGTGAAATCGGCTACCCTATGTGATGGCACCCCTGCACAAGTAACATTTGGCGGCAAGACTGGTCTTGAGGTATTTAATTTAAAAGAAAAACGAATTTTGGACAGAAGCGACTCTCTTGGAGGAACAATTAACCTGAATAATATCAAGATCGACATTGATATTGATATTATGTTCGTGGCTAAAGTTGCATTGGCCGCGGGATACTTCTCTTATCATGACCATTTCAGAAATCATGTGGATCACTCGGAATTTAGGGAAATAATGAATCTGAATAAGCGCGACCTTCCCTCGAATTCAAAAGCACTAGGCTATAATCGATTTTGTCAACCTGATGATAAAGATATTTTCCATCACACCGTAAAAATTATTACCGAAATGCACAATTGTTCGACCGTTATTATGTTCCCTTCGCAAGAGCGTTTTCGTGTAGCAGTAGCACTTTTGGGGAGATTTCTAGGCTTTATTAGCGCTCCCTCAGAGTCGAAGTCTCTACCAAACGACAACGAATACAGACATGGTCATTGCATTTATTTACTAGATGGCGAAGTAAAACAGTGTTCATTTGAGCACATACTCAAGAAAACGGCAGAGGTAATAGAAGAATACAAGAACTATCATAAAACATTATAATTATCTAAACAGAGATTGTGAGGGTTCAAGTTTTTAGGTTTTTTATCATATCCAGACTTTCATTGTATCTTCGATGGCAACTCAAGAAAACCTTAAAATCTTATTGAAGGGAGGCTGAGTGACGTCTATAGTGATGCTTCCCTCTCGGTTATCGAAATAATAAGCTATTATTCACTACGTCCTTTATGTTCCGTTTCGCGAGTTGACCCCAATGAAGAGGCTCCCAAATCGCGACACACCACCCTAGTACTGAGAATATTTTGAGTCCGATAAGGTTCATTCTGTAAAGTCTACAATGTGGCTATATATCAGTGCTTTCTATCCTTTATGTTAACATAATGTGATCTCATTAATGAGATACGGACAGAGTGTTCTTGCCTCATAGACATTTATCCATCCCTTTACCCCAAACGCTCTTGGCTCATAAGAACGGGTGGTGATAACTGTCCTGCCTCCGGAACCGATGACCGCTATCGGTTTGCCTCTGAGCTTGGGATTAACTTGCTGCTGTAGGCGATATCGACGGTTTATCAGATTAAGAGGGGTACACCGACAACTCCGCACTGCAGACATTTTGCCACAGTAACAGTTACCGTTTCTAACCTTTGTCCCAAGGCAAATATTCAGTCTGAGGGGTTCATGTCGTAATATTTGACGGAGCCATATCGAAGCCGCCGAAGTGGTGCTACTAGAAATCATTGATTTTGGAAGTGCCATGAATTTGGTGATTTCTCAAATTAACATCGGATAGCCGGTGCAACGAATGAATCCCTGCGACATGCCGAAATCCGCATCGATGCGCAATTGAGTTTTCACCAAGTACTCTGCCTTGCGATCAACTAGTGACTCCTGTGAAGTATGTCCCGTACTGTTGATACTGAACTAATTAATAACAACGTGCTGCGATATTCGAATATGGGTCAACCCCACGTTATGTTTTTCTTGATTTTGCCTAGAAATGCTTATATTATCTAGACAACTGGTTAATCATATGTTGTGCTGCGGCGCGCGGGGATTCGTGTCGCCTTAGGTTGTAATAATGGCTTTAAG
>Ga0182019_10001653_pt1 | contig 11350 bp, 10 predicted proteins | sample 812E2MmetaG_FD_120483 | JGI IMG/M metagenome (GOLD analysis project Ga0182019, IMG submission 120483) | Permafrost microbial communities from Stordalen Mire, Sweden - 812E2M metaG | ecosystem: Environmental > Terrestrial > Soil > Wetlands > Permafrost | place: Sweden: Stordalen | collected...
CCCCGCGCCTTCAAGCCGACATAGGCCGCCATTTGCATGGAGGTGGCGCCGGGGATCGTCTGACAAAGGGCCGCCCCCCCCTTGAAGGATTCCCCGTCGAGCCACCGATTACGCTCAACGGCCATCTTGCGGATGTAGGCGATCATGGCGGGGCCGCCGAAGGCCGTCAAACCCAATCTGAAAAAAGAGCAGAACAGGCGGGCCGGAGAGACTTTCAGGATGGTCTGTGGGGGCGGCTCGGCAGAATACATGCACTAAATGGCGGGCGTGGGAACATCGCTCCAGGCGGTCACTTTTCCAACCTTTTTCATTGTAGCGATGGCGCCGGTTGAGACATTGATATCAATGAAGCCGACAAGCGTCTTGGGGACATCGAAGGTAAACGCGTCCGCCGCCTCGAGAATGAAAGGTTGGGGGCGGACACACAGGTCCGCTCCTATGGCGTTTGCGGGGGGCGGTTCATTTTTCGTAGAGGGCGAAAAGGTGCTCCACGCGGTGGTGGGCATCCGTCAATCCTTGCAATCCGGTAAAGAAAAGTACCAAGCCATTTTCCTCTTCATAGGACCTATTTTCACTTTTTCCGCCGCGAGGCCGCGATGTCCGCCACGGCGCGGATGGCCGTTCGGATGTGCTCTTCCGTGTTGAACGGGCCGATGCCGAAGCGCACCGCCCCGTGGATTTTGTCCGTGCCGAGTTGTTCATGCACCAGCGGGGCGCAGTGGAGCCCCGTGCGGCAGGCGATGTTGTAATCCACGTCCAGCAGGGTGCCGGTGTCCGCGGCTTCCAGACCGTCAATGTTGAAGAGCAGAACGCTGATGTGGTTTATGAGATCGTCCTGGCAGTACAGGGTCACGCCGGGGACGGCCTTCAGTCCGTCCCTGAGCAGGGTGGTCAGGTGCATTTCGTGCTCAAATAATTTCCGCATGCCCCGTTTTTGAATCCATTTGATCCCCGCGTTCAACCCCGCAATGCCGTGGAGGTTGGGCGTGCCGTATTCCATGCGGTACGGGTACTCCTCCAGGTGACCACGCTGGGCCGAGCGGACGCCCGTTCCTCCGGCGCGCGTGAAGGCGATTTCGATTCCCTCCCGCACGTACATTCCGCCGATCCCCATGGGGCCCAGCAGGGATTTATGGCCGGTGAAGCACACGACGTCCAGGCATTGTGCTTCCATGTCCACGGGTATCTTTCCGGCGGTCTGGGACGCGTCAATCAGAAAGGGGATTCCGGCGGCGCGGCAGAGGCGTCCGATCTCCGCCACGGGCTGAACGGTGCCGATGACGTTGGAGGCGTGGTTCACCGCCACAAGGCGTGTGTTATTCTTAAAACGGCGCTTGATGTCGTCCGGATCCACAAAGCCTTTCCCGTCGAAGGGGACATGGTCCACCTGCACGCCGTGATCTTTGGAGAGATGATAGAGCGGCCGCAGAACGGAGTTGTGCTCCACGTTCGTGGTGATGGCGTGGTCGCCGGGCTTGAGCATTCCGAAGATGGCCAGATTCAAAGCGTCGGTGGAGTTGTAGCCGAAGACCAGGCGGTTGGGATCCTTTCCGTTGAAGAAGGCGGTCATCAGCTTGCGCGTCTCCTCCAACACTTCCCCGGCCGCCATGCACATGTCGTATCCCGAACGCCCGGGATTGACCCCGTGCTCGCGGAAAAATTTGTCCATATACACGTAGACTTCTTCGGGCTTTGGAAACGAGGTGGCTCCGTTATCGAGATAAATAAGATTTTCCATGGTGTTCCCCTTTTAATTGTCAGCTTGCCGTATGTCAAATCTACCGGGATGGTGGATCAGATCGCCTATGGTATCATACCTGATGCCTTCCGAACGGCACGCAATTTCCATGGGGAGCACAAACACCATGAACGAATATTCAAAGCGGGTCCAGGGACTTTCAAGCTTGATCGGGAACACCCCGATGCTGGCCGTGGTCCTCGAATATAAGGGGCGCAAGCGCACCATTTACGCAAAGGCCGAGCACCTGAACATGACGGGCTCCATCAAGGACCGCATGGCCTTTCACATCCTGGGAAAGGCCGTGCAGAGGGGATTGTTGAAACCCGGAGCCCCCATCATCGAAGCCACCAGCGGAAACACGGGCATCTCGTTTGCGGCCATCGGCCGGGCGCTGGGGCATCCGGTCACCATTTTCATGCCCGACTGGATGAGCCGCGAGCGCATCAGTCTGATCCGGAGCCTGGGGGCGGACATCCGCCTGATCAGCCATGAAGAAGGCGGATTTTTGGGGAGCATCCGGCGTTCCGAGGATCTGGCGGCCGAAGCGGGCGGCTTTCTGCCCCGACAGTTTTCCAACGAGGACAACGTGGATGCCCACTATCTCGCCACCGGCCCCGAGATCTGGTGGCAGTTGCGCTTTCACGACCTCACGCCCGACGCCTTCGTGGCGGGCGTGGGCACCGGAGGCACCGTCATGGGCGTGGGGCGGTTTCTCAGGGAGCGGCATGCCGCGGTGAAAGTGCATCCCCTGGAACCGTCCAATTCGCCCACGCTGACCGCCGGGCACAAGGTGGGGAAGCACCGCATCCAGGGGATCTCCGACGAATTCATCCCCGCCATCCTGGACCTTCCGCGGCTGGACCGCGTGATCAGCGTGGACGACGGAGACGCCATCCTCATGGCGCAAAAGCTGGCGCGGGACCTGGGTCTCGCCGTGGGCATTTCGTCCGGGGCAAATTTCCTGGGCGCCCTGCAACTGGAGGAGGAGCTCGGCGACGGCGCGGTGGTGGTCACGGTGTTTCCGGACGACAACAAGAAATACCTCTCCACCGATCTGTCGCGCGAGGAACCCGTCAAGGCCGGTTTTATTTCGCCCGGGGTGCGCCTGCTTTCCTACCGCGCCTTCAAGCGGGTGTGCAACACCTGCTGCAACCCGGCGGAATGCATCGAAGAGGGGTCCCTCCAATCCATCCGTGAACTGCCCCTGCCCGATTGTCCGCGGCGCGCGCGGGCGCAATAATCCCGGATCGCCTCGAAAGGAGGACAGTGGCATGAATCCGAACGAACGGTATGAAAAGCTTGCCATGGACGATTGGCTCTCCATGTATGCCCTCCACGTAAAAGCCCACATCGAACAGATGAAGGAAACCCACGCGGCCTTCCTCGCGGCGCAGGAGGGCCATGCCCCGGATCCCGACAGGTCCCTGTTCCAACAACCCAAATTGTCTTGAAGCGGCTGACACATTGCCGCAAAGGAGGAAGTATGTCCATGAGAATGCTGTTTGGAAAGGTTGGATTTCTCTTGATGGGGATGGTCCTGGCCTTGACCGCGCCTCTTTCGGCGGGGCAGGGCGGGCAACCCTGGGCGTGGGGCTTCAACGATTCCGGCCAGCTCGGCGACGCATCCCAAACCAACTGCGCATCGCCGGGGCCGGTGGCCGATCTTACGGGGATCGTCGCCCTCGCCGGGGGTGGTTATCATTCCCTCGCCCTGAAAGATGACGGAACGGTTTGGGCGTGGGGATCCGGGTCGGAGGGGCAGCTCGGCAACGGCGCCCAGAACGACAGCCTCGTCCCCGTCCCGGTCTTGAATCTCATGGGGGTGACCGCCATCGCGGGCGGCTGGAATTTTTCCATCGCCGTGCTCGGCAACGGGACGGTGTGGAGTTGGGGGTATAACATGGACGGCGAACTCGGCGACGGGACGACAACCAGTCGTAATGCACCCGTGCAGGTCAATCTTGCGGGGGCCGTGGCCGTAGCCGCCGGGGAGGGTCATGTCCTGATCCTGCTGGGCAACGGGACCGTATGGACCTGGGGCGCCAATTGGGAGGGCCAGCTCGGCAATGGAACGACTACGGACAGCCAGGTTCCCATACAGGTTCAGGGTCTCACGGGAGTGATCCGCATCGCCGCGGGTGGCGACCACTGCCTCGCCGTCAAAAACGACGGAACGGTCTGGGCATGGGGCTACAACGGAAGCGGCCAGCTCGGCGATGGCACCCACACGGACAGCCACGTGCCCATACAGGTCCAGGGCCTCACGGGCGTGAGCGCCGTGGCCGGGGGCGGCTATCATTCCCTCGCCCTCAGAAACGACGGGACGGTCTGGGGTTGGGGCAATACGATCGGCTACAGTCCTGTGCCCGTGCAGATCGCCGGACTTGCGGGCGTGACCGCCCTCGCCGGGGGCGGTTATTATTCCCTTGCCCTCCTCCACGACGGGACGGTTCTGGCCTGGGGGGACAACGATCACGGGGAGCTCGGCGATGGAACCAACGCGCCGGCCGATACTCCCATGCCCCTGATTCTCCAGGGCGCGACCGCCATCGCCGGGGGATTCGGACACTCCCTGGCGGTGACGAGCGGAACGGGCGGATGCTCCGGTGTGCCCGTCTTCATCGCGGCCTCCGCGCACGCCACAGGCGGCGGGGGGACGCAGTGGCGCACCGATGTGGGGCTGATCAACCCCTTTTCCTCAAGCAGTCCGGTGTCCGTGAAATTCCTCCCCCAGGGCGGCGACAATTCCTCCGCGGCCTGCCTGAACGCCGGCACCATAGCGGGAAATTCCGCCCTGTCGCTTGAGGATATCGTCCTCTCCGTCGCGGGGATCTCCAGCGGCGCGGGCGGATTGGCCGTCTACAGCACCAACGCCCTTGTGGTGAACAGCCGGACGTATAACCAGGGAGCGTCGGGCACCTTCGGGCAGGGCATCCCCGGGCATCGCGCGTCCCAGGCGATGGGAGCGGGCGAGCAGCGCCTTCTCGTGCAACTGCATGAGAACGCGGGTTACCGCACCAATGCCGGCTTTTTGAATGTCGGCGTTGAAAGCGCCGCATTGACGGCGGCCTTGTTCGACGGATCGGGCGCCGCCCTCGGATTGCAGGACTATACGCTTCTGCCCTATGAGCAGAAGCAGATCGGCCAGATCTTCCGGCAGGTCACCGCTTCCGTCGTGACGAACGGGTACATCCAAATTTCCGTCATCAGCGGGACCGTTCTGCCGTACGCATCGGTGGTGGACAACGCCACCGGGGACCCGACCTACATCGAGCCGCAGGGGCTTAAGTAGGAGGCCGGAAAGCCGGAAAGCCGGAACTGGAGTTCGAGGTTCAAAGTGCGGAACCGGACAGACGGACGGCCGGAAAGTCGGACCGCCGGACGGCCGGACACCTGCAATGGTCTCTGGATTAATTATTCGGTCTGCTGCGCCGCCTGGCCGTTGTTCGTCGCTGCCCGGTGATGGGATCCAGCACGTCCAGGAAGGGGAAGCGGTTGAAGTCCGTGTCCCTGGTGTAGATGGTCTTGATGCCGTTCTCCCGCATCAGGATGGCTGTGTGGGCGTCGAACACCAGATTTCCCGCCATGCCGGGCACTTCGGCGAACACTTCCCCGGCCACATGGCGATGACGGTCGGTTTCCACCAGAACCCGCAGGCTGGGCGAGGCGAACAGCGCGTCCAGAAACTGCCTGGCTTCGGCAAGTGCAAACGGGCGGCGAAAAACCCGCGGGTGTGTCGCCACGCGCAGAAATTCATAAACGATGCCCCAGGTCACATACCACGGCGACGCCTGGGCCCGCCACCGGCGGACCAGCTCGCGGCACTTGATGTGGTCGGGCGCATCCTTGTCGGCGGCGTAGATCAGGACGTTGGTGTCCACGACAAACACGGTTACCTCCCGATCACTTCGTAGAGCGTTTCCCGGTCGGCCACATCCACCCTGGCGCCGCCCCCGCTGAATTCCGGGAGCGGGGGGAGTTTGGCTTCCACGGGACGGGGCTCCATGATCCCGCGTAGCGCGGATTCCACCAGTTCGGACATGGTCTTCCCCCTGCGCAGAGCCTCCCGCTTGAGGGATCGCATCGTCGGGTCGCTGATGTTCAGTGTGGTCTTCATATGGGAAACCATATCATGAATATGGGGGGATGTCAAATAGGCGGGAATGCGGGGATGCCGGAAGGCGTGAAGGTCGGAAGGCGAAAAGGCAGTTTCGAGTTGCGAATTGTGAGCTTCGAGTCGAAGATCCGCCCACCACAAAAATTCAGTTGCGGGTTTCGATTTTGAGTGATCCGTTTCGCGATGAATAGCAGGAGCGGAGTCGTACGTCCGCATCCCATGTAGGGGCGCATCGCGATGCGCACTTGTGAATTTGTTATCTGCCCTTGAAACCCGCTTTGCGCTTCTCCAGAAACGCCGCGCATCCCTCGCGCATGTCCTCCGTCGCAAACAGGCGGGAGAAGACTTCCGCTTCGGTTTCCAGTCCCTGGTCGAGGGGCTGGTCCATCCCTTTGCGGACGGCCTCCAGAGCCCCGGCCAGGGATAGCGGGGCCTTGGTGAGGATGGCGCTCAACCATTCCCGGGCGGTGGATAGAAGGGCGGCGGGCTCGGTGACGGCGTTGACCAGACCCATCCGCAGGGCCTCGCCCGCGCCGATGGTTTTGCCGGACAGGATGAGTTCGAGCGCCCGGCCCGCGCCCACCAGACGGGGAAGGCGCTGCGTGCCGCCCCAGCCTGGGATGAGGCCGAGGCCCGCTTCGGGAAGGCCGAATTTGGCGTTCGTGGACGCAAGCCTCAGATGGCAGGCCAGGGCCAGTTCGCACCCTCCGCCCAGGGCGTAGCCGTTTACGGCGGCGATGACGGGCTTCGAAAACCGTTCGATGGCTCCGAAAACCGCCTGCCCGTTGCGGGCCAGCTCCAGGGCCTGCGCCGGAGTGCACGCTGCGATTTCCGCGATATCGGCCCCGGCCGCAAACGCCTTTTCCCCATCGCCGGTGATGATGACGGCGCCCACATCTTCCCGGTGCTCCGCCGCGGTGAAAAATAGCCGGATCCCGCGCAACACGGCGGCATTCAGCGCATTAAGCGCCTGGGGGCGTGTCAGCGTCAGGGTGGCGATGCGGCGTTCTATTTGAACGACGAGGAATTCGGACACGGCATCCCCGCTCAGTGCGGCGTGCTCCGCCGGGTGGGGGAGCTCAGCGTATACCGAAGGAACTCAAGACCCAGATTGTATTGAAGGTCGGGGCCGTAACCGAAGACCTGGTCAACCATCAGCGTGTAATCGGTCGGGACGGTCGGGGTGATCTGCAGGTAGGAGTAGCGTACGTCCCCGTGGTAGTCGTCGTTGACGGCCAGGAGGGTGGCCCCGCTGGCGTCGTACAGCCGGATGATCGTGTCCGATCCGCTGCACAGGTTGTCGGTGTAGACGTAATAAACGGATCCGGGATCCAGATGGAACTTCACCCAATCGGGGTCGGCCACGGAGGTGTGGTGCTGCACCTCCCCCACGGCGATGGGCTTGGCCTCGGCGGGGGTGTTGTCGGGTTCGTAGGCGTCCTCGCCCGGCGGGGGCAGATACAGCACATAGGCGGCGGCGTACCCCAGTTGAAGAATGTCGTACGCCACGTAGGCGAACCCCTCCTCGCCCCAGCCCGTTCCCCACGAATTTTTGATGATCCAGGCCCCGTTCGGGCCCATGGAGTCATCCCAGCCCACGATGGTGACGGCGTGGTTGATGTCGCCGGCCTCATCCAGCGTGAAGACCCCGCTTCTGTAACGCATCAGGGCATCGGAGGCGTGCAACGCGCCGGCCACCGGACCGTAGAGCAGGATGGCGGTTTTGATGTCTTTGTCGGCGGGCATGTCATCGGAGGAGACATACGCCCATTCCCTCAAGGCATAGGGATGGTCGCAATTGACGCACAGCGTGGCGCTGGACGCCGTGTACGTCTGGCACGATTCCAGGACGGCCCCCGGACTCACGAACATGTCGAAGGCCCAGAATCCACCGTCGCAGGAATATCCCCAGGGGTTGCAGGAGATGAGGTCCTGCTCGGAGAGATCCTGCGTGGAGCCGCCGGCCCTCAGAATGCCCGATTCCATGGGGCCCACGGTGGCGAAGGCCCAGCATGCCCCGCAGTTCCTCTGGTTTTTAACGGGGGAGACCATCCCCTGGTCGCGCCAGTCGAAGCGCGCCGGCAGGGCCGTCATCGGCGGCGGGGGAAGGGCGCGGGGGGCTGCGTTGAAATGTTCGGGGACTTTCAGTCCCGTGACCTCGCGCAGCGTCAGGTCCGACACCGAGGTGGGACCCACGGTGAACGGCAGATGGTGTTCCTTGATGAGTTGTTGAAGCCGGATCAACTCCGCATCCTCGCCCGCGATGGCGAAGACGGAAGCGGTCAGGAGGAGGAGAGAGATGATATATTTCATGGCGCCTATTATACCGCAAATGCGCGCTTTGAAATTCCGGCCATTTGTGGCACAATTGGAAATCCCGCGACGGACCGGGTGGGTCCCGCGCCTGAGTCCGAACGACCCTGAAGGAGACGTACACGCCCCATGACGCAAAAAATCCTGGTCACAAGCGCCCTGCCCTACGCCAACGGGCCCATCCATATGGGACACCTGGTGGAATACATCCAGACCGACATCTATGTCCGCTTCCTGAAGGCGCAGGGGCTCGACGCCATCTACATCTGCGCCGACGATACACACGGCACCCCCATCGAGATCAACGCCCGCAAACAGGGGATCACGCCGGAGGCGCTCATCGCCCGCAGCTTTGAGGAGCATCGGAGGGATTTCGCGGACGCTCAGATCGGAACCGATGAGTTCTACACCACGAATTCCCCGGAGAACAAGCATTATGCCGACCTCATCTTCACCCGGCTGAAGGCGCGCGGGGACATTTATGTCAAGGACGTGGACCTGACTTACTGCACCACCTGCGCCCGGTTCCTGCCCGACCGCTTCGTGAAGGGAACCTGCCCCAAATGCGGCGCCGCGGACCAGTACGGCGACATCTGCGAAAACTGCAACACCACCTACGACCCGGTGGACCTGGTGAATCCGGCCTGCGTGCTCTGCGGAACACCGCCCGTAAAGAAGACGTCCTCCCATTATTTTTTCCGTCTCTCGGCCTATTCCGGGTGGTTGAAGGAGTATATTGAAAATAATGCGCATTTCCAGGAGTCCGTCAAGGGCTACCTCCTGAATTGGATCGCCTCGGGGCTCAAGGATTGGGACATCAGCCGGGACGCCCCCTATTTCGGCTTCCTCATCGCGGGGGAAACCGACAAATATTATTACGTCTGGCTGGACGCCCCCATCGGCTACATGTCCTCCACGGCCAAATATTGCGCCGACCACGGCAAGGACTTTTCGGACTATTGGGAAAACGACACCACGAGGATCCTCCACTTCATCGGGAAGGACATCATCTATTTCCATTTCCTCTTCTGGCCGGCCATGTTGAAGGGGGCGGGGTTCACCCTTCCGGAGAACATCCTGGTGCACGGCTTTCTGACCGTCAACGGGGAAAAGATGAGCAAATCCCGCGGCACCTTTTTCACCGCCCGCGATTATCTGGATAAACTGCCCCCGGAATACCTGCGCTTTTATTACGCCTCGCATCTTTCCAGCGAGCCCTCCGATCTGGACCTCGATTTCAAGCATTTCACGGACACCGTGAACGGCAAACTGGTGGACAATTTCTGCAATTTCGTCCACCGCGTGTTCCAGTTCATCCACAAAAACCTTGAGGGGAAAATCATCCCCCAGGCGCCGCCCGAAGAGGAAAAGGTGCGCGCCCTGACGGACCAGGTCCTCGGCCATTATGAGGCGCTGAATTATCATCACGCGGTGCGGGTCCTTTTGGAGCTTTCCGACATCGGAAACGGATACTTCCAGGCCGCCCAGCCGTGGGCGGTGCTCAAGACCGACCGGGAGGCGACGCTCAAGATCACCTCCGCCGCCTGCGATCTGATCAAGCGCCTGGCCATCCTGTATTCCCCCATCCTGCCGGAGTTGTGCGCGAAGGTCCTCGCAACGCTGAATATCAGGCATGCCGCGTTTGCCGATCTGGAGACTCCCCTGGCCGAAGGCATCCTCGGCCCCTCCGAAGCCCTGCTGCCGCGGGTCGTGGACCTGGACTTGTCGCCGCCGCACCCCATCACATTGTTGAATCTCCGCGTAGCGCAGGTGCTGGAGGCCGCTTTCCATCCAAAGGCCGACAAGCTTCTGGTGCTGAAACTGGACGTGGGGGACCATCAGCGCCAGGTTGTGGCGGGCATCCGATCATGCTATGCGCCTGAAGAACTTGTAGGCCGCAAGATTGTGGTGGTGGCCAATCTCAAACCCGCGAAACTTCGCGGCGAGGAGAGCCAGGGCATGCTTCTGGCGGCCAGCGAGGGGGAGATCATCTCCGTTCTGGCGCCCGACGCGCCCCTGGGGACGCACGCGAAAGTGGGGACCCTTGAAGCCGCGAGCCCGAAGGAGATTGCCATCCAGGATTTCGCGGCCTTCACCATCGAGGCGCGCGAGGGAAAGGTGTTTTTCAACGGCGAACCGCTGCTGGTGGGGGATGCGCAGGTGTCCACGGACAAGCCGGTGACGGGGAAAGTAAAATAAGTTGAGAGTTGAGAGTTCAGAGTCCAGGGGAGGGAATAGGCGCCTTGGGCATTTGGTGCCTGAAAAAAAATGCGCTATAGATAGCTGCATCAACATCAGAAGGATATGCCGATGTACATCGGCAAAATATCTGCGCTGATCCTGTTCGCCCTGATGGCATTGAACGTTGGGGCCATGGCGGATTGCTGGAGGTGGGTAAAAACCGAATCGCCCAGCGCGATACCGGATACCCAAATGCCCGTCTACATGACATTCGATGAAGAGCGGGGCCTTCCTGCAATGCTTTATCGGGTCGAAGGCCAGGCATTGCTGCGCCTGTGGCACTATCAATGTGGAACCTGGATAAAAACGTGGGAGGGATGGATCGAAACGCCGGGCGGAGAATTTATTGGGATCTTAGGATTTTATTTCGACCTCACACGCAATTCCCTCGTCCTGATGGGTAGTATATATGATGGAAGTGGTACGGGGGCTTTTGAATTTATTGAAGGAGAGGGTTGGCGGTACATCACGGGAATGTGGGGTGTGGGTGGATTGGGTCTTGCCTATGACACCGACAGGAAGAGGGCCGTGTTTATGAACAGTGGAACTGTCGTTCAAACAGGAGCGCTTGAATTCGACGGAACGCAATTTTATGTATTCACGGACGTAGGATGGCCATCCTATACATTTGAGGGACAAAAAATTGGTTATGACCCGGATATCAAGCGCGTCGTGTGCATGGGCTATGACTACGGCGGATATCCGTACCTTGTAAGAACCTTGGAGTGGGATGGAGATATATGGACCGAGGTGGTGCCTCCGCATGATCTTCCAGGTTTATGGTACACAATCGGTGTTCAAATGCCGTATGTGCCGGCTCTCGGAGCTATAGTCGCCATCGCTAAGGATGAACCCCCTCAACCCCCCTATGAAATGGAAACCTGGATGTACAAAGATCATGATTGGGCGAGCCTTCCGATGGAAAGGGAAAACACAAC
>Ga0182019_10001654_pt1 | contig 11349 bp, 20 predicted proteins | sample 812E2MmetaG_FD_120483 | JGI IMG/M metagenome (GOLD analysis project Ga0182019, IMG submission 120483) | Permafrost microbial communities from Stordalen Mire, Sweden - 812E2M metaG | ecosystem: Environmental > Terrestrial > Soil > Wetlands > Permafrost | place: Sweden: Stordalen | collected...
ACCCTGTTACCGCCATCCACCTTGCGATGTCAACGCCAAGTTGGAGGGTCCAGCCCAGTTTCGGCCTCCGACTCGTGCTCCGAGGCGGGACGAATGCGGACCCGGCTACGATTCCTCCAACTCCCACCGCATCAGATCCACCTTCGGGAGCCGGCCGACAAGCCGGGCTGCTGGCAAGGAGGGCCGAGAACCGGACCGGAATGTACTGACGTACTTGAGGACCGGAAGCGCAGGCCCGACGCAGCCAGCGGCCCGGATCGTCGGCCGCCGGTCCAATCGAAGAACTGAGGCGAGTATTGCTGCTACTCGCCCCCGCCCTTCCTGCCCCGGGGCGCCCGCCGGACTGTGGCGCCGGATGGCTTGGCGGAACGAGTCGCTGACTCCTTCTTGACCCTGGCCTTGGGCTCCGCTGCCTTGGGCGCCGCCTTCTTCGGCCGCCCAGCCCCTTCCTTGGTCTTGCCCTTTTCGGCCGGCTCCTTCTTCGGCGCGGCTTTGCCCTTTTCTTGCTTGGGTTCAGGCTTCTCCGCCGCACCCTCAGCCGGAATGAGTTCTAGCAAAGCCATCGGCGCCGCATCGCCGGGGCGCGGGCCGAGTTTCACGATTCGGGTGTACCCGCCATGCCGGGTGAGGTAGCGCGGTCCGATCTCCTCGAACAGCTTGAGCACGGCCTCACGGTCGCGAATTGCCCGCAAGGCCATGCGCATCGCATGCACGACCCGCGCCTTTTCCTCATCAGTGCGCTTCTCGACCTTCTTGGTCAGCACGCCGCCCAGCCGCCGCGCCCAAGTAATGGCTCGCTCGGCGAGCCGGCGCACCTCCTTGGCCTTGACGTCGGTGGTCCGGATGCGCTCGTAGGTCAGCAGTGCCGTCACCAGGTTGGAAAACAAGGCCTTGCGGTGGGCCGGGGTCCGAGAAAGATGCAGTCCTGCTCTTCTATGTCGCATGTTTGCCTAGCAGCTCAGTGAGTTGGCTGGTGGATTCGGCCTTCGCGATCAGGCCTTCTTGGGCGGACCGTCTCCCGGCCAGCCTTCCAGCTTCATGCCCAGGGACAGGCCCATGCTGGCCAAGATCTCTTTGATCTCCTTCAGCGACTTGCGCCCGAAGTTCTTGGTCTTCAGCATCTCCGATTCAGTCTTCTGCACCAGCTCGCCGATGCAGCGGATATTCGCGTTCTGCAGACAGTTGGCCGAACGTACCGACAGCTCCAGATCGTCCACCGACTTCCACAGATTCTCGTTGAGCTTCTGCTGCTCCTCGGAAACCGTGGCCTCGGGCGCGGGCTCGGCGCCTTCCTGGAAGTTGATGAAGATGGTCAGTTGGTCCTTGAAGATCTTGGCGGCAAAGGCAACCGCGTCTTCGGGCTTGACCGTTCCGTTCGTCCACACCTCCAGGGTCAAGCGATCGTAGTCGGTCTGCTGGCCCACGCGCGCATTGGTGACGGCAAAGTTCACCTTGCGGATGGGCGAAAACAACGAATCGATGGGGACGGTGCCCACCCCCATGGTCGGCGTCTTGTTGCGCTCGGCCGGCACATAGCCACGCCCCGTGCTGACCTCGATCTCCATGCGCACCTTCGCGCCCTTGGAGCAGGTCATGATCAGCCTGTCAGGATTGAGGATCTGGATTCCCTCGGGACACTGGATGTCTCCCGCGGTCACCTTGCCCTCGCCGTCCTTGTCCAGTCGCAAGGTGTGCGGCTTGCCATCGAGCGGCCTGATGATGACCTCTTTCAGGTTCAGCACGATGTCGGTGACGTCTTCCGCCACCTCGGGCAACGAGGTGAACTCGTGCACAGTGCCTTCAATCTTGATGGCTGTGATGGCTGCGCCTTGCAGCGACGAGAGAAGAACCCGACGAAGCCCATTGCCAATGGTGGTGCCGAAGCCCCGCTCCAATGGCTCACAGGTGAACTTGCCGTAGGTATCGGTCAGCGACTCTATATCCACTTCCAGCTTGCGCGGGCGGATGAGATCGCGCCAGTTCTTCGCAGTGAACGCCAATTGCGACGCCGCCACAGTTTGTGAACTCGCGGTCATTCTGTTCTCCTATCTAAAATCCTAGTGGGCGGGTGATCTACTTCGAGTAGAGCTCTACAACGAGCTGCTCGCGAATGGCCATGGTCAAGTCCTCGCGCGCGGGCAACGTGGCGAGCTTGCCTTGAAAATTGTCCTTGTCCAGTTGTAGCCACTTGGGCACGCCACGGCGATCGACAGATCCCAGGTTCTCGAGGATGCGTGTGATCTTGCGGGACTTCTCCTTGACCACCACGCTGTCGTTGGCGGAGCAGAGGAAGGAGGGCACGTTGACCTTCTTGCCGTTGACCACGAAATGTCCGTGACGGACCAGCTGGCGCGCCTCCGCATGATCGGAGGCGAAGCCCAAGCGATACACCACATTGTCAAGACGCCGCTCGAGCAGTTGCAGCAGGTTCTCGCCCGCCACACCCTTCATGCGGTTGGCTTTGTGGTAGTAGCCGCGGAACTGCCGCTCCGCCAAACCGTACATTCGCTTGAGTTTTTGCTTCTCGCGCAACTGTGAGCCGTAGTTGGAGATCTTCCTGCGGCGGGCTTGCCCATGCTGGCCGGGGGCATAGGCGCGGCGCTCGTAGCCACACTTGTCGGTGTAGCAACGATCGCCTTTCAAAAACAGCTTCGTGTCCTCACGGCGACAGAGGCGACAAACCGGACCGGAATACTTCGCCATCGCTAAGGTACCTTCCTCATGCTTTCACTTGACTCTGGGGTTTAGAAAACCAACACGTCAAACCCGGCGCCGCTTGGGCGGCCGGCAGCCGTTGTGCGGGATCGGCGTCAGGTCGCGGATGACATTGATCTTGAAGCCGGTGGCGGCCAGCGCGCGCAGCGCAGACTCACGCCCCGAACCGGGACCCTTGATGAAGACATTGATGGACTTCATCCCATGCTCCATAGCCTTGTGAGCCGCATCCTCCGCGGCAAGCTGGGCGGCAAACGGCGTCGACTTGCGCGATCCCTTGAACCCTTTCACGCCCGCCGATGACCACGACACCACGTTGCCTGACACATCGGTGATGGTGACAATGGTGTTGTTGAACGACGCCGTGACGTGCGCGATGCCGCTCTGGATGCTCTTCTTGGCCTTCTTGGCCTTGGTCTTTGGTTTGACTACTACTGGTTGGTCAGTCGACATGTTCCGTCCGTTTTGTCTCTCTCGTGAGGTTGCGGCCGAGGTCTTCTGGCGCGAAGACGACCGACCGGTTACAAGCTAGGCTCCCGTGGCCTCCGTCTTGCGCTTGATCATCTGGCCCTTGCGTGGTCCCTTGCGGGTCCGGGCGTTGGTCTTGGTCCGCTGGCCGTGAACCGGCAGACTGCGCCGGTGGCGCAACCCACGGTAGCATCCCAGATCCATCAGGCGCTTGATGTTCATCGAGATCTCACGCTGCAGGTCGCCTTCGATCTTCATCCCCATCTGCTCGATGATCTCACGGATGTGGCGGGTTTCGTTGTCGTCCAGCGTGTCGCTACGCTTGTCCAGCGACACACCGGCAGCCTTCAGGATCTCGCGCGCCTTGGTCCTCCCGATGCCGTTGATGTACGTCAGCGCGTACTCCATACGCTTGTTCCGGGGAAGATCGACGCCTGCTACACGTGCCATAGACTTTCCTTCCTATTCTTTTCTTGCGATCGTCCTGGTTAACCTTGCCGCTGCTTGTGGCGTGCGTTCTCACAAATAACGCGCACCACCCCGCGGCGGCGGATAATCTTGCACTTGTCGCAGATCTTCTTCACTGATGCTCTAACCTTCATTGGAACCCTTGCCCCGTTTCACGCCCGTGACAAAACCATCGGGCCGTTCTCGGTGATTGCCACCGAGTGCTCAAAATGGGCGGAAAGGCTACCATCTTTGGTGGCCGCAGTCCACCCATCCTCCCCGATTACCACGTCGGGGCCGCCCTGATTTACCATTGGCTCGACCGCCAACACCATGCCGGGGATCAGGCGGGGACCTTTTCCGGCTTCGCCGTAGTTTGGAACCTGGGGCGGCTCATGCATGTGCCGCCCTATACCATGTCCGGCGAACTGCCGTACGACGGAAAATCCACGTGCCTCGACATGACTCTGAACCGCCCAGCTCACATCCCCCAACCGACGCCCAACGACGCACTGCCCCAGCGCCTTGTCCAACGATTCCCGTGTCGCCTCGACCAAAGCATGGGCTTGCGGCGAAACTCGGCCGATCTCGAGAGTCCGGGCCGAGTCACCGCACCAACCGTCCTTGAAGGCGCCAAAGTCCAGGGAAAGAATGTCGCCGTCCTTGAGCACCACGTCCTTGCGTGGAATGCCGTGCACGATGATGTTGTTGACCGAGGCGCAAAGGACCGCAGGATAGCCCCGGTAGCCAAGAAACGCCGGTTCAGCCCGGAGGTGCTTCAAGTGCTTTGCCGCAAGCTGATCGAGCTCCCAGGTGCTCACTCCTGGCGCAGCCGCAGCGGCCAGAACGTCAAGCACCTGCGCGACCACGAGGTTCGCCTCACGCAGCTTGGCGATCTGGGCTGCTGACTTGATCTGAATCCCTTTCACGTCTGCCTCGTTGGCTTCGTCAGTATCCCGCTGGCCCAGTGAGCGCTGAGTGCGCGAACCATGCTCATGAGAGGAAGGCCTGAGAAACCGCAAGCTCAGCCGCCTACCGGAGCGGTCACGCGTCCGCCCCTTCCGCGGATGCGCGGTCCTTTGGGTCCGGTGAAGCCCTCATAGTTGCGCGTGATGAGATGGGACTCGATTTGTTGCACGGTATCCAGTGCGACGCCAACCACGATCATGAGGCCCGTGCCACCGAAGTAGAACGGAACTCCCAGGTGGACGGTCAATAGCGTGGGCAGGACGCAGATCGCTGACACGTAGAGCGCGCCGCCCGCCGTGATGCGGGTCAGGACCTTGTCGATGTATTGGGCCGTGGCCTTGCCCGGACGGATACCGGGAACGAACCCGCCGTACTTGCGCATGTTGTCGGCCACGTCCACCGGATTGAAGGTGACCGCGGTGTAGAAGTAGCAGAAAAAGACAATCAGGCCGACGTAGAGGACGCCATAGCGCCAGTCACCGGGATGCAACGCCTCGGAGAACGCTTTGGCGATGGGATTGTTCCAGAACGAGGCGACCTGCTGGGGAAACATCAGGATCGAAGACGCGAAGATAGGCGGGATCACGCCCGAAGTGTTGACCTTGAGCGGTAGATGGGTGGACTGCCCGCCAAACATCTTCCGACCCACCACCCGTTTGGCGTATTGGACCGGAATGCGGCGTTGGCCGCGCTCGAAGAAGATGATGACCGCCACCACTACCACCACGATGAGCGCCATCAAGGCCAGGGAGAATGCGGTAATGTTGCCATCCTTGGCGCGCAACCAGAGGCGCGCCAGGGCGTCGGGAATATCGGTCACGATGCCGGCGAAAATGATGAGCGAGATGCCGTTGCCGATGCCACGCTCAGTGATCTGTTCGCCCAGCCACATGATGAAAGCTGTGCCCGTGGTGAGCGACAACATGGTGAGGAGGTAGAAGTGCCAATTGGGGTCGGGCACCACCTCACCCAGATGGCCGTAGGCCGAATTGTTCGACACCAGCCAACGTGCGATGAAGAAGGACTGGATGAACGACAGAATGATGCAACCGTAACGTGTGTACTGGTTGATTTTCCGCCGTCCCATCTCTCCTTCCTTCTGAATCTGCTCGAGCTTGGGGATGACAACGGTGAGCAGCTGCAGAATGATGGATGAGCTGACGTAGGGCATGATGCCCAAGGCGAAGATGGACATCTTCTCCAAGGCGCCGCCAGAGAACATGTTGAACAGACCCAAGAAGCTGCCCGAGGCCTGGTTGACGATCTTGGCCATGACGCTCGCGTTCACGCCCGGGGTGGTAACCACCACACCGACGCGGTGAATTGCGAGGAGCGCGATCGTGTAGAGGATGCGCCTCCGCAGCTCGGGGATCTTCCCCATATTTTGGAAGCCAGAGGCCATTTAGTTCCCCCTAGAAATCGACGTACATCCGTTCCTGGTTGACGCTTTCAGCCCTCGACGACTTCGGCGCGTCCACCTTTCTTCTCGATCTTGTCCTTGGCGCTTGCCGAAAACGCGTTGGCCTTCACCACGAATTTCTTGCTCAGCTCTCCCGAGCCCAACACCTTGACCCACAGGCAGCGCCGCGGAATCAAACCCACCCCGTGCAGCTCCTTGATGGTCACTGTCCCCGCCTCGAATCGCTCCTCGATGTCGTGCAAGTTCACCGCAAAAGTCTTGGCGGCAAAGATGTTCTTGAAGCCTCGCTTGGGCAGCCGGCGCTGCATGGGCATCTGGCCGCCCTCGAAACCGAGACGCGCGCCGTGATGACCAGTGCGGGCTTTTTGACCCTTGACGCCTTTGCCTGACTGTTCACCCGTGCCCGAGCCTGGACCGCGGCCGATGCGTTTGCGGTTCCGTCTGGCGCCGCGCGGTCCCTTCAAGTTCTGCAACGTGGTACCCATTGTCCAAGTTCCTTTCGGCTCTCGCTCGCGATCTACTCCGCCACCTCGACCTTTACCAAGTGAGCAACGGAACGAATCATCCCGCGCACGGCCGGATTGTCCGGCAAGACCGCGCTGCGCCCCATCTTGCGCAATCCCAATTGCCAGATGGTCAGTTTTTGTGGTTCGGGGCGGTTGATCCCGCTCTTGATCAAGGTCACTTTCAGCTTTTTGGCCATGGCCTACCCTGCTGCCGTAATGTCTTCCAACCGCATGCCCCGCAAGGCCGCAATGTTGGCGCCGCTGCTAAGCTTCTTGAGTGCGTCGATGGTGGCGTGGATGACGTTGTGAGGATTCGAGGTTCCGATGCACTTGGTGAGTATGTCCTGCACTCCCGCAACCTCGAGAACCGGTCGAACCGCGCCCCCTGCGATCACGCCGGTGCCAGGGCTGGCGGGGCGCAAGAGCACAGTGCCCGCGCCGAACGTCCCTTTGACCTCGTGGGGAATGGTGGTCCCCGCCAGGGGAATCTTGAACAGGTTCTTCTTCGCCTGCTCAGTACCCTTGCGGATCGCTTCGGGAACCTCATTGGCCTTGCCCAAGCCCGCACCCACATACCCGCGTTGGTCGCCGACCACCACCAGGGCAGAAAACGAGAACCGCCGGCCGCCCTTGACGACCTTGGCGACACGGTTGATGAAGACAACGCTGTCAACCAGTTCGCCAACTTCTTCGTAGTTAATCGCCATTCTTGCTCCTAGTCACTCTGGCCCTAGAATTTCAAACCCGCCTCGCGCGCGCCGGTTGCGATCGACGAGACACGACCGTGGTAGCGATAGCCGGCACGGTCGAAAACGACTTGCTTGATGCCCTTCTCCAGGCATTTCTTTGCCACCGAGGTACCCACCTGCTTGGCCCGATCCTTCTTCTTGCCCTTGGGCGGATCGGCCGGCGGGTTCTTCTTGACCATCAGGTCGGACGCCGCCACCAGGGTCTTGCCCGCCAGATCATCCACCACCTGGGCATAGATATGCTTGGCGCTGCGGTAGACCACCAGGCGAGGCCGTTCCGGCGTTCCCGAAATCCGCTTGCGCAGCGAGCGCTGCCGGCGCGTGCGACTTTCGATCTTGTTGTTGCGTGCCATGAGTCCTTCGCTCTTCCTTTGCAAGTGGTCGTCGAGGCTAGCCTGCGCCGGCTGCCGCGCCGGTTGCCGCGGCTTTGCCGACCTTGCGCTTTATGACTTCTTCCACGTACTTGACACCCTTGCCCTTGTAGGGCTCGGGGGGCCGCAGCTCGCGCAGCTTGGCCGCGATCTGGCCAAGCAGATCCTTGTCGGCCGAAGACAGGGTCAGGCGATTCTTCTCCACCTTGGCGCTGACGATCTTGGGCAGCTTGAAAACGATCGGATGCGCATAGCCTAGTGCGAACGTCACCGTGTCGCCCGCGACCTCAGCGCGATAGCCGACACCGTTGATCTCCAACTCGCGCGTCCAGCCCTCGGTCACGCCCTTGACCATGTTGGCCAGGTGCGCCCGCACCAGGCCGTGGCGCGCGCGATTGTCGCGCGAGTCATCCGCCCGGGACACAACCAGCTTGTCGGCTTCCAGCTTGATGCTGATGCCGGCAGGGAGGTTCTTGACCAATTCACCTTTCGGCCCCTTGACCGAGAACTGGCCAGCTTTTTGGCTGAGGGTCACGCCCTTGGGAACCGGAATGACTTTGCGACCGATGCGTGACATCTACCAGACCTCACAAAGCAATTCGCCCCCGACCCCGGCCTTGCGGGCCGCCCGATCGGTCATGAGACCGTGAGAAGTGGACAGGACGGCAATGCCCAGCCCGGATCGGATCTTGGGAATCCGGTCGTGTCCGACGTACACCCGCTGCCCGGGACGCGAGCGCCGGCGCAGGCCGGTGATGGCGTTGGTTCCTGGCTGGGGCCAGCGCAAGCGAACCACGATCTCGGCCTGCCCGTCGAAGTTGTCGTGGACGTCGAAGCCAGCAATGTAGCCTTCGTCCTTGAGCAACTCGGCCAGGCGCACCTTGAGCGTTGACGACGGAGACATAACATCCCCTTGTCGCGCCATGATGGCGTTGCGAATCCGGGTGAGGAAATCAGCGATGGGATCGGTCATGGGCGCCTACCAGCTCGACTTGATGACACCGGGAACATCGCCACGCAGGGCGAGCAACCGGAAACAGATACGACACAACTCGAATTTGCGAATAAAGGCGCGCGAACGGCCGCACTGCTTGCAGCGATTCTTGTGCCGGACGGCAAACTTGGGGGTTGGGGGAAACATGTCGACGGTCTTCGCCATTTTTCGCTAGCTCCTAAACGGCATCCCGAGGTGGCGCAGCAACGCACGGCCTTGTTCGTCCGTGCACGCCGTGGTGTTGATCGTGATGTTCATGCCCTTGGACTTCTCCACGCGCTCGAAGCTCGCCTCGGGGAAGATGTTCCCCTCGCGAATCCCGAGGGTGTAGTTGCCGCGGCCGTCAAACCCCTTGGGCGAGACGCCCTTGAAGTCACGCACGCGGGGCAGCGCGAAGCTGACCAGGCGATCGTAGAACTCGTACATGCTGTCCCGCCGCAGGGTCACCATGGCGCCGATCTTCTGGTTGCCCTTGAGCTTGAAGGCCGCGATGGCCTTCTTGGACTTGGTGACGATCGGCTTCTGGCCAGTGATGAGGGCCAAGTCCTCCACGCCCGAGTCCAATATCTTGGGGTTAGTGATGGCCTCGCCCAGGCCCATGTTGACCGTGATCTTGAGCAGGCGCGGGGCCTGCATCACGTTGACCAGGCCCAGCTCGGCCATCAGGCGCGCCCGCAGCTCAGTCTCGAAGAGTTTGCGCAAGCGTGACGGTTGACTTCGCTTGACCCGCTCGGCGGCAAGCTCACCCTTGGCAGCTCCGCCCGGCCCACCCTTGCCTGGTTTCCCCTTGCCCGCCGCACGCGCAGCTTTCTTGGCCGCGGCTTCCGCTTCTTGCTCGGGAGTCAGCACTGGCTTGCCGCCCTTGGGTGGCTTAGCCGCTTCGGCTTTCTCGGGTTTGTCGTTCTGCTCAGCCATCAGTTTCTTCCTTCTGTCGCTGGCGGCTATGCCGATTCAATCACCGAACCACACTTGACACACACGCGCCGCTTCTTCCGTCCTTCTTTGAGGTCGACCCGGCAGCGCCGACCAGCGCTGCACTTTCCGCACCACAGCGCCACATTCGAGACTTCCAGTGAGCCTTCCTTTTCCAGAATTCCGCCACGCGGATTGCGCTGAGTGGGCTTGGTGTGACGCTTGACCATGGCGATTCGCTCGACCACCACGCGCCCCTTGGCGGAAAGGATGCGCAATACGCGACCGCGCTTTCCTTTGTCCTTGCCGGTAATCACGACCACGGTGTCGCCTTTGCGAACGTGCATCACAGCACCTCCGGGGCCAGAGAGATAATCTTCATGAATCGCTTGGCACGCAGCTCACGAGCCACCGGCCCGAAAATGCGGGTTCCCACTGGTTCGTTGTCCTTGTCGACCAGCACCGCGGAGTTCGCGTCGAACCGGATGTACGAGCCATCCTGGCGCGACACCTCTTTCTTGGTCCGCACGATGACCGCACGGGCCACCTCGCCCTTCTTCACCTTGGCGTTGGGAATGGCTTCCTTGATGGACACGATGATTATGTCTCCCAAGGAAGCGTACTTGCGTTTGGTGCCACCCAACACCCGGATGCACATGATCTTCTTGGCACCCGAGTTGTCGGCCACATCGAGAGTTGTCGTCGTCTGGACCATGATCTGAACCTGTCGTCCGTTTCTTGACTGCGAGCCGGGCTACCCCTCCTGGGGTCGATCCAGAAGCCGTTCCACCCGCCAGCGCTTCTGGCGCGAGAGCGGACGTGACTCCACGATCAGCACACGGTCTCCCACCCGGTATTCGTTCTTTTCGTCGTGCGCCTTGTACTTCGCGCGCTTGGTCATGTACTTGCCATACTTGGCGTGGGCCAGACGGCGCTCGACCGTCACTACCCGCGTCTTGTTCATCTTGTCGCCGGTCACGACGCCGACTAGCTCTCGCTTCCGCGATTGGGGTCGCGAACTCGCGGCGGCCTGCTCTCCCTGGGCGGGGCTGGATGATACGTTGGCCACGGCCTATTTCTCCTTGGCGGGGGTAACCGGCACAGGCGACTTACGCAGCCGCTCGGCCATCACCGTGTTCACCCGCGCGATATCCCGCCGGGTGTGGCGCACCAGCATCGTGTTCTCGAGCTGGTTGGTGTTCTTCTTCAACCGATACTGGAAGAGATCCTCTTCCAACTTCCGCAGGGTACGGGCCAATTCGGCTGGCTCGTTTCCGCGCAAGTCCTTCGCCTGGATCTTGCCTTTCATAGCGCGTGCTCCCGTCCAATGACCCGCGAGCGCACCGCCAGCTTGTGCTCGGCCAGGTGAAATGCCTCTTTGGCCAGTTCTTCGGAGACGCCCTCTAGCTCGTACATCACTCGCCCAGGCCGAACCACAGCCACCCACTCTTCCGGCGTGCCCTTGCCTTTGCCCATGCGGGTTTCCGCTGGCTTCTTGGAAATGGGTTTGTCCGGGAAGATGCGTACGTACAACTTTCCGCCCCGCTTCACGTGGCGCGAGATCGCGGTGCGCGCCGCTTCGATCTGGCGCGCGGTCACGAAGCCGCAGGTCATGGCCTGCAGGCCATATTCGCCGAAAGAAACGAAGGCGCCACCTTTGGAGACGCCGCGCATTTTGCCCTTCTGTTGCTTGCGCCACTTGACTCGATCAGGTGCCAGCATGGTTTCCTCTCCTTGCGCCTAGGCCAGACGAACCGACCGTTGCGGAAGGACCTCGCCTTTGAAGATCCAACACTTC
>Ga0182019_10001655_pt1 | contig 11337 bp, 8 predicted proteins | sample 812E2MmetaG_FD_120483 | JGI IMG/M metagenome (GOLD analysis project Ga0182019, IMG submission 120483) | Permafrost microbial communities from Stordalen Mire, Sweden - 812E2M metaG | ecosystem: Environmental > Terrestrial > Soil > Wetlands > Permafrost | place: Sweden: Stordalen | collected...
CGGTGCCCGGCAAGTTCTGGACAACGACACACCCACAGCGAAATTTTCGGGAGATCTCCAGCAACGGGCTGGCGCGAACGGTATGGTAACCGTCATCGTTCAGTTTCGCCAGATGCCCACTAGTTCGCACTTGAAGTCCATGCAGGACGGTGGTGCAACCATCAAGTCGAAGCTGCACACGATTCGTGCGGTAACGATGAGAGTGCCGGTCAGCATGCTGGCGGAATTGGCAAATAATCCCAATATAGCGTACATCACGCCCGACCGTCCCGTGAGCTTGACCTCCTCGAATGAGGACTATACGGCGGCTGTCGAAGCGGACGTTGCGGCAGCCCAGTCTGCGCTGGACGGCACCGGCGTCGGTGTCGCCATCATTGACAGCGGCGTCAGCGACCATGCCGATCTGCACAACGCCAGCGGAGCGAACCGCGTGGTGTATAGCCAGAGCTTTGTTGCTGGCGACACCACGACAGCGGATAAATTCGGGCACGGAACGCACGTGGCCGGGTTGGTCGGCGGTACGGGCGCAAGTTCCGGCGCAGCTAATGGCTATCCTGCGAAGTTCGCCGGCGTTGCTCCTAACGTCAACATCATCAACCTGCGCGTGCTGGATCAGAACGGATCGGGTACGGACAGCCAGGTGATCGCTGCCATTCAGCAGGCGATCGCGCTGAAGAGCACCTACAATATTCGCGTCATCAACATGTCGTTGGGACGTCCGGTGTTCGAGAGTTACACGCTCGATCCGGTTGACCAGGCAGTGGAATCGGCTTGGAAGGCTGGCATCATAGTAGTAGTGGCTGCAGGCAACAATGGCCGCGACAACTCCATGGGTACGCACGGATTCGCCACCATCGGTGTTCCGGGCAATGATCCCGCCGTCATCACCGTCGGAGCGACCAGGACCAACGCCACGCCGACCCGGGCCGACGACGCGATTGCCAGCTACAGTTCCAAGGGTCCGACCCTGGTTGACCATCTGGTAAAACCGGATCTAGTTGCGCCAGGCAACCGGTTAGTCTCCTTGCTGGCTGCGGGCAGCACTATGGACAAAAACAATAAGGCCCTTGAAGTCGCTTCGACCAATGGGACCGCGAAGTACCTTCGCTTGAGCGGAACCAGCATGTCGACGCCGCTGGTGGCTGGAGCGGCGGCTTTGATGTTGCAGAAGAACCCCTCGTTGACTCCCGATCAAGTGAAAGCGCGGTTGATGAAGACAGCGTGGAAAGGCTTCGCTCAATACACTTCATCGGTCGACAACCTGGGAAATACATACTCCAATCAGTACGACATTTTCACTTACGGGGCGGGGCATCTGGACGTAGCCGCCGCTCTCAACAATACGGACCTCGCGACGGGAGTAGCACTCTCCCCGACCGCAGTCTATAACGCGAGCAATGGCACAGTGTCTCTGATTAATACGACCTCAGTGGTTTGGGGTAGCACCAGTGTGGTTTGGGGTGCTGCTTCAGTGGTCTGGGGGAACTCAGTGGTCTGGGGGTCCAGCACGATCACGGGAACTTCGGTAGTGTGGGGCAGCACCAGCGTGGTTTGGGGTGCGAGCTCTGTTTCTGGCTTCAGTGTAGTCTGGGGTGCCACTTCAACGACCGCCAATCCGATGGCAGCATTCAGCAACGGCGACGATGGAGAAAACTAGACAACCGACTGAGACCATATTCGGAGACTACCATGACAAACACACTGCCAATTAGAGCCAAAGTCATGATCGGAATGGTGGCCGTTGCGAGCCTGTGCGCCCTGTCGTTCGGCGTAATCAGATGGCAAACGCAAACCTGGCCACAGTTGGTGCTCCTGCTGGCGGCAGCCGCACTGAGTTCGCGCCTCAAGGTGAAGCTGCCTGGGATGACGAGCTCGATGTCGGGAAATCTGCCGGTCATTCTTCTGGGAGTCACGCAACTGGGGTTATTCGCGAGCCTGCTGGTAGCGGTAGCGGCAGCGATCGCGCAATCCTACACATCCGGCAAGAATAAACTGAAACCAATCCAATTCGTATTTAACGCATGCACACTGCTGAACGCGACCGGACTTGCATACCTGGCCTACCATAGCCAGATGTTTGCGGCCCAAGCGACAGCGCGCACGATGTCTCTGGTGCTGGCGGCCCTCACCTACTTCCTGGCAAATACGGCGCCGGTAGCAAGCATCATCGGTCTGACCGAAGGCGGCAATCCTTTTGCCCTCTGGCACAAGGTCTTCTTGTGGTCGTTCCCGAACTACGTAATCGGTGCGGGATTGACTGCGATCGCCTCCACCTTCAGCACGACTAGCGGACTGGCAACGCTGGCGGCACTGATGGCCGTTCTGTTCGCCGTATACCAGTCGTACAAGATGTATGTCGGTCGAAACGAACAGACACAGCCACAAGTGATGGCCATGGCTGCCGGTCGATAATTCACAACGCATTCCCTCCTTGCGCGCAGCTCGCCGGCTGCGCGCATTTTTTTTTTGCGCCGGATGGTCATTGTTACTTTGCCTTTTTTAGTACGAGCTGTACGGAGTATGCCGGATTTGTGGCCAGCAAGAATTAATCTTGAAATCCAAATGGCGGGGGGGACCGTACCTAATCCGAAGGCACAAATTCAATCTGAAAGGATTTCGAGAATATGAAGCGCAAGGTTCTGGTGGTTGTGACATTGATGGGGCTGGCAGTTATGTCAGCTGTGGCGGGAATGAAGAATCCGATGGTGGGCGGACAGGAGATGTACCCCACGAAGAACATCGTTGAGAACGCGGTCAATTCCGCGGACCACACCACCCTGGTCGCGGCTGTAAAGGCGGCGGGACTGGTGGAGACGTTGGAGGGGCCGGGGCCGTTCACGGTGTTCGCTCCGACGAACGAAGCGTTCAGCAAACTGCCAGCGGGCACGGTCGACACGCTGTTGAAGCCCGAGAACAAGGCAACGCTAACCAAGGTGCTGACCTATCACGTCGTTGCGGGGCGGCTGTCTTCACATGACCTGCTGAAGAAGATCAAAGACGGTAAGGGAACGGCAGAGCTGACCACAGTGGAAGGCGGCAAACTGTGGGTGACGTTGCACGACGGCAGGCATATCGAACTGAAGGACGAGAAGGGCGGCATGGCTCTGGTTACAATCGCGAATGTGTTTCAGTCGAATGGCGTGATCCATGTGATTGATTCGGTCGTGATGCCGAATTAAGGGAGATCTGCTCTCAGACTCCAAGGTTCACAAACTAAGACCATTTTGGCCCCGCTCTGGCGGGGCCTGTTTTCTTGGTAAGGGTTACTTTGCGGCAGGAGGTGCTGAGGCGAGCACGATTTTCATTAATTCGGTTGCCAGGTCAGAGGCGTTGCCGCCGTCGAGGTTGATCAGGACGACGACTCCCGCGCGACGCTCGGGGACGATCATGAAGAAGGTACTGGTTCCCTGCTGGCCTCCGCCGTGGCCAACGTCCAAGACGCCCAGATCTTTCCCGGTGCCCCAACCGAGAGCATAGAGATCCTCTTTGCCATCGGCGGGTTTCAATGGAGTCCACATCAGGTCGCGGGTGGAACGGGCGACAAGGCGGTCGTTGAGCATGGCTACTTCGAATTGAGCCATGTCATCGGCCGAAGAGAGCCAACCGCCTCCGGGAATCTTGTAGCTGGAGTCCAGGAAGTCGGCGTTGGTTATCGCTCCGGAACTATCTTTGCTATAAAAGCGCGTACGGAATGGGACGATTGCGAATCGGTCGTCGGCCACAGTATGGGTCATACCCGCAGGCGTGAGTACATTCTTGCGAACGTAGTCCAGGTAGTTCTCTCCGGAGGCGCCTTCGATGGCGCAACCCACCAGCGTGAATCCTTGCGTGGAATAATGGAACTCAGTCCCGGGCTTGGCGACAAGGGGATCGTTCTTGAAGAAATCGAGTCCGCCCTGGATCGGGTTCACAAAATGCTTCGTGTTGCCGATCTCGGGATCGTCCTGCGAGCTGGACTTGTAGTGGCGAACTCCCCCCAAGTGGCCGAGAAGTTCACGGGTGGTGATGGGCGTGTCTTTCTGAGGAAACGCCGGACAGTATTTTTGCACGGGAGCATCAAGATCGAGTTGTGCTCGCTGCCAGAGCAGTAGCGATGCGGTTGCGGTGATGGACTTTGAAATGGATGCCAACCGATAGAGCGTGTGTGAAGTTGCGGGCACAAAGTTTTCGAGATCCGCAGTGCCGAATCCTGCCGTCCATTCGACGGCGCCGTTTTCGACGACAGCCACGGACACTCCGGGAATACTATTGGCGGCCATGAAACGGGAAATTGCAGTTTCCAGCTGGGCGCGCTTTTCAGGCGCGATCTGGACCGCCTGGGCGATTGCGGAAGCAGGCACCAGCAAATTGACGATCAGGAGGCTCGCGAAAATCCCCCTGATCGCGAGAATTGCCAGCCGTCGGCTACAAGTTCGAGTCATGGTCGCGCGCTCTACTTAACGTCTCCGCAGGCTGGGCCGAGATATCTGGAGCTGAAGGTAAAGTCGATATTCATGGTTCGACCGTTGGCATTGCTGACGGCATGCATCGAGCCCTTGGCGGTATCCGAACCCACAGCCTCCACCACAAAGGTCCCATCGGTGGACCTCTGCTGCTCCTTGCCTTCACAGTGAATCTTCATTTCCAGCTTGCTGCCCGTGGAATTCACGATGGTGCGGGTGCATTCCTTCCGGTTTTGATCGAAGGCAGTCCGTTTTTCGAGCTTCTCCCTGGTGATGCAGTCTTTGCGGACCTCGGTCTTTGGCGCGCCCATTCCGCTCTGCTGCATCGCGGCTTCCATGCGGGCGCGCTGTTCCGCAGGCATCTTGGCGAGAGTCTCGGGTGGGATGCCCGGCATTCCGGTCATGGAATGAGTGGAGGTCACTTCCCAGAGACCCTCCTTGAGGTTGAGGGGCACAATATTGTCGGCCGCCCACAAGGCTAGCGAGGAAAAGACGATCAGGGCAAGAAGAAGAGATATAGTTCGCATAAGGAATCCCCCGGTGTGGTCTGATCTGGTGGTGCAAAACAGGATTACACACCGCGAGTTGTGAGGCAATATCGATTGTGGGGCAGAGCGGCAAGTGCTGTACAAATCGGGATGATTGCTATACAAATAGCGAACATCCCGCACCCTAACGGGGCAGGAACCTCACTCCGGGGATTCATTCGTTGTCCATCAATGCGCCTTACATCAAGCCCAGAACATTGGACGAAGCCGTAGTCGTCCTGGCCCGGGGAGGAGCTCGGATTTTGTCGGGAGGCACGGATTTTTATCCTGCGCTCGGCGATCGAGTAGTGCGCGAAGCGGTGGTGGACATTTCAGGGCTGGGAGAGCTGCGGGGCCTGTCGAAGGAAGCTGAGTTTTTTCGCATTGGGGGGCTGACGACTTGGAGCGAGATCATACGAACACCACTTCCCCGCTGCTTTGATGCGTTGAAGAGCGCGGCGCGCGAGGTTGGTTCGGTGCAGATACAGAATCGCGGTACAGTGGCAGGAAATTTGTGTAATGCATCGCCGGCAGCCGATGGCGTCCCTCCACTCCTGGCGCTCGATGCGGAGGTGGAGTTGGTTTCGCAGCTCGGTGCGCGAAGAATGCCGCTGGCTGAGTTTATTGTGGGGAACCGGAAGACGCAGCGGAAGCCAGATGAAATTCTAACGGCAGTCGTGGTTCCCCGAGCTCTAGAGAATGCGGCGTCGACTTTTGTGAAACTGGGTGCACGGCGTTACCTCGTGATATCGATTTCGATGGTCGCGGTAGCGTTGTTGCTGCAAGACAACCGGCGGGTTCTGGAGGCGCGGGTCGCAGTGGGATCGTGCTCGGCGGTGGCTCAGCGCTTGCGCGTACTTGAGGCTGAGTTAGTGGGCGTCTCGGTCCCCAAGGGACTGGGCGCGGTGGTGAAAGTCGAACATCTGGCCCCGCTGTCGCCGATTGACGATGTGCGAGCTACGGCGGAATACCGGATGGACGCTTCGCTGCGGCTAGTGCAGCGGGCATTGAACTCGTGTGTGGAGAACGGCTGATGGCTTTCACCCGAGACTCGAGGCTGGAGGCCGGCGAGCAGCCCAAGTCTATTGAATTCCGTGTGAATGGGCGGGCTGTGGCTGTTTCCAGTTCGCCGTTGCAGCGCCTTTCTCGGGTGTTGCGTGAAGAGCTTGGACTGACTGGAACCAAGGTGGGATGCGACGCGGGAGATTGTGGGGCTTGCACGGTGCTGCTGGATGGAGATCCCGTTTGCGCGTGTCTGGTGGCAACGGGACAGGCGGAGGGATGCGAAGTTACTACGGTGGAAGGGCTGGCGGCTCGAATGTCTTCCGGCGAGTCGGTGGGCGCGAGATTGCAACAAGCGTTTCTCGCCCATGGCGCGGCGCAGTGCGGGGCTTGCACTCCGGGAATGCTCGTAGCGGCGACGGCCTTGCTGGAGAGAAACCTTGCGCCGCACGAGAACGAGGTGATGGACGCGATTGGCGGCGTGCTTTGTCGCTGTACGGGATATCGGAAGATCATCGCGGCGATTCTTGATGCAGGGACGAAGGATGCTGGGGCGAAGAATATTGTCTCTGCGAGTGCAGCCGCGCTTTCGCCTGGAGCGGGCGCTGCGGTGGGAAAAAGGTTGGTCCGGCTGGATGGGAAGCAGAAGGTCGATGGCAGCGAGATTTTTGGCGCGGATGAGGTTCCGGCGAGCGCGCTGGCAGTGCGCGCGATTCGCAGTCCTTATCACCGGGCACGATTTCACTTCGGCGATCTGGTGGCGTTTGTTCGAGATCATCCTGGGATTGAAGCCGTCTTTACTGCGAAGGACGTGCCGGGAACAAATTGCTATGGAGTGATTGGCAGGTTCGCAGATCAACCGGTGTTTGCGGAGGCTGAGGCTCGCTATCGCGGAGAAGCTATAGCGGCGGTGGTTGGCGAGGTAGGGGTGGTGGAGGCGTTGGAAGTTGCGGACTTTCCGGTGCGTTGGGAAGAACTGCCGCCACTCAAGGATCTCGATGCTGCACTGGCGACGGGGGCTCGGCTCATCCATGAGAATCGCCCAGGCAATGTTCTGGTGCGGGGGCGGGTGATGCAGGGCGACGTTGATAAGGCATTGGCCGCGGCCGATATCGTGGTGGAAGGCGAGTACGAAACGGGATTTGTGGAACATGCCTACATTGAGCCCGAAGCGGGATTCGCACGACGCGTCGGCGACCAGATCGAGATTCAGGCGTGCACGCAGTCTCCTTACATGGATCGAAGCGATATTGCCACGATCATAGGAATTGTGCCGGAAAGAGTGCGCATTATCCCGACGGCAGTGGGCGGGGGATTTGGTTCGAAGCTTGATCTTTCAGTGCAACCGTTTCTGGCGGTAGCGGCGTGGCATCTGGGAAAGCCCGTGCGCATGGTTTATTCGCGGACAGAATCGGTTGTTTCAACGACGAAGAGGCATCCTGCGCACATGCGGCTTCGCGGAGGCTGCACCAAAGATGGAAAATTGGTGGCGCTCGATTTTTCGGCAGACTTTAATACTGGGGCATATTCATCCTGGGGACCGACTGTGGCGGCGCGGGTGCCGGTGCATGCGTCGGGTCCTTATTATGTGCCGCACTACCGGGCGTTAACGCGAGCAGTACACACGAACCTGGTGCCAGCGGGGGCGTTTCGCGGCTTCGGAGTTCCGCAGACCGCGATTGCGCAGGAACAACTGTATGACGAACTGGCGGATCGCGTGGGCATGGATCGGTTGGAGTTCCGTATTCTGAACGCGCTTGGCGTTCAGACCCCTACAGTGACCGGACAGGTCCTTGGCGCGGGCGTGGGCATTCGCGCTTGCCTGGAGGCGTTGAGGCCAAGATGGAGCGCGGCGCGGCGCGAGGCTGCGAATTTCAACTCCCATGCGACTGGTGCCCTGCGGCGCGGCGTGGGAGTCGCGGGAATGTGGTATGGCTGTGGCAACACTTCCCTGCCCAATCCGTCGACAGTGCGCATCGGACTGAAGCGCGATGGGCGGATCGCGCTGCACCAGGGCGCGGTGGATATTGGACAGGGATCGAACACGATCGTGACCCAGATTTGCGCCGATGCGCTGGGCGCACCGATTGAGCGCTTCGACTTGCTTTCGGGAGACACTGCCATAACGCCGGATTGCGGCAAGACTTCGGCTTCGCGGCAGACGCTGGTGACCGGCAAAGCTGCGCAGATGGCGGGAGAGGGGCTGCGGAGCGCAATCCTCAGGCTCGCGGGCGCGTGTGACTGTGCGAGTATTCATTTTGACGATGGCGGCCTGACAGTACGAGACGGCGATAAGTCGCTCGTGCTTGCACTCCGAAATTTGCCTCTTGATGAGCATGGATATGTCATCACGAGCGAGGCGACGTTTGATCCGCCGACGAGTCCGCTGGACGAGAATGGGCAGGGCGTTCCGTATGCGGCGTTCGGGTTCGGTGCGCACATGGCGGAGATCGAAGTAGACGCGGAACTGGGCACCGTGCGCGTGTTGAAGGTCACGGCGGCGCACGATGTGGGACGTGCGATTAATCCAACGTTGATCGAAGGGCAAATTGAAGGCGGCGTTGCGCAAGGACTTGGCATGGCCCTGATGGAGGAATTCTTTCCCGGGAGGGGCGAGAACCTGCACGATTACCTGATCCCGTCGGCCGGAGACATTCCTCCGGTGGAGTCGATTCTTATCGAAGACCCTTCGCCGATTGGCCCGTTTGGAGCGAAGGGGATTGGTGAGCAGGCGGTGATTCCGACGGCGCCGGCGATTCTGAACGCGCTGCACGATGCGATTGGCATCCGTCTGCGGAGAACCCCAGCCACTCCGGACCGCGTGCGGGCGGCGATTCTGGAGGCCGAGACGAAGATGAAGATGAGGAAGGGGGAGGCGCGTGGCTGACGACGCGATCCGCTGCGACGCCTGTCCGGTGCTGTGCTACATCAAGCCGGGAAGGACGGGATCCTGCGACCGGTATGCGAATGCCGACGGACAACTGGTGCGCCTTGATCCCCATGTCGTTCTGGAGCGCGCGGTATCCCGTGGCGACACGGTTGTACCGTTTCTTGAAAAGTCCCGCGAGTGGGACGGCGCGCTCGTCAGTGGCGAGGAAACATTTGTGACCGCGATTGGTGCGGGTACGACGTATCCAGATTACAAGCCTGCGCCTTTTATTATTTCGTCGGAAGTCGCGGGCGTGGATATGGTCACGGTGGTGACCGAAGGAATTTTTAGCTATTGCGGCGTGAAATTGAAGATCGATACCGACCGGCATCTGGGGGCGGAGTGCAGCACGGTACTCGCGCAGGGCGAAGCCGTCGGACATGTCACCACGAGCGAATATGGATCGCAGATGCTTTCGCTCGGAGGCGTGCGGCACCTGACCGGTGGCAGCCGGCACGAGGGCACGGCCACCTGCGATACGCTGCTGAATCTGTGTAATGGCAAAGCGGTGGAGTTGAAGATCGAAAACGGCGCCACCGTTATTGTGCAGGCGGAAGAGGCTCCGATCGTGGACGGTGTGCAGGAAGAGCGCATGCGCGTGGGCTGCGGGTCAGCCACGATCGGCATGTTTGCGAAACAGTGGTTTGGAAAAGTGGACGAGGTCGTGGTAGTGGATGATCACATCACCGGCGTCTTTTCGGAACACCAGGCGGGAAAACTCCTAGGGGTGCCCGAGTCCGGGATCGCGATGAAGGGACGGCGATCCACGCCGGGCCGGTATTTCCGAGTTGCAGAGCCGGGCACGTCTTGGGGCGGAACAAATATTGACGACCCGCTTTCGATTCTTGGTCCGTTTGATCGTGAGGTAGCGAAGCCCGGCCTGCGTTTGCTGATGGTTAGCACGACGGGCGAGCACTACGCGTATTTCGAATTGGACGACGCGCTTCATCCGGTGGAGAAAGATTTGCCGGCTGCTCTGCGCGAGTCGGTGGCACGCATCCGAGAAAACTGCGAGCCCGCACTTTGCACGGTGCTGTTCATGGGGGGCGCGGGCGGATCGTTGCGCGCTGGGGTAACGGAGAATCCGGTGAAGCTGACCCATTCGGTGCGGGACGCGCTCACCCGCGTGACCTGTGGAGGCGCGCCGGTTTATGTTTGGCCGGGCGGTGGAATCACGATCATGGCGGACGTGAGCCGAATGCCCGAAAATGCGTTTGGCTACGTTCCCACGCCGGCGCTGGTGGCGCCGATTGAGTTCACACTGAAAATGTCGGACTACGCGACGCTCGGCGGATACATGGACCACGTGCGGCCTCTCAGTTCGATCAACCGGGATGAAGAGAGTCGCCGGCGGCTGGCGGCGCGGCCGGATAACCCCTGGCCCCTGGCTTCGGAGAAAAACGAGAGATGAACCATCGCGCGCAAATTCGGCTGCTTCCCGATGGACGCCGCCTGCACATGCAGGATGGACCAATCGATGTAATCCTGGAAGCGTTTGGTGCTCCAAGCGAAATCGAGGTTGCTTATCGCGCTGCGGCCGCGTGCTTCGGCGGGGTTCTGGATGAGTTGTGCGGTGAGCTCGAGTTTCTGCGACGGCCTGCCTGCAAGGACGCGGTTCTTCCATCGGGTGCAATTGCGCGCCGGATGCTGGCAGCGGTGAGACCCTACGCTTCGCACACCTTCGTCACGCCCATGGCTGCGGTGGCGGGCGCGGTGGCGGAGGACCTTCTCGACGCAATGATCTCAGCCGCGAAACTTTCGCGGGCTTACGTGAATGACGGCGGGGACATTGCGCTCCACCTGCAAACCGGGGAAAGGTTTGTCGTGGGGTTGGTGGAACGTCCGGATCAAGCCTCGCTGTTTGGGACAACAACAATTGAGTCCTGTGACCCGATTCGCGGCATCGCCACCAGCGGCTGGCGCGGGCGCAGTTTTTCGCTTGGCATTGCGGATGCGGTCACAGTACTCGCCGGTACCGCTGCGATGGCCGACGCGGCGGCGACAGTGGTGGCAAACGCAGTGGATCTGCCGGGGCATCCGAGAATCGGACGCGTTCGTGCGTGCGACCTTGCGCCCGATAGTGACTTAGGCGAACGGCTGGTAACGCAATCCGTGGGTGAACTCGCGCCACCCGAGATTTGCAACGCGCTGGAAGTGGGAGTTCGGATTGCGGAAGCGCTCTGTGGCTCGGGGATGATTCGCGCCGCTGCCCTCAACTTGCAGGGCGAGACGCGAGTAATCGGCACTAGTTGGCCACAAGTTGCGGAGATTTCAGTACGCGACAGGAGCATGATTCATGCCTGAGGTTCGGATTCGCAAGAGACTCATCCTGGTCGAAGAGATTTTCCACGAAGGCGGGCCCGTCGCGGACCAGCCACTGCGCCGGGCGGCCGCTCTCGTGGTAATCCGGAATCCTTATGCCGGTCGCTACGTCGAG